>Ga0172375_10002270_pt1 | contig 30144 bp, 30 predicted proteins | sample LakKiv1m_FD_114537 | JGI IMG/M metagenome (GOLD analysis project Ga0172375, IMG submission 114537) | Freshwater microbial communities from Kabuno Bay, South-Kivu, Congo - kab_092012_11.1m | ecosystem: Environmental > Aquatic > Freshwater > Lake | place: Democratic Republic of the Congo... | reverse complement strand
TAGATGAAAGTCAGGGCAGCCATTAGCTTCCGATTAGATTTTTAATGTGGCGAATGATAGTCCAAACACACAGATTAAAGTTATCGGAGAGTTGGGGTAGTTATGACATGCTGACTTGAATCGGCAAGCTGTCATGACAGCCTTTGTGCTTCCAGATTATGGATTTTATTTCAGCGTAACTCCGAAACAATTTCGGTTGTTCGGAAAACGAAAGGATGCAGTCAGTGATCGAACGTTGTTCGTTTTGCGGAAGAGATAAGCGCAAAGAAGTGAAGAAAATCTTTGCCGGTCCCGGCGTTTATATCTGCGATTTATGCATCAAGATTTGCCATGAGATTCTGGATAAAGAAACGCGCACGGTGGCTCCCAAGAAGAACGAAAAATTTCTTTTGTCGGTTCCGAAACCGAAAGATATCAAAACTCAACTGGATGAGTATGTGATCGGGCAGGAAAGAGTCAAGAAGCAGCTTTCGGTGGCTGTCCATAATCATTACAAGAGGATCGTTTCCAAGGAGGACGATGGCGTTGAGCTTGAGAAAAGCAACGTGCTTTTGATCGGTCCGACGGGATCGGGGAAAACGCTTCTGGCCAGGACTTTGGCCCGGATTCTGGACGTTCCTTTGGCGATTTCCGACGCGACGACTCTGACGGAAGCGGGATATGTCGGAGAGGACGTTGAAAATGTTCTGCTTCGGCTGATTCAGGCGGCGAATCATGATGTGAAACGGGCGGAAGTCGGGATTATTTACATTGACGAAATTGACAAGATCGCGAAAACTTCGGAAAACGTTTCGATCACAAGGGACGTTTCGGGAGAGGGCGTCCAGCAGGCTTTGCTGAAAATTCTGGAAGGTTCGGTGAGCAATGTCCCTCCTCAGGGCGGAAGGAAACATCCTCAACAGGAATACATCCAGATCAACACGAAAAACATTCTTTTTATTTGCGGAGGAACGTTCTCCAATCTGGATAAAATCATCGAAAGGCGCATTGCCAACAAGGTCATGGGGTTTGGCGCGAAAGTAAAAGATGCTTCCTCGAAAACGGTGGGAGCAATTCTTCAGAACGTGGAAACGGAAGATCTTCTGAAGTTCGGCTTTATTCCGGAATTTATCGGGAGGTTTTCCGTTGTCGGAGCCTTGGACGGTCTGGACGAAAAAGATCTGGTCCGGGTGTTGACGGAACCTAAAAACGCCCTGGTTAAACAATATCAGAAATTTTTTAAGATGGAAAACGTGGATTTGAAATTCACTCCGGAGGCGCTTGAAGAAATCGCGAAAGGGGCCATTCGGAAAAAAACCGGGGCCCGGGCGCTTCGCTCGATTTTGGAAGATTTGATGCTGGATATTATGTATGATCTTCCTTCGCAGGAAGATGTGGTGGAGTGCGTGATCGGTAAAGAGGCGGTCCGGAAGCAGGAGCCGCCCCGTTTGATTCGGCTGTCTTCGCGGGAAGGCGCCAAGTCGGCGTAAGACTGGAACGGCGGACCATCAAGCGAAGCTGAGAGGGAAAAATCTTTATGGCGGAGATGGCGGATTTAAAAAACGAGAAAAAAATCGCGCAGATTGAGGCCGAGAGGAAAATCCAGGTGGGACTTAAAGATTCCACCAAGGAGGCCCTGACGGCTTATTGTTTTCTGGCGCCCAATTTACTGGGATTTCTTGTATTTACGTCGCTTCCCGTTTTCGCGTCTCTCGCGTTGAGTTTTGTGAAATGGGATTTGTTGAGCGCGCCGGTGTTTGTCGGGATACAAAATTTTGTCGATCTGATACAGGACCAGCATTTTTGGAAATTTTGCTGGAATACGGTTTATCTCATGCTGGGGATTCCGATCGGGATGGTGGGCTCGCTTGCCGTCGCCATGGCAATGAATCAGAAGATTAAAGGCATCGTTTTTTTTCGAACGGCTTATTTTCTTCCGACGATTTCGTCCGGTGTCGCGATTTTTATCCTCTGGCGACTGATTTACAATCCGGATTTCGGTTTCTTCAACTTTTTGATCCGGAGTTTGGGGGATTTGATCCATGTTCCTTTGAACGGACCGAGTTGGCTGACGGACGAGCGATGGGCGAAACCCGCTTTGATTATCATGGGGTTATGGCAGGGGATCGGCGGGCATAATATGATTTTATACTTGGCGGCCCTTCAGGGGATTCCGAACCATTTGTATGAAGCCGCTGATATTGACGGAGCAAACGGCTGGCAGAAATTTTGGGCGGTGACCTGGCCCATGATTTCTCCGACCACCTTTTTTATCGCAATCATGAGCATTATCGGGGGATTTCAGGCGGGGTTTGATGCGGCCTACATCATGACGGGCGGCGGACCGAATGGTTCCACGACGACGGTGATGTATTACATTTACAACAACGCGTTTCAGTGGTTTAACATGGGATATGCGGCCGCGATTTCCTGGTTCCTGTTCACCGTTGTGTTTTTATTCACTCTTTTTTACTGGCATTTTGGAGGCCGGGTGGTTCACTATGAATAAAAACGATTTTCAAAAACCCGATCAAACGGTTTCGCTTGCGATCGATATTGAAGCCATCCGGCGCCGGAAGCAATTGTCCGAATTATTCAAGAAAAGCGTCAGCGTTATTTTTCTTTCCATCGGAGCCGTTACCATGGTTGCGCCTTTTCTTTGGATGCTGGTCACCTCTCTGAAAGAGCCGGGGCAGGTTTTTTCTTATCAAAGGGCGTGGATCGTGGATTGGGTCCCGACGAGTTTTGTCTGGAAGAATTATATCAAGGCATGGCAAGTCGTCCCGTTTGCGAGATTTTATCTCAATTCAATTTTTGTCGCGGTGCTGACGACGGCAGGCCAGGTTTTCACAAGCTCAATGGCGGGCTATGCTTTTGCCCGGCTGAGATTTCCGGGCCGCGATAAACTTTTTTTCGGATATTTGATGACACTGATGATTCCGGGGGCGGTGACGATGATCCCGAATTTTATTCTGCTTCGCTGGCTGGGATGGATTGATTCCTACAAAGCGCTGGTGCTTCCCGGGATTTTCACGGCTTACGGCACGTTTATGCTGCGGCAGTTTTTTATGACGCTTCCCAAGGATCTTGAAGATGCCGCGAAAATTGACGGGTGTTCCTATTTTGGAATTTTCTGGCGGATTATCCTGCCGCTTTCAAAGCCGGCTTTGGCCACTTTGACGACGTTTACATTCATGGGGACTTGGATGAATTTCATGTGGCCGCTGGTGGCGGTCAATTCCCAGGAGAAATTCACGCTTCCCGTGGGACTTTCTTATTTCCAGAGCATGCACCACACCGACTGGACGGTTCTGATGGCGGGGTCGGTGATGATGCTCGCTCCGATTTTACTCGTGTTTATTTTCAATCAGCGTTATTTTGTCGAAGGAATCAAACTTACCGGAATTAAAGGATGATGCCCCGATGAAGAATGTTTGCGCGGTGGTTTTAGCTGCCGGAGAGGGAACGAGAATGAAATCCCGGCACTCCAAGGTGCTGCACCGGATTGCCGGAAAGCCCATGATTTCCTATGTGCTGGAGGCGCTCCGGCAGGCCGGGATCCGGAAGATCGTGATTGTGGCGGGAAGCAATCACCGTGAATTGCGCGCGTTGTACGGCCGTGAGGCGGAGATCGTTTTTCAGAAAAAGCGCCTCGGGACCGGGCATGCGGTTTTGTCCTGCCGTCCGCGATTGAAACAATTCAAGGGTAGCGCGTTGATTGTGACGGGAGACGCGCCCCTTTTGACAGCCGCAACGCTCCGTTCTTTCGTGGAAAAATACGATTCCGAAAAGCCCGCGGCGGGCATTCTTACGGCTTGCTTTGAAAATCCGCATGGATACGGGCGCATTTTAAGAAACGAATCCGGGGAAGTTGCGGGAATTCGCGAAGAACTTGAAGCGACGCCCGAAGAGAAAGGGATTTGTGAAATTAATTCCGGAATTTATTTGTTTGACGCGGGAAATCTTTTGAACGCTTTGCGGAATGTAAAACCCTCGCCGACCAAAAAGGAGTATTATCTGACCGATGCGATCGAGATCATGGTCCGGGAAGGCCTGAAAGTTCAGGGCTACCCTCTTGCGGCCGGCCTTGAAGTGATGGGGATCAATACCCGGAAAGATTTGGCGGAAGCCGCGAAAGAAATTTGGAAAAGGAATATTGAATTTCATTTGGACCGGGGCGTGACGGTGGTGTCACCGGAAAACACTTACATTGAAACGGGTACGAAAGTCGGGGCGGACACGGTGATTTTTCCGTTTAGCTACATTGAACAGAATGTCTCGATCGGGAAAGAGTGCAAAGTGGGCCCTTTTTGCAAGATTCGTTCGGGTTCGAAAATCGCGGATGGCGCAGAACTCGGAAGCTTTGTGGAAATCAACCGCTCTTCCATCGGCCGGAAAACGTTGGTAAAACATCTCGCGTATTTAGGGGATGCCCGTGTCGGTTCGGAAGTCAATGTCGGCGCCGGGACGATTACGGCGAATTTTGACGGGAAGAATAAAAATAAAACACGGATCGGGAATAAGGCTTTTCTCGGGTGCGACACGGTTTTGATCGCGCCGGTTTCCGTTGGAACGGGAGCTAAAACCGGTGCCGGGAGCGTTGTCCTCAGGGGACGGAACGTCCCTTCGGGAGTGACGGTGGCCGGAATTCCGGCGAAAAAAATAAAAAGCGGGAATAAAAAATAAAAAGATGCGAAAAGGGTCTGTGAAGTTTTTTGAAATTAATATTCGGACATTATGCGGAAAGGAGTTTTGACGCTGTGAACAACACGCTTACGGTTTTTTCCGGCAATGCGAATCGGAAACTTGCGGAATCGATTTGTGATATTTTGGGGATTCAGCTGGGGGACGCCCTGGTGGATCGTTTTCCCGAAGGAGAAGTGCATGTCCAGATTCTGGAAAATGTCCGGGGCAGAGACGTATTCATCGTTCAGCCGATTTGCGAGCCGCCGAATGACAGCGTCATGGAGCTGTTGATTCTTTTGGATGCCGCGAAAAGGGCTTCTGCGAGGAGGATTACCGCCGTTCTGCCTTTCTACGGATATGCCCGGCAGGACCGGAAGGACCGGCCGAGGGTTCCGATCACCGCAAAGTTGTTGGCGAATCTTTTGGTGACGGCGGGCGCCAGTCGCGTGTTGACGGTGGATTTGCATGCGGGGCAGATTCAGGGATTTTTCGATATTCCGGTCGATCATCTGTATTCCATCAACGTGCTTTGCGAATATTTTCAGGAGAAGAATCTGAAAAATATGACGGTGGTGACGACCGATGTGGGCGGGATCAAAATGGCGCGCGCGTATTCAAAGTTTCTGGATGCGCCTCTTGCCGTGATTGACAAAAGACGCGAAAGCGCAAGCCAGGTGAAAGTGATGAATATTATCGGCGACGTGAAGGGCCGGAATGTCGTTATTGTGGATGATATTATTTCAACCGGCGGCTCTCTGGTGGAAGCGGCTCAGGCTTTGAAAGAAGCCGGCGCGATTGATATTTACGCAACCGTCGTCCATCCGGTGCTTGCGAAGGAAGCGACCAAGCGAGTGATGAATTCGGTGATTCGCGAGTTGGTCGTGACGGACAGCATTCCCATCCCGAAGGAAAAAATGAACGGGAAGATTGTCGTAAGAAGCATTGCGCCTCTTCTGGCCGAAGCGATCAAGCGGATTCACGGCAATGAGTCGGTCAGTTCGCTTTTTGCGCAGGCGGATGTCGAAGCGTAATTTGAAAAGGCATTGTTGTTTGGAATCAATCCTACATTGTCCGCCGGAGATTTGTGGCGGACGTCGGGGATCTTTGTGCTGAAAACAGCATGGGGATTGTTTTATAAACGGTAAATTTCCGCCAGAGGCGGACCCGCCGTGCTTTGTGGCGGGCGCACGGTGAACTTGACGCTTCCTTTGGGAGTGTAAGTTCAGTGCTCATTTAAGGAGGCTCGTTTAGCAATGAAGACAGTAGAGTTGAATGTTTCCCGCAGGGAAAAATTGGGGAAAGAACATGTGAAGCGATTGAGGAAAGCGAATCGCATCCCGGGGATTCTGTACGGGTCAGGCCTTCCTCCGATGCCTTTGGAGGTTGATTCGAAAGAATTCCGGACCGTTCTTAAAACAGGCGCCCGGGAGAACGTGATTTTAAGTTTGAAAATCTCAGGCGATACAACGGGAAAGGGGCAGACGGCGATCATTAAGGAAATCCAGCTGGATCCCGTGACGGATAATATCAATCACGTGGATTTTAATGCGATTTCCCTGACGCAAAAGCTCCGGGTAAAAATTCCCGTTCAAACCAAAGGAGAGGCGCCGGGAGTTAAAGAAGGCGGAATCCTTGACATTGTGCATCGGGAAATCGAGGTGGAATGTCTTCCGACAGATATTCCGGAACGTATTTTTATCGATATCAGCCAGCTGAACATTACCGATTCAATTCATGTCAAGGAGGTTAACTTTCCTCCGGACGTGACCTGCATTCTTGGCTTGGACGAAGTGGTGATTACGGTATTGGCGCCTATGAGCGAGGAAGAGGCGAAGCCGGCGGAAGAGGCACCTAAAGAACCGGAATTGATCGCGAAGGAAAAGAAAGAAGAAGGCGCTGCGGAGAAAGTTGAAGAACCTTCAAAGGGGGCCGAGAAACCTTCCTCGAAAGGGGCCGAAAAACCTTCTAAGGGATGAGAAATCCTTTAGGGGAACCATTCTGCAGGGAGAGGATATCCGGGAGGCGATTGTGAAAAGGAGTTTCTCTCTTTGTTCCAGCGAGTCGGCGCGGAGATCTTTGGTCTTTCAAAAGAGACGATTGGCCGGTTTTTCGGTGGAAAAAATCAGGACCGATGTGATGCGTTTCGAAGGGATTTGCGGGAATGAATTGGCCGCTTTTTAATTTTTCGGGAAAAGTTCCTTTGCCAGGCTCCGTCAAACTTATTGTGGGACTCGGAAATCCGGGACGGGAATATGAAAACACCCGGCACAATATCGGAATTTTGGTTGCCGGGAAAATTGCCGAAGAGATTCAGACTGTTTTCAAAAAGCGCACTTCTTATGCGGAATGGGCCGAGCAATCGGTTGGTTTCGGAACGCTGGTTTTGGCAAAACCCAGGACTTTTATGAATCGGAGCGGGCTGGCCGTAAAGAAATTGATGGCGAGTTACCGGATTCGGGATAAAAAAGATATCCTGGTGGTTGTGGACGACGCCGATCTGCCTTTTGGTAAGATAAGATTCAGAGAGAAAGGAAGTTCCGGCGGGCATCGAGGGCTTGATTCGATTATCGCTGAACTGGGCGATTCGGTTTTTCCCAGGCTGAGAATCGGGATAGGCCGGTCGGAGGGAAAGGACCTCCAAACACACGTGTTGGAGCCGTTTGCTTCCGAAGAATCGGATCAATTAAACGGGGTTCTCTCCTTGGGTGCGGAAGCGGCGATGGCTTGGGCGGAAAAGGGGTGCCGTGAAATGATGAACCGCTATAATTGAGCGGTTTTTAAGTGAGGATTTGGGTAGAAAAGCAGGTAAACTTGTGTGGCACAGGAGCTTCTGCTTGAGTATAATAAACGTTTCATAATGGCAAAAACGATTTTAGAAGGAGAAAGGGATGAAAGATTACGAAGCGGTTTTTATTTTGCGCTCCACCTTGGGGCCTGAAAAAACTCAAGAGGAGATCGAAAAGCTGAAAGATGTGATTAAAAAACAGGAGGGGATTGTTCAGGAAGAGATTAAGTGGGGGAATCGAACTCTTGCATACTCCATAAAAAACAGGAGAGATGGATACTACGTTCTCCTTTATTTTCAGCTCGATCCTTCCCGCGTGAAACAGATTCTTCATACTTATCGCTTGATGACGGATGAAATCTTGCGCGTATTAATTGTCGAGAAGCAGGAAGCTCCGAAGCCGCAAAAAGTTGTTTCCGCTGAAGCGACTCCGGGCCAAGCCTGATTGCGCCGCGTTTTTGTTGCAGACAAGCGCGGGTTGACCGTTTATTTTAAAGGGAGGGAATGTTATGGCAGGCACAAGTCTTAATCGGGTTTTTTTGATCGGAAATCTTACCCGTGATCCGGAATTGAGGTATATTCCCTCGGGGCAGGCCGTTACGACATTTACCGTGGCGACGAACAGGACGTTTGTGGCGCCTTCCGGGGAGAAAAAAGAAGAGGCCAGTTTTATCCGCGTCGTGACTTGGGCGAGAAGCGCGGAAGTTTGTAACGAATATTTGCGGAAAGGGAGTCAGGTTTTTGTGGAGGGCAGGCTTCAGAGCCGGAGTTGGCAGGGCCAGGATGGGACCAAGCGGAGCACCCTGGAAGTCGTTGCGCAGAGGGTCCAGTTTTTGGGGCGGGCCGGCGCGGGAAAGTCAGCGCCTTCGGCGGGGGGCGATGTTGTCTCGGATGCGGGGACTGAAGATCCTCTGGAAGCTAAAGACCCTGCCGTCAAGATTTCGGAAGAGGAGCTTTCTCCGGATAACGAAGTCCCTTTTTAATCGCAAGGTAACAGAGCTGAAGAATTGATCGGAATTGAATTTAAGCAAAGAGAGGAGTTTTGGCTGTTATGAGAAAGCAGGAAAAGAAAGGTGCGCAGACACTGCGGCCGAGATTTTTCAGGAAAAAAGTGTGCCGCTTTTGCGCGGAGAAAATTTCAGCCATCGATTATAAAAATAGCGATGCGCTTGCTAAATACGTGACCGAGAGAGGGAAAATCGTTCCTCGCCGTATTTCAGGGGCTTGTGCGAAACACCAGAGAATGCTGTCAGCGGCGATTAAGCGCGCCCGCATGATTGCTCTTTTGCCTTTTGTGGCAAACTAGACCGCGGTGTTCAACCGACCGAATCGTTGAATTAAAGGAGGAGTTTGTGTTATGAACGTTATTTTAGTGGAAGACATAGAAAAGCTGGGCCGAAAAGGAGATAGGGTCAAGGTGAAGGACGGGTATTTCCGCAACTACCTTTTTCCTCGGAAAAAAGCGGTTCCGTGCACGAAGGAAAATATGCGCTGGCAGGAACAGGAAAAAGCCCGGCGCGCCGAGCGCGATGCCCAGGAAAAAGAGGCCGCGACCGCTCTTGCCAAGAAGCTCGCGAAGGTTGTTTTGGAAATCAAGGCGCGGGCCGGAGAAAACGAGAAACTTTACGGATCGGTCACGGCTCAGGAGATCGTTCTCGCGCTGGCGAAGGAAAACATTGATCTCGAAGAAGGGAAAATCGAGATTGAAACTCCGATTAAAAGCCTTGGCGAGCATCGGATCAAGCTTAAACTTCATGCGGAAATTTCAAGCGAGATCCGCGTCTGCGTTGTAAAAGATAAGAGTCAATCTGAATCCGACGCGCAGGATTGAATGGAAGGGGAATGAAATCCCCGTTTTTCATAAATCGATACCGGAACATGGACTTTTAAAAGGTGACTTGTGGCTGAAACGTTCTCAACGTCTTTGAATCTCATCGATAAAGTCCCTCCCCAGAATCTCGAGGCGGAAATGTCCGTCTTGGGGGCCATGCTTTTTGATTCGGAAGCGGTTCCCCGGGTGATTGAACTGGTCAAGGAAGGCGATTTCTATCTGGATGCTCACCGGAAGATTTTCTCCAGGATCGTGGCTTTGTTTGAGAAAAACAAGCCCGTGGATTTGGTCACCGTCTCGGAGGAATTGAGAAAACAGAAAGCGCTTGAAAATGTCGGCGGCGCCAGTTATCTGACGCAACTGGTTTCACAATTGGCCACTTCCGCTAACGTCGAACAATATGCCCGGATTGTCCGGGAAAAAGCCGTTTTGCGGCAGTTGATCCGTACCGCGACCGAACTGATTCAGGAAAGTTTTGACGTCTCGGGCGATGCGAACGTGTTGTTGGACCGGGCCGAGCAGGCGATTTTTGAAATCAGCCAGGCCAAAATCGAAGGTCAGTTTGTTTCCATTAAAGACATTATCAAAAACAGCATTGAGACCATTGACCAGCTCTATCAACGCAAGGAACACGTGACCGGTCTTGCCACCGGATTCCGGGATTTTGATACGAAAACGGCGGGATTGCAGCCCTCCGACCTCATTATTATCGCCGGAAGGCCTTCCATGGGGAAAAGCGCTTTTGCTTCATGCATTTGCGAACACATTGCCGTGGAAACAAAAAAAGCCATTGCGTTTTTCTCGCTGGAAATGAGCAAAGAACAGTTGGTGCAACGCCTGTTGTGCTCTCATGCGCGGGTGGATGCTCAAAACGTCAGAACGGGATATCTTTCCCACGCGGATTGGCCGAAACTAATCAGCGCTTCGGGGAAACTTTCAGAGGCCCCCCTGTTTATTGATGATACTCCCGCGATCAGCATTTTGGAGCTTCGGGCGAAGGCAAGACGGCTGAAATCCCAACACGATATCCAATTAATTGTAGTGGATTATCTCCAAATGATGCAGGGCCGAGCCCGGACGGATAATCGCCAGCAGGAAATATCCGAAATTTCGAGATCCCTGAAGGCGTTGGCCCGGGAATTGCGTGTTCCCGTTATCGCGATCAGTCAGCTGTCCCGGGCAGTCGAGTCCCGGACGGGAAACAAACCTCAGCTTTCTGATTTGAGAGAATCGGGAGCCATTGAGCAGGATGCGGATTTGGTGGTATTTGTTTTCCGGGAAGAATATTACAACCCCACGGAGGAAAACCGGAATCGCGCCGAGATTATTATCTCCAAGCAGAGAAACGGGCCGATTGGAACCGTGGATTTGGTATTCATGAAGGAATGGACAAGGTTTGAAAATCCGGAGTTTCGCCGAGGCGAGGAAATTTTAGAATAGGAGATTTTTGTGCCTGATCCGAGGGATGTTCTGAAATCTTTATTGGTCCTGAGTTTTTCGCTTCTAATTGTTTTCGAAGGGCCGCGCCTTTTTGCTCAAGAAGAGAATGTCTCTTCGGAGACTGCGCCTGCCGAACAGAAAAACGAACCCGCTCCGCCGCAAGAAAGTCCCGCCAAAAGTGCTCCTCCCACAATTCTCGCGATCGATATTCGCGGCAATCAGCTTGTCAACAGCAGTACGATTGTCAGCAAACTCAAGGCCCATACCGGTGGCTTGCTGATTCAAGAAGTGATCAACGAAGATATCAAGCGTTTGTACGCGACGGGTTTTTTCCAGGACATTAAAGTGGAAGTGGTGGAGGAAACCGGCGGAGTAAAACTGATTTTCTCGGTGGTGGAAAAACCGGTGGTCAAACAAATCGTGATTGAAGGGGCAAAGCTTTTTAAGCCGGATAAGCTCCGGAAGGAAATCAGCATTGTTGAAGGGCAGATCCTGGATCCGAAACTGATCAAAGACGGCGTGGATAAGATCAAGGAAAAATATTTGAACAAAGGATTCAAGTTCGTGGATGTTCGATGGGACATGTCCGTTGACGAACAGACCAAGATGGCGACGGTGACGATTCGCATCCAAGAAGGCGAGAAGTATAAAATTCGAGAAGTCCAATTTGAAGGGGCGAAAGCGTTTAAGGTCCGCAAGCTGAGACGCATGATGAAAACGAAAAAAGATTCCTGGTTTACTTCGGGGGTTTTCGAAGAGAGCAAATTCAAGGAAGATCTCGATAAAATTCAGGGTCTCTACCAAAATGCCGGTTTTCTCGATGTTAAAATTTCTCCGGAATTTCGTTATGACGATCAAGACAAAAAAATGGTCATTTTGCTCCGCATTGAGGAGGGGACCTGCTATGTGGCTGGAGAAATCAATGTCGAAGGAAACCTTCTTTTTCCCAGAAGCGATATTCAGCAGAATCTTTCGATGCTGCCGGGAACGGTTTTTTCCCAAAAGCGGCTTGTGGAAGATGCCGAAGCGATCCGGAATTATTATTTTGAGAAAGGCTATATCGATGTCCGGATTATCCCGGAGACCCGTCTGAACAAGGAGACCGGCCGGGTGGATCTCCTTTATAAGATTTCAGAAGGAGATCTTTATTTTATCGACAAAGTGAAGATCCGGGGCAATACGAAAACCAAGGATATTGTCATCCGCCGGGAACTCCGGGTGAATCCCGGCGAGCGGTTTGACGGACAAAAGATGGAACGGTCCAAGCAAAGGCTCGAGAACCTCAATTATTTTCAGGAAGTGGCTTACGACACGGAACCGGGGAGTGCCGCGAACAAGCGGGATGTGGTTTTCCGGGTCAAGGAGAAACAGACGGGAGAATTATCGTTTGGAGCCGGCGTGAGTTCCGTGGAAACGTTTCTTGCTTTTGCCGAAATATCCCAGCGGAATTTCGACTGGTTGAACTGGCCGCGGTTTACGGGCGGAGGGCAGAGCGTATCCCTCCGCGGGCGCATGGGATCCCTGACCCGCGATTATGAGTTCAGTTTTGTCGAACCGTATCTTTTTAACAGACCGTATGCGTTGGGATTCAACCTGTACGATACGACGCATTTTAAAAACAATACTGCTTTTGATGAAAATCGTCTTGGCTTTTCAGTCAACCTTTCAAAGGCTTTCACGGATTATGTCCGGTCCGGCTTTGCCTATACAATGGAAAACGTTAAACTGAAAGATCTTTCGGATGGCGCTCCCGACGATGTGACGAAATACGCGAAAAACACCCTGCTGAGCCGCTTGCGGTGGTTTATTTCCCGCGACAGCCGGGATAATATGCTGAATCCCATGCAAGGATCTTTTCTTTCTTTTTCGTCGGAGTTGATCGGGACGGTGCTTGGAGGAGACGCGGATTACTATATTTTGCAGGCCAGCGCGAGCAAATTTTACAACATCAACAAGAAGCATGTCTTTGAATTCAAATTAAGATTGGGGACAGGAAGCGGTTTCAGCAGTACAAACCGGATTCCGGTCTTTGACCGTTTTTACGCCGGAGGTTTGGGATCGCTTCGCGGGATTGATGTGCGACGGGTTGGGCCTCAAGAAAACGGAGAGGCCGTTGGAGGCGAAAGCCTTCTTGTGTTCAACACCGAATACACCTTCCCGGTTATCCAGAATTTTAAAGGCGCCTGGTTTATCGATTTGGGAACGGTCGCTCCCGAGAGTTACAATCTTGGAACCAAGCATTTCGCGGCAACAACGGGACCGGGGGTTAAAATCAATACGCCGATCGGTCCGGTAGCTTTTTATTACGGCGTTCCTTTAAGGAAGCCGGATGACGACAAGAACAAATGGGGGCGTTTTGAATTCAGTTTCAGCCGGGGTTTTTAAGGAAGAGAAAGTTTTTGAAACGCAATTTACTTTAGTGAGCTTAGAGGAAAAAACAAGGAGAATCCAATGTTGAGATCCGGGAAGTTAGTGAAAAGTTTTTGCGCAATCCTTTTTGTCTTTTGCTTTGTGGCGTCCTTTGGCGGGGAACTTCTTGCCGCGAATGAAAAAATCGCTTTTGTCGATGTGGCGAAGGTGTTCGACGGATACGAGAAGACAAAAGAACGCGACAAGGTTTTGGCGGACGAAGGGGAGAAGAAACAGCAGGAGCGGGAAGGCAAAGTTCAGGAAATTCGCCGTTTAAAAGACGAGCTTGCGCTTCTGGCGGATCAGAACAAGGAGGAAAAACAGCTTGCGATCGATGAGAAAGTAAAAGGCCTTCAGGAATTTGACAATATCGCGGGCAAAGAACTTCGGGACAAAAGAGACGCCGCGGTTCGGGAAATTTTAAAGGACATCGATGATACGATTAAGGATTTTGGGACGAAGAAAGGGTATGACTTTGTGTTTAACGAGCGGGCGTTGGTCTACCGGAACGAAAAATTTGATGTGACTAATGAAGTTTTGACGGAACTGAACGGACGGATGAAACCCCAAGGGAAAAAGGCATGACGCAATTTGAGCAAACACTCAAACAGTCCGTCAGCATTTCGGGAACCGGCCTTCACACCGGTCTCCCGGCGCGTGTGACCCTCCATCCCGCCGAAGCCGGGAGCGGGATTTTGTTTTTTCGCGTGGATCAGGCTCCGGAGACGCCGATTAAAGCCTGCGTTGAAAATGTGGATGCCCTGGAAGGACAGGGGCGTCAGACCGCACTGGGTACGGGAAAGGTCAAAATCCGGACCATTGAACATTTGATGGCTGTCTTTCACGGATTGGGTGTGGACAACGCGCGGGTGGAAGTGGAAGGCGAAGAGCTTCCCGGACTTGACGGCAGCGCTGTGGAGTATTTTGAGAAAATCAAAGAAGCGGGGCTCGTCACGCAGGCAAAAGAGCGGGAGGTCTTCGTCGTTAAGGAACCGATTTTTGTAAAAGGCGAAAATTACGCGATGGCGCTTCTTCCGCATCCGGGTTTTGCCGTCTCCTACACGCTGAGTTACGACGGAGAAACGATTCCCGATCAGTATGTGCATTTTGAAATTTCTCCCGAGGTTTTTGAGACTCAGATTGTTTCTTCCAGAACTTTTTGCCTGAAGCAGGAGGCTGAGGCGCTTCTGGCCCAAGGTTACGGACGCGGCGCAAATCTGAAAAATACGCTTGTGTTTGATAACGGAGAACCCCTGGAGAACCGTTTGCGTTTTAAGGATGAGGCCGCGCGGCATAAAGTTCTCGATATTGTCGGAGATTTATACCTTCTGGGGAAATCCATTCGAGGCCATTTGGTGACTTCCCGGACCGGGCACCGGCAAAACTACGAGCTGGTAAAGAAAATGAGGGAGTTTCAAACGGGATCGAACAAAGGAAAAGAGGGGAAGGGGATCATGAGTCAGATTGGACGAGAATTGAGTGTCAAAGACATTCAGAAAATTCTTCCGCACCGCTATCCGTTTCTTCTGGTGGATCGGGTTATTGATCTTGAGCCCGGGAAAAAAGCCGTTGGAATCAAGAATGTGACGATGAACGAACATTTTTTTCAAGGGCATTTCCCAAACCACCCCGTGATGCCGGGGGTGCTGATCATTGAAGCCATGGCGCAATTGGGCGGCGTGGTGATGCTGAGCATGCATGACAACCATGGCAAGATCGCCTACTTCATGAGTATTGACAGTGCGAAGTTCAGGCAGCCGGTTTTGCCGGGAGATACTTTGAGGCTGGAAGTGGAAGTCCTTCGCGTCCGCTCAAGGACCGGCCAATGTGCCGGGCGGGCCTATGTGGGAGACAAGCTGGTTTGCGAAGCGGAAGTCAAATTTGCGGTTGTCGATGCGGACGAGTCGGCTCTGAAAACGGAAGGCTGATTTTTTGAAGTCCGCAGGCAGGGAGTGATTTGCGGGAGCGCGCTGCCGGTGATTTTTCTGAAACAAGTCGATGTTTAAACGCAAAGGTTTGGTTTAACCATGTCGGTGAATACTGAAAAAACAAACATTCATCCTACCGCGATTATTCATCCCGGCGCTGATTTGGGGCCGGGCGTGGAAGTGGGACCGTACTCGATTATTGAAGCAACCGTTCGAATCGGGCGCGATACGAAAATCGGTTCCCGGGTCACCCTCGAAGGAAATACGGTGATCGGCGAGCAATGTCAGATTTTTACGGGTGCGGTCGTGGGAAGCATGACTCAGGACAAGAAGTACAAGGGAGGGAAAAGTTTTCTTATTATCGGGAACGGGAATCATATCCGCGAATACGTAACGATCAATCCGGGGACGGAAGAAGGAACGGAAACACGGATTGGCAATGATAATTTGATTATGGCCTACGCTCACATTGCTCATGATTGCATTGTGGGGAACAAAGTCACGCTCGCCAATAACGCGACTTTGGGTGGGCACGTCATTGTGGAAGATAAAGCAATTGTCGGCGGATTGACCGGAGTGCATCAGTTCGTAAGGATCGGATCCCTGGCGATTATCGGAGGATGTTCGAAAGTGGTGCAGGATGTCCCCCCTTTTATTATGGCCGACGGACATCCCGCCAAGGCTTACGGGCTGAATACCGTCGGGCTTGAACGGGCGGATTTTTCCAAAGAAGAAAGAAGCTTGCTCAAGAAGGCTTTCAAGATAGTTTTTCATTCGGGGCTCATACTAAAAAATGCGGTCAAGAAAATTGAAGAGGAAGTTCCTTCTTCTCCCGCCATTCAGTCATTTCTCGAGTTTTTGAAAAAATCCGAGCGGGGCATTTGCCGCTGAGTTTCATTTCATTCACGTGCCAAATTTTAACGACTTAAACCAGAAAAATTCCGAGAAAAAGATCGGATTGATCGCGGGTTCCGGGCAGTTGCCTCTATTCGCCGCGAAACGCGCCTGCGAACAGGGATTCCGTGTCTGCTCCTGCCTGATTGAAGGAGAGGCGGACAGGGGGATTGAAAATCTTTCTTGCGCCGCGTGTTGGGTCAAACTGGGAGAGCTCGGAAAGGTAATCCAGTTTTTCCGGTCGGAAAACGTTTCCGAAGTTCTTTTGATCGGGAAAGTTCACAAAGTGTCTCTTTTTAGCGGGCGCGTTCGCCCGGATTTCGAAATGGTGAAAGCACTCGCAACTCTCCGGGATTGGAAAGACGATTCGCTACTCGGGGCGGTGGTTTCCAGCCTTGATAAAAACGGCATACGGGTTCTCGATTCCACTCTTTTCTTCCGCGAAGACCTGCTTCTTCCGGGGGTGATCACCCGCTCGAAACCGGGCAAGGAGGAATCTCAGGATATTGAGTTCGGCTGGAGTATCGCCAAAGCGATGGGTGGGTTGGATATCGGTCAGACAATTGTCGTCAAATCAAAAGCGGTTTTGGCGGTCGAGGCGATCGAAGGGACGGATGAAGCGATCCGGCGTGGCGGTAAATTGGGAGGAAGCGGCACCGTAGTCATTAAAGTGTCCAAGCCGCGGCAGGATATGCGGTTTGATGTTCCGGTGGTCGGTCCGACGACATTGCGTGTGATGCAGGAAGTGAATGCGCGCGTGCTGGCCGTGGAAGCCGGAACAACCATTTTGTGCGATCGCAGGGAAGTTTTGACGCTTGCCGATCAAGCCGGAATCTCAATCATTTCAAAATGATTTCTTTTAGCTGTCTCAAATTTAATTTTCAGGTATAAAAAAATGGAAATGGCCAGATTTTTTCTGACGACATCCGATTCAAAAATAAAAGGGCTCAAGCGGGAGCTCCAGGAGCTGACCACTCTTTACGAGATTTCCAACGCGCTGACTTCTTCGCTGGATTTGGAGTCTATTCTTAAAGAGATTTTCGGAATTTTGCACCGGCAAATGGGGATGGAACGGGGCACGATTACGCTGTTGGACGAAAAAACGCTGGAATTGAGTATCCGGGTTGCCTATGGCATTCCGCCTCAGTCCCGAAAACGCGGCCGCTATAAAATCGGAGAAGGGATCACGGGGAAAGTGGTCGAAGCGGGCGAGCCGATTGTCATTCCCAACGTGGGCTCGGAACCTTTATTCCTCGACCGGACAAAATCCCGCGGCGACATTAAAAAGAAGAACATCTCTTTTATCTGTGTTCCGATCAAGATTGAAAATAAAACAATCGGGGCTTTGAGTGTGGATCGCCTGTTTGCCGAAACAGTTTCCTTTGAGGAAGATCTGAGGCTTCTCACTATTATCAGTTCTATGGTGGCGCAGGCGGTGAAAATTCAGAATATGATTGTGCGGGAACGGGAAAGCCTGATTGACGAGAACCGGATGCTTCGGCAGGAGCTCGGGAAAAAATACCGCTTTGATAATATTATCGGAGACAGTAAAAAACTGCAGGAGGTGTATCACTCGGTTTCTTTGGTGGCGCCAACCAAGGCGACGGTTCTTCTGCGCGGCGAAAGCGGTACCGGCAAGGAATTGATCGCAAAAGCCATCCATTATAATAGCCCCCGCGCCGCGAAGCCTTTCGTTAAATTTTCCTGCGGGGCTTTGCCCGAAACGCTGCTTGAAAGCGAACTCTTTGGTTATGAGAAAGGCGCTTTTACCGGCGCGGTGCATTCCAAACCCGGACGGTTTGAACAGGCGGACGGAGGCACTCTGTTTCTGGATGAAATCGGAGATATCAGCCTTTCGATGCAGGTGAAGCTTTTACGGGTTTTGCAGGAGCGATCGTTTGAGAGAGTGGGAGGGGTCGAGACGCTTAAAGTCGATATCCGGCTGATTTCCGCAACTAACAAGGATTTGGAAAAAGCCGTTCGCGACGGAACCTTCCGCGAAGATTTGTATTACCGGTTGAATGTGGTTCCGATTTTTCTTCCGCCTCTGCGGGAGCGGGCCGAGGATATTTCTGTTCTGGTAGATCATTTTGTGCGTCAGTTCTCTCAGGAAAACGGAAAGGAAATCAAAGGGCTTACCAAACGTGCCTGGGAATTGATCCGTCAATATCGCTGGCCGGGAAATGTCCGGGAGCTTGAAAATTCAATTGAACGTGCCGTCATTGTCTCGCAATCCGAAAAGATAGACGTGAATGATCTCCCGGATCATGTCCGGAATTCTTCTCCGATTCCAAAGGAAGAATCGTTCTCCAGTCTTCCGGAAGCGATCGCTTCCATGGAAAAAAAATTGGTCTATGAAGCTCTTGATAAAAGTAAAGGAAACCGCCGTAAGGCCGCGAAGTTTTTGGGAATTACCGAAAGGATTCTTAATTACAAATTAAAACAAAATCCCGGCTTGATGCCCTGAGATTTTTGCTTCGCGTGATGATTCCTCTTCTTTAATTTGTACGTTGTTTTTCCGCCGGGTTGCGTGGCTTGACACCCCATCCGCTTCTCAGTATACTGAAAAAACCTTCTTATCTTTTTGATAGCAAAGGAGTTAAGGAAAATGTATCGGAAGATGCCGTTAGAAGAATTTGTGAAAGAATTATCCAGCGATAAACCATATCCCGGAGGAGGGAGCGTTTCGTGTCTTGGTGGAGCGTTAGGACTTGCATTGGCCTTAATGGTCGGGAGAATTGTCCTGAAGAGAAAAGAATCCCCGCGCCTGAAACAAATTTTGGCAAAATTGGAAGCAATCGAAGAAAAGGCGCTCTCCGGAATTGATGAGGATGTTGTTTCTTACAAGAAAGTGGTTGATGCGTACGGTCTGAGCAAGGAAAATTCCGAACGGGCGAAGAAGATCTCAGAGGCTTTGCGGGAGGCCTATGTGTCGCAAAAAGATTTCGCGATGGTTCTGATTGAAGCAAAACGTCTTCAGGAAGCCCTCGGAGAATTTGTGGAAGGATCGATTTCGAGCGATTTGATTCTAAGCGGGGAATTTTTACGAGCGGCGTTTCGGGGAGCCTACCATACGGCCAAAATTAATGCGGATTATTTTAAAGACAAAATCGCCCAAGCCGAGGCCCTGAATGTTCTTTCGAGTCTGGAAAAGGAATTCGGCGCGGGTTCCGCGAAATGAGGAATATATGACAGAAGCGATTCTTCTTGAAGGGAAAAAAGTCGGAGAAACAATACGGCGGAAAATTTCCGAAGATTTGGCGGAAATCAAAGCGGGAAAGGGTGAAACTCTTCGCCTTGCCTGCGTTGCCGTAGGGGACGATCCTGCGAGCAAGTGGTACCGCCAGGCTTTGGAAAAAACAGCGAAATCTTTGGGGGTTGACTTTGAAAACGTTTTGTTGGGGGCGGGGATTTCGCAGTCTGATTTGTCCGAGAAGGTTGAGGAATTGGGTTGTGTCCGGAAGGATGTTCACGGAATCCTGGTTCAGGATCCTTTGCCGGACGGAATCAATCCCGCTCAGGTGCTTGCCTGCTTGAATCCGAAGAAAGATGTCGAAGGAATTCATCCCGAGAACCTCGGTCTTTTGGTGATGCGCAAAGGACGTTTGGTTCCCGCAACGGCTCTTTCCTGCATGGCGTTGATTGATGCCGCGGGAATTGAAGTGAGGGGGAAAGTGGCGTTGATTGTCGGGCAGAGCACGATCGTGGGACGCCCGGTTCAGCTTCTTTTGGGGGAACGCCGCGCGTTGACCCTTGTTTGCAATACAGGGACTTCCCGGGAACAGATGAAAGAATTCATGGGAATGGCAGACATTATCGTTGCCTGCTGCGGAAAGCCGAGAATCATTCCGGGGCAATGGGTGAGGGAAGGAGCGGTTGTTGTGGATGCCGGGACGACCGAAGTCGATGGGAAAATTGTGGGGGATGTTGAGTTTGAGGAGGCCCGGAAAAAAGCAAAGTTTATTACGCCGGTTCCCGGAGGCGTGGGGCCGCTGACGGTTTTGATGCTGATGAGAAATCTTATTTCCGCCTATCGCTGGCAGAGGGAATGATTTCCATGAAAACCATGCGCCTGACGGTCAAAGATCTTTTAAAGAAAAAGGGGAAGGAGAAAATTGTTTCCCTTACAGCCTATGATTTTTCCATGGCCCTCCTTCTTGATGATTCAGTGGACCTTTTGCTTGTGGGAGATTCCGTCGGAATGGTTTGCCTCGGATATGATTCGACGCTTCCGGTGACGATGCGGGAGATGCTGCATCATACAAAAGCGGTCGCTCGGGGCGTCTCTCATGCTTTGTTGGCCGCAGACATGCCTTTTGGTTCCTGTCATACGTCCGAGAAAGCCGTTCGGAATGCTTTTCGTTTTCTGAAGGAGGGCGGTGCCGATGCCGTCAAAATCGAGGGCGGCGGCAAAAAGACCATTCAAACGGTAAAAGATTTGAAAGAAGCGGGAATTTCCGTGATCGGGCATTTGGGATTGACTCCTCAACGTGTTGGCGAACTGGGCGGGTACAAAGTCCAGGGGAAAACGCCGCAAGATGCCGCGCGGATTATGGACCAAGCCTGCCGGCTTGAAGAAGCCGGTGTTTTCGCAATTGTTCTGGAATGTGTTCCCGCGGAACTTGGCCGGAAAATCACCGGAGCTCTGAAAATTCCCACCATCGGAATCGGAGCGGGCCCTCACTGCGACGGACAAATTCTGGTTCTTTACGATCTGTTGGGGCTGCAAGACAGAATCCGCCCCCGTTTTCTTCGGACTTACGCTTCGTTGGGGGCGGAGGTTCAGAAAGCCGTCCGGATGTTTCGCGAAGACGTGCAGGAAGGGACATACCCTTCTTCCCGGGAGAGTTTCTAAGGGGCAGAAATTTAAGCCCGGTCTTGACGCTTGCGTTTTTTAGGGGCGGGAGTGTCTTCGAAATTTTAGGCTCCGAATAATAAAATGGAAGGAATGCAATCAATGCAACCCGAGAAAAAAAGAATTTTAATTGTGGATCGTGACGCCGAGTATCTGGCGTTAACGGAGTCCCGTCTGGTTGCACGTGAGTTTTCGGTAGAAACCGCCGTTTCCAGTTTGGAGGCTTTTCAGAAATTAGACAGCGAAAGTTTCAGCTTGATTCTCATTTCCTCAAAAATGGAACCTCTTGGCTCTGACGCGCTTGTTGAGCGGGCGAGGAGGACCATTTCGAATTGTTACGTTCCTATTATTATGATGGCGGGCGAAGAGGACTTGTCCGAACTGATTCAAAGCCTTGAGCAGGGGTTTGATGATTTTATCATCCGTCCGTTCGATCCGCTGATTCTCCAGCTCAGAGTTTTGATGAATATCAAGAGAACGGAAGAGAGAATCCAGGCAAATCCGCTCACCCGGCTTCCCGGCAACATCGCGATCGAAAAGAATTTGAAGGAGCGAATCGCTAAAGGGATTTTGTACTCGGTCTGCTATCTGGATATCAATCAATTCAAGTCTTTCAATGACGTCTACGGATACGATAAGGGAGACGATGTAATTCGTCAGACGGCTCGGATTATCTTGCAGACGGCGAGGCAGGCCTCGAAAAAAGGGGATTTGTTTGTCGGGCATGTGGGCGGGGATGACTTTATCGTTATCTTGAATCCTGACGAAGAACCGGATTTCGCGAGGACCTGTATCCGGGAATTTGACCGCATTATCCCGACTTATTATTCCGAAGAGGACCGGAGAAAAGGATGTGTCACGGTAAAAAACCGGAAAGGAAAAATTGAAAAGTTTTCCTTAATGTCTATTTCGGTTGCCGCGGTCACAAATTTGTCCCATAAATTCGCAAGTCCCGCCGAGATCGCTCAAGTCGCGGCCGAAGTTAAAAAGTATCTCAAGACGCAGACCGGAAGCAGTTATCTCCGAGACCGAAGAGGGCGGCAGATCGATCGTTTGGATGAGGCGTGCGACATTTTATCCTTGGCGCCCGAGAATCCCGGGTCTCAGGGGATCAAAGAACCTCTGGGGCAGTTTCTTCTGTCGGCGGGTTTGATCAATTCCGAGCAGCTTGAAGAAGCCCTGAAAACGCATCTTGCGACGGGGAAGAGGCTCGGCGAAGTTTTGATCTCCATGAATCTGGTGCGGAGCGATGAGGTTGGGCGAATGCTTGAGAAAAAACTGGGAGTTCCGTACGTTCCTCTCTTTGGAAGGGAGTTTTCTTCGGTCCTAGGCCGGTTGTTTACCTCCGAATATGTGAGAGCGCATCGGGTTCTCCCCCTCGAACTTTTGGACGGTAAGCTTCTGGTTGGGATGCTGGATCCGTTCGATCTGAAAGTCATCGTTGAAATTGAACGGGTGACCGGCCATCGCGTCGTTCCCGCTTTGATTCTTGAGGCGGAATTTGAAGAGTTTTATAACAGCCATTATAAAAAAAGCGAAATCGTCTAAACACTCTTCGTCGTTTGTAACCATGGAGCGGGTGCCGTGTGTCATCGGTGGAGAAATGAGCCTTACCCTGTTTTCCTGAATCTTGACGAAAAATCATGCGTCGTTTTCGGAGGAGGAAAGGTCGCCGAAAGGAAAATTACTTCTCTTCTCAAGGCGGGAGCGCGCGTTTCCTGTTTTTCCGAAGTCCTCACCCCTTTTCTCCAAAGTCTTGTCCAACAAGGAAAGATCCGTTTCCGGAGCACGCATTTTAACCCCGGCCAGTCGATCCGGCCGTTTTTGAGAAAAGTTTCTCTTGTCATTGCCGCAACATCTTCGGGCCCTCTGAATGCGGCAGTCTCCCGTGAATGCAAAAAGAGAAATATTCTTGTCAATGTGGTGGACGTCCCGCGGTTGTCGAACTTTATTTCTCCCGCGGTCTTTTCACGGGGGGCTTTGCGCGTCGCTGTTTCAACGGGGGGAAGAAGTCCGGAACTTGCGAAATCGATTCGCAAAAGGCTTGAGGGGTTTTTGGGCCGCGAATACGGGGATTTCCTGGATTTTATGTCTGAAAAGCGGGGCCAAATTTTGTCGGCGATTTCTTCCCCGGCAAAACGGAAGAAGCTTTTCCGTTTGATGGTTTCTTCAAGGCTTCTGACCTATTTTAAAGAGAAAAATCGGAAAGGTGCCGAACGGTATTACGCGAGACTCCTTGAGCGGGAGAAGATTGCCGCTTCGCGGCCAAAAAGGTCGGGGAGAACGATGTGAAACAAAAATTAAAACGGTTTTTTGTATCCGGAACCAATCACCGCTGCGCGCCTCTCGATCTTCGGGAGAAAATCGCGTTTTCCCGGCATGGAATTCCCCGGGCGCTTCGATTGCTCCGGGAGATGGGGTTTCTTGAAGAGTCCTTGATTTTATCGACTTGCAATCGGGTGGAAATTTACGGTGTTTTCCGGAAGGCCGGCGAGGGTTCCGGTCGCGTGCTGGAATTCTTAAGGCGCTTTCACGGCATTGATCCCGAGCCGTTGTCGGAACACCTTTATTTTTTAGATGGAGAAGAGGCGGTCCGGCATTTGTTTCTTGTCGCATCCGGCCTGGATTCCATGGTGATCGGGGAAAATGAAATTCTGGGGCAGGCCAAGGAAGCGTTTCAGCAGGCCTCGTCTTCCGGGAATCTCGCTTCATTTTTGCATTCCCTTTTCGAAAGGGCCTTTAAGACAGCCAGAGAAGTAAAGCGGAAGACAAAAATCGGCGAGGGTTCTTTAAGTGTTTCTTCGGTTGCGGTGGAACAGGTCCGGAAAACTCTGGGGGGATTTGAACGTAAGAATATTCTGATCCTGGGGACTGGGGAAGTGAGCGGACAGGCGCTTCGAAAATTAGTCAATCACAAAACAGGAAAAATATGGATTGCGGGGCGGCAGGCCGATCGCGCGGCGGAACTGGCGCGCCAATGCGGGATTGCCGCGATCCCGTTTGAAGACTGGAAAAAGTATCTGACCCGGACCGATGTTATTTTTGCCGCAACGGCGGCTCCTCATCCGATCCTTCATCCGGCCGATATCAGCGCCGCAATGGTGTTGAGAGGCAATAAATCTGTTTTCATTGCGGATCTTGCGTTGCCCAGAAATACGGATCCCTCCGTGAAGCGGATGGAAAATGTTCTTTTGTTTGATTTGGAGGATTTTCAAAGAATCTGCGAAAAAAATCTTCGTTGCCGGTCCGCGGAAATAGCCCCGGCCGTTGAAATCGTCGAACGTCAGGTTCGCGAATTTATGCGCCGGATCCGTCGGGCGGAGATTGCGCCGCTCATGGAAAAAATTAACGCCGATTGCGACCGGATGATTGATCGCGAGCTGCGAAAAGCAATGCGCCTCAAACCGAAACGGGAAACGGAATCTTTGAAAAGAATTTTAACGCGGATTAAAGCAAAAATTTTATCCGAACGAATGAGCTGTTTTGAAAAAGCGAGGGAGGAAGGCCCTTTCTCTCCCGGCCGGGAGCTGAGTGATTTTTTCGACCTTAAAAAGATTTCTCACCAAGATGAAAAAGAAAAAGATTCTCATAGGATCCCGTAAAAGCAAGCTGGCGCTTTATCAGGCGGGAATTGTCCTGGAAGGGCTCCGGAAGAAATATCCGGCATTTGATTTCCGGATCAAGGAACTCGTTACGGACGGCGACCGAAATCCGCCCTTTGGAGAGTTTGATCGCAATACGATTCAGCCGGGGCTTTTCACGCGCAGAATTGAAAAAGCCCTTCTGGCCGGAGAAATTGATTTGGCCGTTCATAGCGCCAAAGACCTTCCCACGCAGCTTTTGCCCGGTCTTTCAATCGGAGCCGTTCTGGAACGGGGGGAGACCAGAGAAGCGTGGATCTCTTCTCAGGGGATTTTGTTCGACGGCTTGCCTCCAGGCTCGGCGATCGGGACTTCAAGCCTGCGAAGGCAGGCTGAGATTCTTTCGGTTCGAAAGGATCTGAAAGTGATTCCGGTCCGCGGGAATGTGGATACGCGGTTGAGAAAATTGAGGGAGAAGGCAATGGACGGATTGATTCTTGCCGCTTGCGGACTTGAGAGACTTGGATTAGCGGGGCAGATTACGGAAATTCTGGATGAAACCCGGTTCCCTCCGGCGGTGGGGCAGGGAGCTCTTGCGATTGAGATAAACGAAAGAAATGCTTTTGTTTCCGAAATCGCCGGATCTTTGAATCATCCGGAAAGTTTTTTGCGAATAAACGCTGAAAGGGCAATGCTGGCAGCCGTGGAAGGAGGCTGCCAAGTTCCTTTAGGGGTTTCAAGCCGCATTTCAGGAGAGCGGCTTTTTATGAATGCGGTGCTCTATTCTCCGGAAGGAGTGAATCAGGTGGCCGGAGAGATTGAAGGCGCGGCGAAGGATGCGGAGAATTTGGGGAAAAAACTGGCCGGTTTTCTTGTCCGGAACGGCGGAGAAACAATCCTACGGACGATTCGCGGCGAGAAATCAAAAAAAAATTTACAGGATTTCACATGAAGGGGAAAAAACAGCCGGGAACGGTTTATTTAATCGGGGGAGGTCCGGGGGACCCCGGGTTGATGACTTTGAAGGGGAAAGAAATTTTGAGCCGGGCGGATGCGGTGGTTTATGATGCGCTGGTTTCGAAGAAACTTCTTTCGTTTGCATCGGTGACGGCGCGAAAGATTTATGCCGGAAAACGCGGAGGTCGGGGAAAAGCGTTTCAGCAACAGGATCTCAACAAGCTTTTGGCTGGCTTGGCGCAAAAACACAAAATAGTGGCGAGACTGAAGGGAGGCGATCCTTTTATTTTTGGGCGAGGCGGCGAGGAAATGCTCTCGCTGAGAGAAGCGGGAATTCCTTTTAAGGTGATTCCCGGAATCACGGCGGCTTTGGGAGCGGCGGCGTATACCCGCATTCCTCTGACGCACCGGGAGTATACCTCTCAGGTTGTTTTGGTTACCGGGCATGAGGCCTGGAACAAGGAGCGCACGGCGATTGATTGGAGGGAGTTGGCGTCAGGAGATAAAACCGTCATTTTTTACATGGGGCTTCAGACCCTTCCGTTTTTAACGGAAAAGCTCAAAGAAAACGGTTTGCCGGGGGACACGCCGATGGCCGTCATTCAGAATGCAACCGCTCCGGACCAGAGAGTGGTCGAAGGTAATCTGGGCAATATCGGAATACGGGTACGCCGTGCCGGACTTAAGGCTCCCTGCCTTATTTTCTTGGGGAATGTTGTCCGGTTGAGAAGGAAAGGGAAAGCCGGGGGCGAAGGACCTCTTTCCGGAAGTTGCGTGATGATTACCCGTGCCCGCCACCAGGCCGGTGAAATGTCGAAACGGTTGAAGAGTCTGGGTGCGCAGGTGATTGAATTCCCGGTGATCCGGATTGAGCCGCCTGTATCATGGAAAGCGGTTGATCGCGAGATGAGCCGCCTTGAGCGATACGATTGGATTTTCTTTACCAGCGTGAACGGAGTGGAGAAATTTTTTGAGAGGTTTTTTGAGCGAAAAAACGATTTCCGGAAATTTCTTCATTTAAAGGTTGGTGCAATCGGACCCGCTACCGCGCGAACACTTGAGGGATATCATTTGCGGCCTGACTTTGTCCCGTCCGATTATGTCAGTGAGGCTTTTGCCGATACATTTCTGAAGAAAACAAACATTGGGGGGAAAAAGATTCTTTTGGTTCGGGCCGAAGGCGCGAGGAGGGTGTTAAGAAAAAAGCTGGAGAAGCGAAAAGCCGAGGTGGCGGAGGTAGCGGTCTATCGCATTCGGTCTTCCGGATCAAAATGCGGAGAAGTTATCAAAAAACTTCGGGCCGGCGACATTGATCTTGTGAGCTTTACAAGTCCGTCAACGGTTGAACATTTCCTGAGTCTTGTCGGGAAAAAGACTTTTCAAGAAATCAGGCGGAAACCTCTTTTGGCGTCCATTGGGCCGGTGACCGGCGAGACCATGAAACGGCTTGGCTTGAAAATTGCCTGCCAGCCCAGGCGGTATACAATCCCCGATCTGGTGTCGGCGATTGCGAAGATTCTTAAAATAAAAAAATCGCGAAAGGAGAAGAGATGAGTTTTCCGAAAAGCCGTCTCCGGAGATTCAGGAGAACTTCGAAATTGCGGGATCTTTTGGCGGAAACTTCTTTTTCCGAAAAGACTTTGGTAATGCCCTTGTTTGTAGCGGATTCCGGCCGGCGATGCGAGCCTATCCGCGCGATGCCGGGACAATTCCGTTATTCTGTCGAAGGACTTCTCGGCCTGGTTGAGAAACTTCTCCGGTCCGGCCTTCAAGCCATTCTTCTTTTCGGTATCCCTCGGGAAAAAGACACGGAGGCTTCTCAAGCTTATTCCGAAACCGGCGTTGTGCAGAGGGCGATTCGCGCGATCAAAAAAAGATTTCCTGAAATTCTTGTCATTGCGGACACCTGTCTTTGCGAGTACATGAGTCACGGTCATTGCGGGCTGGTTAAAAAAACCGGAAAGACTTACGAGATCCTGAATGATCCCACGCTGGAACTTCTCGCGAAGGCCGCGCTTTCACAGGCGGAAGCGGGCGCGGACTTTGTGGCGCCGAGCGATATGATGGACGGGAGAGTTCGAAAAATCCGTGCCGCGTTGGATGAAAAAGGACAGAGTTCTGTCGCCATTTTGAGTTATTCCGCGAAATACGCCTCTGTTTTTTACGGGCCCTTCCGTGAAGCGGCCGGTTCCGCGCCCCGGTTTGGAGACCGTCGGAGTTATCAAATGGATGCGCGGAACCGTGAGGAAGCTTTGCGGGAGATTGCGCTGGATATTGAGGAAGGAGCGGATGCGGTGATGATCAAGCCCGCACTGGCGTATCTGGACGTGATTCGGGACGCCAAGCAAACTTTTCATTTCCCGCTGGCCGCTTACAATGTGAGCGGAGAATACGCGTTTGTGAAATGGGCGGCGAAAGAGGGTTGGGACGAGCGAGCCCTTGTGTTCGAGATTTTGACGGCGATTCGGCGTGCGGGTGCCGATTGGATTATTACGTATCATGCGGCAGATGCGGCAAACTGGCTGAAACGGAAGAACGCCGGAGGATGAAAACCAAAACCTTTGCTCTAAACGGGCCCGTGAATAAGATTGTTTACGGACTTGAGAGTTTGGGGATTTGACCGATAGATAGGATTGAGCTTGCAACGGCGTGTTTTTTTAAAATCAATGGCGCATTGGAATCGTGGGCGGGAATATGGAAAATCGATACCAAAATGAAGCGTTGAATCTTCTGGTTGTGGAAGACAATGAAGATCACGTGTTTCTTGTTCTGAAAACCCTGCAGAGATCTTTTTCGAAAGCGAAGATTGAAATCGCCAGAAATTTGGCCGAAGCGCTTATTAAAATTAAGGAAGTCCGTTATCATCTGATTCTTGCCGACTATAATCTTCCGGACGGAAACGGACTTGGGATCCTGAGGCAGCTTAACCTTGAGAAGTCAGAAATTCCGTTTGTCATGCTGACCGGCGCGGGGGATGAGAAACTTGCGGTGGAAGCGATGCAGGAAGGGGCTTATGATTACCTTGTTAAAGACGAGCTCTGCCTGAAAACACTTGCCAAAACTCTTGAAGCCGCTTTGGTGAAATGCGAAGAACGAAAAGAAAAGGAGCGGCTTCAAAATGAGGTTCGGGAAAAAAATCTGGCGCTGGAGCGAGCCAATGAGGAGCTTAAAAAACTGGATCGTCTGAAGTCGGAATTCATTGCTTCTGTCAGTCATGAGTTCCGGACGCCGCTTAATTCGGTCCGGGAAAGCGTCAGCCTGATTGCGGACGGCGCCGTCAAGGTGGGGGAGCCGAAAGGGACCCGGGTTTTGGAGATTCTGAAGAACAACATCGAACGGCTGAAAATCCTGATCGAAGATCTTTTGGATTTCTCAAAACTGGAAGCGGGACGTATGAAACTGGATAAGAATTTTCACGATCCGGTGGACATTGTTTGTGAGGTTGCCGATTCCATGAAGCAGATTGCGCAGAAAAAAGGGCTGATTCTTCTTTGGGAATCGGAATTGTCGGGAGTGGAGGTTTTTGCGGACAAAAGCCGGATTGTTCAGGTTCTGATGAACCTTGTCGAGAACGCGATTAAGTTTACGCCTTCTCCCGGGCAGATTACCATTCTTTGCCGGGCGGAGGGGGATGCGACTATTAAGATTATTGTTAAGGATACGGGCATCGGAATCGCAAAAGAGGATCTTCTGCGGGTTTTTGAAAAATTCGAACAAGTGCGCAGGAATCATCCGGGTGTGGATGTCCGGGGAACCGGGCTTGGACTCGCAATTTCAAAGCAGTTGGTGGAATTGCACGGTGGAACGATTGGCGTGGAATCGGAATTGGGAAAGGGAAGCGAGTTTTATTTTGCGCTTCCCATGGTGTTGCGCGAAGAAAAATCGATTTGAGTTTCTTCGCATTCGGGGACTGCGGAGCAAGCCCCAAAATGAACGTTTGACAGAAGCCCTATTTGGCCGATAAAATCTACAGGCGTAGAGGAGAAAGCAATGGCTAAGAAAAAGATCCTTGTGATTGAAGATGATTCCGAGCTTCGGGAGTTGATCCGCATCCGGCTGGAAGAGAGTGATTTTGAAGTGATTATGTCATTGCGGGGAGATGAAGGCGTCGAAATGGCGCGCGAGGAAAATCCGGATGCGATCATTCTTGACGTGTTTCTTCCGCATATGGACGGATTCACCGCGCTCAAAGAAATCCGCTATGGGGAAAAATCCAAAGGGAAAGAGCCTCTTAAGGACATCCCTGTTTTTGTCATGACGGGCCGCGCTCCCATGATGGAAGAAATGTTCCGTCTGGAAGGCGCCACAGAGTTTTTGACCAAGCCGATTGACATTAAATTGCTGGTTCAGAAATTGGAAAAAATCCTCAAAAATTCCTAAATAAAAAGCTTTTAAATCTCGCAAGTTTTTTCAAGATACCCCCACTGATGGAATTTTCTATTCTCGAGAAGCCGCCGGAAATTTCCCAAAACAGTCCCAAGAAGATTTTAATGAGGGAATTTGTACTTGAATTGGAAGAGATTTTGCTTGAGCTCAAGCAGTTTGCTTAATTCCTTATCCGTGTCCACGACTTTCTTGAGGACATTGGAAGGAAGTTCAAGAAGGGCGAGCGTTGAAATTTTTTTTCTTTGATTGGGGAACCGCTTTTCCAATTCAATCGTTGAAACGCCTTTTTTAAACTGGGTCTTCTAGATTTTTAGTGGGTCTTTAGGACCCGATTTAGCGTTTTAACCGAAGTTCATGAAATAAGTTAGCCATAGCAATTGTTCTTTGAAATCTTGACACGTTTAGATACGACC
>Ga0172375_10002269_pt1 | contig 30153 bp, 21 predicted proteins | sample LakKiv1m_FD_114537 | JGI IMG/M metagenome (GOLD analysis project Ga0172375, IMG submission 114537) | Freshwater microbial communities from Kabuno Bay, South-Kivu, Congo - kab_092012_11.1m | ecosystem: Environmental > Aquatic > Freshwater > Lake | place: Democratic Republic of the Congo... | reverse complement strand
ATACCAAAGGTACGAAACAAGACAAAAGGAAAAGATGACCGTCTTGACAGACTGTCATCTTCAAAATAACAAAACAAATACAAAGACTTTTTTCAACTGTCCTTTACATGGGGTACACTATATATGCAAGTGGTTTTTTTTCAAAAAAGTGTCTATGAAGCGTTTCTCCCAGGAAATTGATATAATGAATCTATCATAACAACTGGAGATGAAAACTGATGCTTGAAACTGATATTGAACTGGAACTGCTGAAGAAACGATTTGAAAAGAATTCCTTCCGACATCCCGGCATCGATTGGAGCGAAATCGAATCCGCATCGAAAGGAAACGATTCTTTGTTGGATACGGTATCTCGAATGGAAGCAACCGGGGGCGAACCGGATGTTGTTCTTTTGGGGAAAAAGCTGTATTTTGTTGACATGTCGATCGAGACTCCGAAAGGCAGAAGAAGTGTTTGCTACGATGAAGAAGCAAGACTTTCAAGAATCAAATTCCCTCCGAAGACCTCTGCCGAGACGAGGGCAAACGATATTGGCGTGGCGATCGTGGACGAGTCAAAGTACCTGGAGTTGCAGAAGATAGGGAATTTGGATCTAAAAACGTCGAGTTGGTTGAAAACTCCTGATCACTTACGCCAACTTGGAGGAGCTTTGTTCGGCGATAAACGATACGATCGGACTTTTGTTTATCACAATGGTGCGGATTCCTATTACGACATGAGAGGTTTCAGAGGATACATCCCGATTCTGGATTGCTGAGGTTTATGGATAGTGGCCTTTGTGATTCGATATGTATAAAGATCGGACGGAGCGCATCTTGTTGCAGGATGCTGATTCGTAATATAATCAGGAATGCCAGCCATCGGCATCATGACTGGCTTGGGGATCGCAAAGCCTTATTGTTTTTCTGCGGAAATGAAACCGAGATACCATCCCACCCGAATAATCATTTCGCGGGTATATTTGTAGTGGAATTTTTATATAATCGATATCATGTTATATTTCTTTTCTATTTTTATATTGCCTTGATGCAAAAAGAATCATAAAATAGTGGTGATATCGATTTGGCTGCGAGGTGTTCAACTTGAAATTAAGTACGCAGAACAACCCTGGCATTAGACACATTCTCATCCGCTACTGGTATCTCATCCTTTCCGGGATCGTTGTTTTGCTGGCGATCAACCTGACCGGATACATCTTGCTCCAAAATGAAAAGGCGGGATTGCTTTTGAAGCAGGATGCGATCCGGAACGAAGAGATCGCGATCATTGACTTCGAACTGAACGGCGTGATCGAGAATTCCGTCAACATCACGAACATCATCATGAATGCCAACGAGACGCAAGGCTATGTGACAACTCCGACTGAACCCAACCTTGAAGCGGCCAGGCAGTTATTCTACCGAATCGAAACGAATGAGAGAGCATGCATTAAGATCGTGCTGGTCGACACGGACGGGGCCGAGATCGCCGGCGTCGTCAAGCATGGCGACGTGATTGAAATTCTTGGAGATTCGGCGCTTGGCAGTATCGCCGGGACGAACCTGTTCATGGATACGTCCGCCCTGGCTGAGGGCAAGATCTATGTATCCGATCTCGATTTGGAACAGGATGACGGCGTGACGATCGTGCCGTATGTCCCTTCGATCCGGTTGGTTGCGCCCATATTCGCCGATGGCGGGACAAAGCTTGGCTCCCTGGTCGTCACCTTTGATGTTTCGGAAGTGCTAAGATTTTTCAACGAAGCCATCGGCGACTCCTATTCGTATACGGAATTCGGACTGCTAAGTCATGATGTTCTGTTCCAGTTCCGCTACGATGCGGAAACAGACGAATATGTTCTGGATTACAAGTCCATGGAGAACGATGAACTGGAAAGCGATGCGGTGATCATGACCGATCCGTACCTCTCCCAGGAGCTCCAGAGCATAATCGCGAGGGATACTCCGTTTGCCGTCATTTTCTTGCGATCCGACGTCGACAGCCTTTTCCGGGAAGAAGGCAGCTTCTTCCTGAACAATCAGTGGCTCCTCTTCGCCATCAACCTGCTGGCGTTGGTTTCGTTCTACCTGATTACCGTCGAGATCGGAAAAAGACAAAGTGACAAATCCCTTCTCGGCGGAGTCATGGAACTCGCAGACAAGCAGGACAACGCCGTCGTAATCACCGACTATCGGAAAAAGGTACTCTACATCAACGAGGCGTTTGTACATTTGTTCGGGTATTCCCTGTCGGAAATGAAGAACGGCGATCCGGCCAGGATCATCGAAACGGAACACGACGACAAGTTCGACAGCGTCGGCAAGGGTTCAGACACCTACGGCGCGTTGGTGTGGATCCGGACAAAATCGGGAATCTATATGCTCTCCCATTATTCCCTGCGAGCCGTCTATCACTTCTCCGGACTCATCGAATATTATATTGGCGAGTATTCGCTTCCGTATCCTTATCTGGATGTCGTTTCCGAAGGGGAGACGGAAGGCTCGGAAATCTTTTCCCCCGCAAAGACAGCCATCTTCGCCAAGCCTTTGGCAACGCGACCGATCGCAGCCGCAAAGACCGCGGTTCTGTTGATCCGGATCAGCAATCTGATCAACAACCGCTTTTTCGATTATGTCAAATACTCGCGTATCGGTCTCTACAACCACATGTATGCGGCCCTGGGCGCGGATTTCACCATTTTGGTTCCCGACCGCGGCTATTTTCTGATTGCCGGCGAGTTCGATTTTGACGAGAAGTCCGAAGACGACCATATCCACCAGATCATGGAAGTCATCGAGAACTATCTGATTCCGATCGTCGGCGACAACTACAAGAGGTATCAGATCAGCATGGACCGCTTCCACAAGGCGGATGATACTTATCGGGAGATCATCGCCCATCTGCTTTACGCCGACGAATTCCTGACCAAAAAAGGCGTCGAGCGATTCAATGTCTTCCAGGAACAGATGATCGCGACGGTGCAAAGGGACCACCTTATCGAATCCCAGCTCGATTACGCATTTGCTCGGGACGAGTTTTACATGAATTACCAAATACAGAAAAGTCTCGGTGAGGACGCCATTACCGGCGTCGAGGCGTTGCTCAGATGGGAAAGCCATTTGCTCGGCAACGTGCCTCCGAACGATTTCATCGCCAAGATCGAGAGCAGTCAGCATATCAACGCATTGACGAAAATGGTGGTCACAAAAGTCATCGCCGATTTGTCTCCTTACGCCGACAGATTTCCCAACAGATTCAAAATCGCCGTAAACCTGACCACCTATGATTTCCGGCACAAAACCGTCATGAAGGAAATCGTCAGTCTGATCGAGGCTTCACCACTTTCTACCGGGCTTTTCTGTTTCGAAATCACCGAAAATGACTATCTTGACAATCTGAACGATGCGAATGAGATCATCAGATACCTGCATTCCAAAGGCATTGTCGTCGCGATCGATGATTTCGGGAAGGGATATTCTTTCCTGGGAGTGCTCAGGGGCTTGAACATCGACAAAGTAAAAATCGACCGGATGTTCATCAAGGACTACCCGGAAAAGGACGATGGCTCGGTGTTTCGTACGATCGTCAATCTGGCCAAGGACATGGGTCTGATCCTGCTTGCGGAAGGCGTCGAGACAACATTGCAGGCCGAATTCGCTCGCTCAGTCGGCGTAGACAAGTATCAGGGCTACCTATTGTCGCTGCCGCTTGGCATCGATCAACTGATTGCGACCTTCTTCAGCCGGTAACCGGAATAGATGGCCGCCCCCTTGCGAAATTCTCCGAAAAAAGTCTAAAACGCCACGCATCGGCACGAATCTTAAACCGATGCCGGCAAAATTGAAAAAGGATATTGTAATTTTCGATTCTGGTGTTAATATTATATGTATTATGGACTAATACGTGGATGTGAGGTTTCAAGTGACAAAGACAAAAAAGCTTTCAATACCCGAAAAAATCAAATCGGTATTTGCAGATTCGAACATTTTCCAAAGATTTTTCAACGATTCCGTCGTCGGGCAAGCCATTACTTTCGAATCGGGAGAGCTTTTCGTCAACAGGGCCTTTTGCGAGATGCTCGGCTATGGCGAAGCGGAACTAGCCGACATGTCATGGCGGGACATCACCCATCCTGACGACCTTCAATATTCCCAGGCACAGGTCGACGACCTTACGGAAAAGAAAAAGAAGCAAGCCCGGTTCGTCAAAAGGTATATCAAGAAAAACGGAGAAATCCTGTGGGCGGAGATCCACACATCCCCATATGCTTCGGATCCGGACCACCAGATCCTGCTGACAACGGCCATCGATATCACAAAACAAGTCATCAATCAGGAGAAATTCATCGCCCAGTCCCGCATGTACGATCGCTTTCTCAACGCCGCTTCGGATTTCATCTATCTGAAAGATGAAAACCTCAGACATATTTTCCTGAACGATTCCCTGGCGGGATTCTATCATCTTGACAAGAACATGGTCATCGGCCGGACCGATCACGAGTTGATGGACCAGGCTGCCGCCGATCAATGTCGGGAGACCGACATCGAGGCCATGGCGTCCAATCGTGTTGTTGACGCAATTGAGATAATCGGAGAAGCAATCTACGAGTCACGCAAATTCGCCGTGCCCCTCGACAACGGGGCGACTGGTGTCGGGGCCTTCATAACCGACAAGACCGCAGCCCACGTTCAGGAAATGAATCTGCACAAGATCTCCGAAACGAACCGGATCATCGCCGACTGCCTGCTCATGACATACGACAACAGACAGGATTATCTCGACCATGTCTTGTCCGAAATCCTCAAACTGACGGAAAGCGGATACGGGTACATTTACCTCTACAATGAAGAAAAAGCGGAGTTCATTCTGAACACTTGGTCCAATGGTGTCATGGACGATTGTCTGGTCCTGGACAAACAGACTCGCTATCAACTTGACCGCACCGGTTTCTGGGGTGAAGTGGTCAGGCAGCGGAAACCGATTGTCAACAACGATTTCACCGCACCGAGTGAATTGAAGAAAGGCTATCCCGTAGGACATGTCGCGATCGAAAGGTTCCTGTCCGTACCCGTTTTCGACAACGACCGGATCGTAGCTGTGGTCGGCGTCGCCAACAAGTCCCGGGACTATGATGAAAATGATATCAATGCGGTCACCATCCTGATGGCGGGCATCTGGAACATGATCGAGAAGCAGGAGAAGACAAAGGTCACGGAAAGGCTGGCCAGGATGCTCCAGTCCATGTTCAACAACCATGGTTCGGTCATGATCCTCTACGATCAGGAGGATGGAAGAATCATCGATTTCAATCCCGCGGCGATGCAATTCTACGGTTATTCGGAAATGGAACTGAAAGCGATGTCCATGAAAGACATCACCGAGCTTTCCGGAGCGGATTTCGCTTTGAAAGCAAATCGGACCGCCGAGAAAAACCAGGGGGCATATACCTTGTCCTCTTTGCCGCATCGGCTTAAAAACGGCAAGGTCCGGATTGTCGACATGTATGTATCCCCGATCGCACTGGACAACCGGATCGCCCTGTTTTCAATCATATTCGATGTCACGGACCGGGAACAGGCATACCGCGACATCCGCTACATCAACAATCATGATTACCTGACGGGACTTTACAATCGCCGGTTTTTCGAAAGCTATTTCGAGAGCGTGAACAACGCCAACAATTATCCGATCGCCGTCATCATGGGCGATGTCAACGGATTGAAGCTCGTCAATGACACTTTCGGGCATCACATGGGCGACGAACTGCTGCGCCGGGCGGCAAGGTTGATCAAGAATTTCGAAGGCGACGGGAACATCGTCGCCCGTCTGGGCGGAGACGAATTCCTGATTTTGATGCTGAAAACCTCGAAGTCGGAATTGACAACCGTCATGAAGACACTGGATGATTTCAACCGGACCGAAGCCGAAGCCACCGATGTGAGCGACTATCCCTTGCAGATCGCATTCGGCTACTGTCTTCAGGAGCATCCCGGGGAGTCATTCGACGTCCTGCTCAAGAAGGCGGAGGAATACGTATACAAGAACAAATGCTACGAGGAGTCCAGTCTCAGGAGCAAGACCATCAACATCATCATGAACACCCTATATGAAAAAAGCGAGCGCGAACGGCTGCACTCCCAAAGGGTCGCCGAGATCGCTTCCGAGATCGCTCTCGCCCTCAAGGTGGAAAAGAACATGGTCAACAAGATCCATACGGCCGGGTTGTTCCATGATATCGGCAAGATCGGCATCGACGACCAGATCTTGAACAAGGTCGGCACCCTCAGCAAATCCGAATGGGAGATCATGAAGACCCATGCTGAACGCAGTTACCGCATCCTGATGAACTCCTACGAATACAGCGACATCTGCGATATCGTCCGCTACCACCATGAACGCTGGGACGGATCGGGATATCCCCAGGGGTTGAAGGGCATCCAGATTCCGCTCGGAGCCAGGATCATCGCCGTCGCCGACGCTTTTGACGCCATGACTAACGAAAGAACCTATCAGAAAACCCGCAGCAAGGAAGCCGCCCTCGAGGAGTTGAAACGTTGTTCGAATACGCAATTCGATCGCAAGGTGGTCCAGTTTTTTGAAAATAATGTCTATAACAAGATCCAGTGAAGTCACCAAACACAACATTTGATCGTATTGAAAAGATCCGGCCATCCATGCGGATCTTTTTCCATTTATCGATATCTGGATGTTGAAATGACTCATCGGTTTCCACAGATCGGCCGCTTTGTTACCGCAATTGTAAGTATGTGTTTCTGGAAGTGTCAAGTCGACGCAAGTGTGATATAATGTAATTAGCAGTTATCATTTCAGGAGGATGAAGATCATGGAATTTTGTTGGGTCACATTACCGGTCAAAGATATCGAAACATCGCTCGCGTTCTATCGTGGGATCCTGGGACTGCCCATCGCATACCGACATGGTGGCGAAGGCGTGGAAATCGCCATGTTGGGGGCGGCGGATCAGCCGAAGATCGAGTTGATTCAAAGGCGATCCGGGTCCGACGCAAGATCTCATTCCGACATCACTGTCGGAATTTCCGTCCCGGACTTGATTGAAGCCATCAGATATGTCAAAGCGCATCAGGTCGTAATTCTCCGGGGACCTTTCGCCCCGAATCCCCACATCAGTTTCGCATATGTCCAGGATCCCGACGGATACGAAGTCCAGTTGGTTGAAGCGAAATAAGGTGGATTATCAGACCTAATCGGCCGGCTTACGCATCGACTTCCGCCACGGATGGTATAGAAAAAGGAACCGCTTGTTCCGACCCCTTGGCAGAAGGATGCTTTTCCAGACAATACGACTTGGTTACAGGAGGATGAGGATGAAAGGATTGTTTTTGCCCGGATCAGGTTGCACCAGTGCGATCTGGGATCGGATGAGACCGTATTTTCGGGGACATGAGGTCGATTATATCGACTATCCCCATGAAGTGACAGCCAAGGCGAAAAGCTATACCGATCTCACCGATTGGCTCAGGGGCAAAATCGGTTCGATGCCCTACGACTTTGTCGTTGGCCACAGCATGGGCGGAGCGATCGCCCTTGATCTTGTCAAAAGGTACCGATACCATTTTCCAAAAGTAATATTAGTCGAAGCCAATTTGAGACCTGCCAATGCTTTTTACCGGAATCTCCTTACCGAGGAAAACCGGCTCAAATTCGGAAAATATCTGACGAAAATGATCGTTGCCGAGTCGAGGTTCTACAGTGAGGAACTCAGGACCTATTTCAAGGCTGATTTCGATTTCACGCCGCTTGTAACCGAGCTCGACGGAAAACTGCCGATCATCTATGGCGACAGGGGCGAACCGGAATACTCCGGAAAATACGCCGATTTGAATCTTGAAGCCGGTACCCTAGCCAAACTGGACATCGCTTTCGTCGCCGATTGTGCGCATATGCCGATGCTGGAGAATCCACGGGAGTTTTCAATAATGATTCTGGAGAGGCTTACAAAGCTAAGATAGGTTGAAAATACACTAATATAAGTTCTATCCTTATTCTCGTTAATATATGGCATAACGTTTTCGCTTGATCATCGACTATTTCCTGCGTGAAATGTCTGTAAGTCTTGAACGTCATTTCCCCAAATATTATTGACATTGAACAAGCGTATGCTTATCATATGAATATACGAATGTGATATATACTGACATGAAACAGAGAAGATTGCGATATGCAACGCTGATGGGTGTTTTTAATTCACGCAACGAGCGCAAGCTATCGATGTGAGGTATATTGTTATATGGCGCTAAAAGCTAAGAATATCAAGATGAAAGATATCGCAGATGCCATCGGAGTCAGTACGGTAACCGTATCCAAAGCCTTGGCCAACAAAGAAGGCGTCAGTTTGGAGTTGCGTCAGAAGATCAAAGAGAAGGCCGCTGAGATGGGATATGTATACAACCCCATTCCCAAACTTCTGCTGGATGGTAAAGTTAATAATGTCGGGATCCTGGTATCCAAGAAGTTCCTCGTTTGTGGCTATGATGTCTACTTCCAGATTTATGAAACCATCGTGGAAAAATTGACTGAATATGGCTACTATGGGTTGTTGGAAGTGTTGACAAAGCAGGCCGAGTTCGAATGTGATATGCCAAGGGTGCTCAGAGAATCCAAGGTCGACGGTATCATCCTGCTCGGACAGATATCATACCCGTACTTACAGATGATTTCCACATGTTCGGTCCCCTTTGTGCTGCTCGACTTCTATGGCAGTTATGAAGGCATGACTTCTGTCGTTGCCGATAACTTCTATGGCAGCTACATGCTCACCAGTTACCTCATCAAAAACGGACATAAGAAAATCGGTTTTGTCGGCAATTATCTGGCCACCAGCAGCATCATGGACCGTTACATGGGGTACATGAAAAGTCTGATTGAGAATGGCTACGGAGATGATGTGTCGAAGTACCTCATCATGGACCGCGACGACAACAACATCAACATCGATATTGAATTGCCGGACATAATGCCAACTGCGTTCGTCTGCAACAACGATGAGGTCGCGAACACACTGATTGGGAAACTGATGCAAAACGGATACAAGGTTCCAGACGACATCTCCGTTGTCGGCTTTGACAACTTTGAAAAAAAATACACATCACCGATCGGCATCACGACCATCGAAGTGGATTTTATCGATATGGGAAAAGCGGCAGCGAATATCATCGTGAGAAAAATCAACGAAGCCGATTACAATCCCGGGCGGCATCTGGTCAGCTGCCGAATGGTCATCAGGGATTCGGTGAAGGCGATACCATAAGCGAATAATGGCCACATATCCACAATAATGGGATTTCTTCGTTGAAATCTCATTTTTCTAAAAAAAACCGATATCTTATTGACAAATCTCCTAAAGTAATATACACTGGTCTTGCTTATTTAAGTAATGCATTAAGTAAATTATTCAACAGACTGAAAAAGTCATAGGAGGAAAAATGAAAAGGAAAATATCGGTTGTGTTTTTATTGCTTTTTATTGCATCATTCGGTACTTTGCTTGCCGCCTGTAACGGCGTGACAACCGCTACGACGGCCACGACAGCAACGACCACGACTACAACCACATCTACTTCTCAGGGGACAACTGCGATCACCGCCACGACGGAGTCGTCAACGACAGAGACAACTGTTCCCACGACTGATACCACAACAACGACCACCATCCCGGTGGAATCGGTTACGGTCTACGGTTCGGACTCGGTAGAAGTCGGAGACACATCGGCATACACATGCACATTTACTCCATCATCGGCAGCGACATCTGCGGATGTCGTCTGGAGTGTTGTTGATGGCACGGGATCGGCAACGATTTCCTCTTTAGGTATCCTGACCGCAGTTAATCCCGGGACAATCACCGTGGTTGCCACGGTCAAGGACATCGAGGGCACTCTCGAGGTGTTTCTGACCCAATCGGTCGATACTGCGTCTGTCTCCGGGCCGGAAGCGGTATATCTTTACGACGAGGCCACCTATGAATTTACCGTCGATCCACCGACATCGACATATGATGAAGTGGTATGGGCGGTTCTGGCCGGAACCGGCTCGGCGACCATCACCCAGGAAGGCGTGCTTACCCCTGTCGCGGCTGGAACCATCACTGTCCGCGTTTCCGTCGATGGGGTCATCGGTACATTGGCCGTTGTCATCAAGACACCGATCGCATCCCTCAGCATCTCCGGTACAGCCGAAGTCAGAATGGGAGAGGGCAGTACCTATACCGCCAATATCCTGCCGGAAAACGCAGATTATGATTCGGTAACCTGGTCGATTGTCGACGGAACCGGATCGGCCACGATCGATGAAGACGGCCTTGTTACCCCTGTCTCGGCCGGTACGATCAAGGTTGCCGTTCAGGCCGACGACTTCGAAGCTGAATTCGATGTTGAAATCATCGTTTCGGTCGACAGCGTTTCCATCGACGGCGAAACCGAAGTGCTCCCCGCCAAGGAGTATATTTATTCCGCTCTCGTCCTTCCCGAAACCGCGAAATACAAGGAGGTGACCTGGAGTGTCGAAAATGGAACCGGCAATGCCTCGATCGATGCGGATGGCGTCCTTACTACTGTGGCAGCTGGAACCATAACTGTCGTTGCCGTTGCCGATGGAGTGAAGGCTGAACTCGAAGTGACGATCCTTCAGGATGACAGTCTGCTTGGGACTCCGCGTCCGACCCATCTCCTCGCAACTCCTGAAAACACTATTTACCTGACGGGCGAATGGGAACCGACCGCGGAAATCGAAGGTTTGTTGGTTGATTTCGCCAGACAGGTATACGACGTCCACTTCTCAGTTGATGCTTCCCGTTCATCGGAGGGTGTCCAGTTCCGGGTATCCAATGATGTCAATATCAGCAGAATGCAATACTTCGCCATCAAAGTCACCGGTTCCACAACCACAGAAGGAGTCAATCCGACTGTATCCGTCCAACTCAAAGACTTTGACAGCGGCTTGTTGCTGTTCAACGATCAGGTCACAGAGATAGAAGTGACGGAAGCCAATCAGTGGATCGTCTTCGCAATCGCCAACCGTTATCGTCTGCAGACGGATACGAGAGATCTGCGCATCCTTGTCGATCCGCACTTCACCGCTTCCGGTAATGAAGGCGTCCTGACGATCCAACAAGTGGTATTCTTCGGCAACGCTGATCCGGTCACGACAGTTCAACTGATCTCTCCGCTCAAGAACGCTCACTGGGAAGATACCGGTGTGACCGCTGAACCGGCTGTCGACATGATCGACGCCACGGAAGTCCCGGTTCAACTTGTATCGGCTACAGCCACTGCGGTGACGAACTGGAAAGCCATTCCGGCGTATGTTCTGGATGACATTTCCCGCGTTACCACAATCAGTTTCAAAGTCAAACTGCTGACACCGAGTCTGCCTTCGGATCCGAAATTGCTCGTTACCTTGGGTGATACCGACCTCACGAACGTCGTCATCACCCGTCCGGCTGTGGGAGTCGACCCGGTCTATCAGTCAGTTACTGTTACTATTCCATCTTCGCTGAGGACGGAAGCCAACATGTGGGCGGCCAGATATATCCAGTTGAAACCCAACAGCGGCGGCAATTTAGCGGTAGAGTATTATATCTATGATTTCAAGTTGACTGGAGATGTCGATCCGATACCCGTCACCGTCTCGAGAGCTCCATTGGGCGGACCGGATGTTCTCTTCACTTCCAATCCAAGCTATGTTGAAAATTCGACCTGGGTATCGGTTGCAGCAACCGAAGATGTTGCCGCCCATAAACTATGGGTGCCGGCCGTCGATGCCACGCTGAGCAAAATTCAATACCCATACACCAAGACCACGAGCAATCTCGCCGCCAGAACCGGAATGAACGGTCTGCACATCAGGATCCAGGGTACTGCCGGACTCGAAATCAATGTCCAGCAGAACTGGGGAGACTCCTGGGCCGACGAATCACAACGCCGGTTCATCCTCGAAGGTACCATTCAGGACATCTACATTCTCGCGCTTACCAGGACCTTGATCACCACAGGTACATCAGGAACGATAGCCTTCCAGCTTGCGGCGACGATTCCTGCAGAGATCGACGGTTCGGAAATCAAGATCTTCTCGGTCGCTTTCACTGCCATCATGCCTACTCCCGAAGCGATCAAGGACATGCAGATTCCGTTCGAATCCTTCCATGAGGGAGGAAATACCGTGGTCGATGTCGAGGGTGTCCAGACCGACACGATGACCGTTGCCTACAACGAGGAAAACCATGCAGTAGCGACCGCGGCTGTCGATAATGCCGCGAACCATGTTCTCGCCATCGCGTCGAGCAACGATCTCAGGTATATGAATACACTTACAATCCAGATGAAAGGCGTGATTGGCACACAGGTGACGATAAAACTTGCCTATGGCAACTCATACAACATGGATGTTGACTATGTTCACACATTTACCACCAACGATGTGGAGACGATCACGATCACGATTCAGGACCGGAACGCCCTGCAGGTTTCGAAGCTCTCTCTTGACTTGTTCTTCGGTCTCAACGGAGTCGACGCACCTGCGGACTTCGAAATCGTCAGCGCCGCTTTCACCGGCGTACCGACGGAATAGAATCGTCTGCTGAAGTGGTTATAGCTTATGCCTCACATTGTCAAAACGGTGTGAGGCATAAGTTTGACTTATCTCGATATCGTAATCTTGTTCAAAGGAAGGAGTCAATAGATAATATATCTAGGTGATAATACAATGAAACAGATCCTAAAAAAAATCTTCATAGCCATCCTGTTCTCCATGCTTTCGCTAGGTGTTGTCGCCTGTGGCGAATTGACGACATTGTCGACGACATCAGGATTGACCACGACAACCACCACAACCACCACACAGAGCTCGACGGATGTGCCGACGACTTTTACCACGATTCCCTCATCGGAATCAACCGCCTCCGGATCCACCACGACCGGAGCGGCGGATGTAGCCGTCATCGCGGTCGTTGTATCCGGTGCTTCGCGGGTTCAGGCGGGCACATCATCAGCTTTTACGGCACAGGTATTCCCCGATGACGCCACGGACAAATCCGTGACCTGGTCGGTAATGAACGGCACCGGCGAGGCCAACATTAACGCTTCCGGAGTACTGGTCGGCAGCTATGCCGGGACCGTCACTGTCGTCGCGACGGCGTCCAATCAGGTCCAAGGCACGAAATCGGTGACGATCACACCGGGAAAGATCGACGTGGAAACGGTGACCATATCCGGACCGGAAAGCATAGCCCTGAATCATACGGGCATCTACATTGCGCAGATCCTGCCGGTCGATGCCACCGATCCTTCGGTCGTATGGAGCGTGATTCCCGGAACCGGCAACGGAACCATTTCCTCTAGCGGATTGGTCACACCGACTCAGGTCGGGACCATTACCGTGGTTGCGATCGCTGATGGCGTCCCCGACGAGATGGAAGTGACCATTACCGAAGCCATTATTCCGCTCTCGTCCGTCACTGTCAATGTTCCGGATGACATCGTTGAGTTCGAGGAACACCAACTTAGTTACTCCGTATTCCCGGAAAACGCCACTTACACGGATGTATTCTGGACTGTCATAAATGGCACCGGACAAGCTGTCATCTCTCCTGCCGGATATCTCACCTGCGTCAAACCGGGAACCATCACCATCAGAGTGATGATCGATGATGTCGTCGGTACGGTCGAAAAAACGATCCAGAACCGGCCTAACCTGGTGACCGATTTCGTTGTTTCGCGGGACGGATACTTTTTCGAAGGGGACAGCGATACACCTTTCCGTTTTGTCGGAACCAACAACTACAATCTCCACTACAAATCGGATGCCATGATCGATGATGTCATCATCCAGGCTGCCGACATGGGCATCAAGGTAATTCGCATGTGGGCGTTCTTCGACGGTTGGCAGGATGAAGGCAGAGCCAATTATGCCTACGGACAAATCGCGCCAGGCGTCTATGATTCATCGCCGAAGGATTATTTTGGCGAGATTCTTTACGATAGAAACACCGGTCTGGAAAAAGATCCGGTGAATGTACTCGATCGGGTCGACTATACCATACGCCGTGCCGGACAGTACGGCATCCGGGTAGAATTGGTCCTGACCAACTACTACCCAGAATTCGGCGGCATGGACATGTACGTCAACTGGTACAACACCCTTAACCCGGGAGCGAGCCTGACCCGGCAATCATTCTACACTAATGAGACCATCAAAGGCTGGTACAAGGATTGGATCAGTCATGTGGCCAATCGGACCAACAAGCTGACCGGCGTGAAATACAAGGACGATCCCACGATTTTCTCCTGGGCCCTCGCCAACGAGCCCGACGGATCGGGTGTTCCCGCCTGGGCAAGTGAAATGAGCGCCTATCTAAAAAACACGGTCGGCGTCCAACAGATGGTCACCGTGGGTTCTCAGGGTTCGCTGGGCAATGCTCCGAGCACTCTTGAGATCAACAAGGACACGGCCTCGGGTCGCATAGCGGCCGATGATGATTTCAGCTATTCATTCACGAGGGTCGGAATCGGCGGATCATATTACGGATATGGAACATCCGTAAACCACTGGGCCCTGCTGCAAATCGGCACCATCGATTATGTGACCGCGCATCTGTATCCTGACCATTGGGGCATCCCCAACGACCGCGCCACCGAATATGGAGAAAAATACATCAAGGACCATGTCGCCCTGGCAAAATACTGGGGCAAGCCATTCGTCCTGGAGGAATACGGAATCATGCGGGCGTCGATGTCCGAAGCCAAGCGGATCAACCGGGACCTGACTTATGATGTATGGAACCGTGCCGTTTATGAAATGGGCGGAGCCGGAGCGATGTTCTGGCTGCTGACCGGAATCGAAGACAGTCCCGACGCGGATGCCAATGGCAATTATCCGGACTTCGACGGGTTCCGGGTCCTTAACGACGGCGGCAGCACAAGCCTTCTCCTGAAGCAATATGCGCAGCTGTTCAATAATGAGATTCCTTCGATCGACAGAGAGGCAAGGATTTACCTTCTTAGTCCGCTGGTAAGCGAGATCACCAAGAGTACCACCTACAAGATCGAAGCCAAAGTCATACCTGAAGACAAGACGGTCGAGCACGTTTACCTTTATGTCCATGGACAAGTGCCGATCGAAATGGTCGCCCAGGTCGCCGATCCCTACCGGACCGGCATCTATAGCTATACCCTGACGATGACCGATCTCGCTCCCGGCGAACAATATACCGTCAAAGTGGTTACGGAGTTCTCCGACGGCAGTTCGATCGAGACCGAAGCCCGCAACATCCGCAGATATGAATATCTTGAGTTGGACACTCTGTACAACATGGATTTCAACAGCGAGCAGCAGATCAATTTCCAAACCTTTGGCAGTTATGAAGCCACGTTGAGGAGCATCACCCACAACAAGACGCTGGAGATGCTGGAACTTGACATTCTGAACCTCAATGTCAGTTGGTCCGAGCACAAGGTGAAACTGATCGCATTCCCGTTGACGACCGGAGGACTGCCGATGGTTCCGAACACCTTCAGGGTACAGTACACGACCTACTATAACCAGGCGATCGTCGACCTGCTTCCCAATTCGGGATCCTGTCTGCTTGAAAACTATATCGCTCTCGAACCCGGTTGGGTGAAGACCGGAATCAATCTCAACAACGTCACGATCGCGACCATCAGGACCAATGCGGCCAAGGACGACTCCGATCCGACCAAACGGACTGACTATGGCATCCGTTGGATCGATCTGAACCAGGATGATATCCAGACCGACAATGAGATGTTCTATTATCAGGTCGTAACGGTAGAATTCGTGCCCAATGACAGTTTGAACGCGATCTGCGTCAACCCCACCACGGGCAAGATGCCCTATGACGGAATCATGTATATCGATGATGTCATTCTCTATGGATACGCCAATGGCGCTCCGGTTGACAACCTTGAGCCGCCCGCCGATTTTGTCTTTGACGTCAGTGGCGAGTAAAAACAAACCGTATTGAAACATACTTGGAATGACACACGGAAAAGGAGTAAATGATGAGAAAATCGCTTACCAAGAAAGTCATACTGGCATTCATTCTGCTCTTTTTTGAGATGTTCTCGTATGCCTGCAATTCCGCAACGACCATAACCACCCTAGAGCGGACCACGACCCTGTCTACAACTTCTGGTGGTACCTATACCACGGGAACGGGGACAACGACGGTAACCATGCCTCATACCACGTCGACGTCCAGCGTATCGCCCACGATCGTGCAGGCAACCGAGATTTCGATTGCCGGCAGCATGTATGTGAGCGTGGGAACCACGTCCAACTATGTTGCCACCGTGATTCCCGACAACGCCATCAACCTGGCGGTCGAATGGACGGTCACTTCCCGTGGAGGAGAGGCGGAAATCGATGCGACCGGGGCCTTATTCGCCATTTCATCAGGAGGGATCACGATTCGGGCCACGGCCACGAATGGGTTGTTCGCGGAGATGAATGTGGCAATTCTTAGTGTTAGCATTCCGGTCCAAAGCGTCGAGATTTCCGGAGAGGATTCGATTACCCATGGAGAAAGGTCCAGCTATCAGATTTCAGTAACTCCCGAAAACGCGACCTACCGGAACGTCGTCTGGAGTATCGAGTCCGGTGAAGCCAAGATCGACTCCAATGGCAGATTTGCGGCGATGACCAGCGGCACAATCGTGATTTCGGTCAGCGTTGACGGTGTCAAGGCGACCAAAGCCATCGAGGTAACGCCTTATGAAGGCCTGATTTCCAACGTGAAGGTTCTCCTAAACCGTGTTGACCTGCGCAATACAGTGCTGAAAGATTATGAGCATGTTTTCGAAGCCCTATACCCGATGTACAATGTTGCCTTCGAGACTTTGAGCGACTATGAGAACAATGCCAGAATCCGTCTTATGGGTGGGGATTACGGAGACGTCCTCCTGATCCCTTCCTCGGTCAGCGCTCAGAACCTATCCTATTATTTCGCCCCCCTTGGTTCGCTTGAGAGCCTTTCGCTGTCTTGGCGCTATGTCAGCCAGAAGTCGTACAACGGCATCGTCTACGGATTGCCTACTTATGGAAACGTAAATGGGATCCTTTACAACAAGAAAGTCTTCGCCGTTGCCGGAGTCAGCGCCATCCCGTCTTCACCGGAGGAATTTCTCGCCGCCATGCAGACAATCAAGAACTATTATGCCGACGATGAGGATTTCCTGGCGCCTTTCTATACGAACAAGAAGGACGGCTGGCCTCTCGACCAATGGCAGGGCAACGTCTCCAGTGTCAGCGGAGACCCCAACTATTATTACAACATTCTTCCTCAGGACCGGAACGCCTTCAGTCCGGGAAGCCCACACTATATCGTCTACAATTTGCTATACGATCTGGTCAGACAGAATCTGATCGAAGCCGATCCTTCCACCACCAACTGGGAACTGTCGAAGATCGAGTTCGTCAAGGGCAATATTGGTGCGATGGTAGCCGGAAGTTGGGCCGTCAGCCAGTTTGTGGATGTCGCCACCCGAGTCCGGGACGGCACCTTCTACTATGACGACGGTACTCCCGCCGAACAATCCGGCCTCGCCGATCCCGACGATGTCGGGTACATGCCGTTTCCCTATACCAATTCCGAGGGCGAAGTATATTCCGCCCACTCACCCGATTTCTTTATCGGTATTTGCAAGAGCACTGCCAACATGCCGGGCGCTACCGATTTCATGATGTGGTTCCTGCAGGAATCCGGCTATTACGACCTTACCGGAGGAATCCCTCCCCGTACGGATATGCCTTTCCCTGATGTTATCAATGCCTTTCAGGAATTGGGTGTGACCTTGTTCGAGGAAATACCGGCTTCAGGTGCGATGATCGGTAAATTGGAACTGGTTGAATCCTTCAGCGGCATCGTCTTGTGGAACCCTGACTGGAAAAACGATATGTTCGAAAACGCCTTCTACAATCTCAGGACTTTCGACCAGATCGCCAGCGATTTGAATGACGCCTGGAATCTTGGCATCGATCTGGCGGGGTGACTCGCCCAAATCACGACCACATGTCTGGACAATGGGTGAAAAATGGACAAAATCATGTCAGTAAACATGAAAGCGACCAAGATTCAGAATCTATCCCGGCTCAAAGCACAAAAAGCTTTGCTTATTGTCGCGTTTTTGAGTGTGCCTTTGTTCCTCCTGATCGTCTTCACCTATCTGCCTGCACTCAACATGATCCGTTACAGCTTCTATCGCTGGGACGGAACCGCACCGACGATGCAATGGTTCGGCCTGAAGAACTATCAGATCCTCTTCAGCAATCCGCAATACCTCAAGGTAATGGTGAACTGTCTGTATTATCTCGTCGGATCGTTTGTCCAGCTGTTTCTAGCGCTTGTGATCGCCTTTGTCCTGTCGTTCAAATTCCGGGGCTCGAATTTCTTCAAAGGAGTGTTTTTCTTCCCCTATCTACTTAACGGTGTGGCCGTAGCCCTGATGTTCCTTTTCTTCTTCCAGCCGGAAGGCACTCTAAATACGATCTTGCGATTCATCGGTGCCGACAACGCCATCACGCTATGGCTGATCAAACCGGTCGTGAACAACATCCTCCTGGCGTCGATCTCGATCTGGCGGTATATCGGTTTCAACATCGTGCTTTTCATCGCCGTCATCCAGTCGATCTCATCGGAAATATACGAAGCAGCCGAGGTCGATGGCGCTAATCGGAGCCAGATTCTGTGGCTGATCGTGCTGCCCAACATCCGGATGATCGTCGGACTAAACCTGATCCTGGCCGTAAAAGGTGCGATCAGCGTCTTCGAGGTTCCTTTCCTTATTACGCGGGGCTCTTGGGGGACTTCGACCTTTGTCATCAAGGCTTTGAACATCACCTTCGGAGCCAATCCGCAATACGGTTTGGGGTCGGCGTTCGCCGTCGTCTTGTTTGCGGCTATCCTTGTCATCACATCCTTGCAGAAACTAATGATCAGGGAAGATTAAGCGGTGATCGATATGGACAGCAAAAATAAGCATTACCAATTGAAAAGAAAATCCATCGACCTTCTCAAATACACCACCCTGATCTCAATGGCGGTCATCGTGATCCTGCCCATGATTCCGGTTTTCTTCGGTTCCTTCAAAACCAATTACGAATTCTATTCGACCTCGGTCTGGGCGTTTCCGAAAAGTTTCCTGAACTTTGAAAACTATCGGATCGCGTTCACCCAGGGGAACATGCTGCTGGGCTTCGGGAATACCCTGCTGATCATGGTGGTTTCGATCACCGTGTCCATTTTGATCGGGTCGATGACCGCCTACGTGTTGCAACGCTTCAAGTTCGTCGGCAGAAAACTGATCACCAGCCTGTTCCTGTTCGCCGCCCTCGTGCCGACGATTACATTGAACATTGCGATTTTCAGCCTGATGGCCTGGATCGGGAGGAATATGGGCATACAACTCATCAACACGCGCCTTTCCGCCATCATTCTCTTTTCGGGAACCGATATCATTACCGTATACATCTTCATGCAGTTTCTGAAACACATTCCCATCGCCATCGATGAGTCGGCAATCATCGACGGCGCCGGCTATTTCCGGATCTTTTTCAGCATCATCCTGCCTTTGCTGATTCCAGCGATCACCACCGTCGTGATCCTCAAATTCGTGGCCATCTACAATGACTTTTATATCCCGATGCTTTATATGCCGAAAAGCGAATTGGCCGTCATCTCGACGGCGTTGGATAATTTCCGAGGTCCTTACGGCAGCCAGTGGGAAGTCATCTGTGCCGGACAAATGATTACGATTTTGCCGATTTTGGTTATCTTCATCTCCTTGCAGAAATATATCTACAAGGGTTTGCTGATTGGAGCGGTAAAGGAATAGCATCCAGAGTCTCCATAGAAAGCCGGTGTGCCAATGTATGATTTTCTCGAAGAACATCTGAAAACGAAAATAATCCCTTTTTGGAATCGACAGGCAGACACTGAAAACGGAGGTTTTTACGGATATGCTCAACTGAACCTCGTTACAGACAAATACGCTGACAAGGGATCAATCAAGATCGCACGGATTCTCTGGGCGTATTCCGCCATGTACCTACATTATCGTGATCCGGCCTATCTGGAATTCGCAAGGATAGCGTATGCATATCTGACCGAACACCTTTACGACAACATTCACAAAGGCGTGTATTGGAAATCGTCCTATTGCGGCAAGATAATCAATGAATCCAAACATATATATGCTCAGAGTTTCGCCATATACGGACTGTCAGAATATTACCTCGCCAGCAGTGAAATTCATGCTAAGGAATTGGCAATGGAGATATTCGCTGCCATGGAAAAGCACGCATTCCAGCCGGAAAAGAACTGCTATACGGAGCAATTCAAACGCGATTGGACAGCTGATCGGAACACATTGCTTCAGGATGACCATGAGATTCCGTACTATACCGCCAATTCGATCCTGCATCTGATCGAGGCCTATACTTCGTTGTATATCGCAACCAAAGCGGTAAGGGTATATGATCGATTGAAAAGTCTGTTGGACCTGTTCTATGAAAAAATCTATGACAAGACGGACCATCGTTGTCTAATCGCCTTTGATGAAAACTGGGAATCGATTGACAATTCGCTTTCTTTTGGGCACGACATCGAAGCGAGCTGGCTACTTGATCAAGCCATGGACGCAATCGGCTACCATCCGGAAGCATATGGAAAAATGACACGTGAACTATGTGAAAACATCTATAGGAACGCATATTCAGAGGGAATGATCAACAGTACGGAAAATAATGGTATAATTAATCGTACGCTTGTGTGGTGGATTCAGGCTGAAGCCGTGGTGGGATTCATCAATCGGTACGAGAGGTCCCGTAACAGGCTCTATCTTGATGCCGCAGACAAGACGCTAGAGGTGATCATGACGAAGATCGTCGATCACCGCGAGGGCGGAGAATGGTACTGGTCTGTCGATCGCAACGGACACCCTCTGGAAGATTATGGGATCAGCGAGAATTGGAAAGCCAATTATCACAATGTCCGCATGTGTCTAGAAGTCCTGAAGAGGAGGGGATCGTTTTGATTCATGCCAGATATCGTGCCCTGTCAAGGCTTCAACAACACCTGTTGCGCAGGCATAACCATGTTGACCGCAAGTTTTATAATGGCATATTTCATCGCTACAGGCATCCCGTGCTCACCAGGGATCATGTTCCTCTCCATTGGCGTTATGAACTGAATATGCTTACGAATCCCTTCTTTGAGGAGCGGCTTGGAGTCAATTCCGTGTTCAATCCGGGAGCCATATATCATGATGGCAAATATTGTCTCATCGCAAGAATCGAAGGAACGGACAGAAAATCGTTTTTCGCCCTGGCCACAAGCACAAGCGGAATCGACCGTTTTCGCTTCGAAGGCCTTCCCTTGCTTTGGGACAAGCAGATAGATAACGAAGTCAACATGTACGACATGCGTTTGGTGAAGCATGAAGACGGATATATCTACGGCACTTATTGTTCCGAAGCAAAGAATCCGCAATTACCCAATGACACCGAAGCCGCACTGGCAAGGGCGGCACTGGTCAGAACCAGGGATCTTGTCCACTGGGAGATGATCGGTCTCATCGGAACCGTAGCCAATCAGCAGCGCAATGTCGTCTTGCATCCCGAGTTCATCGAAGGTAAGTACGCATTCTATACCAGACCCCAGGACGGATTTGTCGAGACTGGAAACGGCGGCGGTATTTGTATCGGTCTATGCGATGATATCATGCACCCTGCGATTCGATCGGAAACGGTTCTCCATGCGAAAAGGTACCACACCGTTTATGAAATGAAAAATGGTCAGGGCCCGGCGCCAATCAAGACCTCCCAGGGCTGGATCCACATTGCGCATGGTGTCAGACAGACCGCCGCGGGACTACGATATGTACTCTATGCTTTCGCTACCAGCCTCGGTGATCCCTACCAGGTGATCGCCGCCCCGGGTGGATATCTGATTGCGCCTCTATGCAGGGAACGGATCGGCGATGTCGGAAATGTGGTCTTTTGCAACGGCGTCATTATCAACGAGAAAAAAGAGGTCTTCATTTACTATGCTTCTAGCGACACGAGGATCCATGTGGCCAAGACCACGGTTTCAATGTTGACAGATTATGTCTTCAATTCACCCGAGGACAATTACAATGCAGCAGACAATGTCAGACAAAGAATCCAATTGATCAAACGTAACGAAGGACTTCTGAAAAGAGAGGACTAATCATGGCGATCATCATCTCCGAATCATCGGCAGCGAATTCCATCCCCTGGCAGGACCGGCCGCACGGCTGTCAGAACCCCGTATGGCGTTACCTTGGAAATCCAATTATCGGTCGGAATCCCGTGCCGGGGATCCGTCGGATCTTCAACAGCGCGGTCGTACCGTTCGGCAACCGCTTCGTCGGTGTTTTTCGTGCTGAAGATGATTCGTCGCTACCGCATCTGCGATTGGGTTGGAGCGACAACGGAATCGACTGGGAATTCGAACAGACCCCGATCAACTTTCATGATTCTCAGAACAACCTTTGGAATCCCAGATACGCATACGATCCCAGGGTCGTCAACATCGAAGGGGAATACTATATCGTCTGGTGCACGGATTTTTATGGCCCCACAATCGGGATTGCCAAAACCAGCGATTTCCAGTCATTTCAAAGATTGGAGAACGCCTTCTTGCCCTTTAACCGGAACGGAGTCCTGTTCCCCAGAAAACTCAACGGGAAATATAAAATGCTTAGTCGCCCCAGCGATAGCGGGCACACTCCTTTTGGTGACATTTTCCTTTCGGAAAGCAGCGATCTAGTCTATTGGGGAAGACATCGTCACGTGATGGAAAAGGGCGGCTCCGGATGGTGGCAGAATCTGAAAATCGGAGGCGGACCGGCACCGATAGAAACCGATGAGGGTTGGTTGCTCTTTTATCACGGAGTGACGAACACCTGCAATGGCTTTGTCTATTCAATGGGTGTGGCCCTGCTGGACAGAGATGAGCCTTCGATCGTCAGACTCAGGTCCAAGCGTTTCTGCCTGACTCCGGAAACAGCCTACGAAGAGGTCGGCTTTGTTCCCAATGTCGTTTTTCCCTGTGCAACTTTAGTCGATCCCGCTTCGGGTCGGATGGCAATCTATTACGGAGCCGCCGATAGTTGTGTGGCGTTGGCATTCACGGACATCGATACGATTCTCGGATTTTTGAAAACCAACCACGAATCGGTGGGACAGGATCAGGAATCGGGTCGGTAGGAAAGCGCATTGTCCTTGAAGGCCTGTCTTGCGCAATCGATCAGTATGGAGCCGCAAGGCTCTTTTTTTTGTGATCGTCTGTCTTTTCGGATTCGATTGTCATCATTCCGGTTTAGGTTTATAATGTATTTGGGCGAGACACATGTCTTGAGCAAAGAGCTGGCTTCTGCACAACCCGATTCCCGTCAGTCTTCACTTTGTTTCTCGGTTTCCTTCTATCTTTTCGGGATGGTCAAGTTGCCCGCCTTCAAGGTTATCGAGACCTTGAATGTCTTGCTGATAGTCACACATAAGCTATGTTTTTGTTTTGCGTTGATCCTGCAGTGGTTTGGATTTCGCGCGCCAGTAAAGCCGTTGCTGACAGTGGCGTCTGTTTCATGGGCGCTTGCTGGCCTGAAGATATATTTTTCCTTGCCGGTCAAGCTTCTGTTTGTGACCATCGAGCTGCTGGCCGTGGCCAGACTTCGAAGCGTGACCTTCACGAATAAACGGACAAAGTCCGATTCATTGCCATATCAAAGGTAAAAAGCGACCATAAGCATACGGATTCAGGTACAATATGGAAAAAGAGGGATAGACATGCAATATTCAGACCGAACCATAGCCTATGTCGATCTTGATCGGATCGAAGCCAATTATGAACTCATGCGTCAATCCGTGGGCCCGAAGACCGAAGTGATGGCCGTTGTCAAGGCCAATGCCTACGGTCATGGCGCCGTCGAGACCGCCAGACATCTGGAAACTGCCGGATGCCATTATTTCGGCGTCGCATCGCTCGCCGAGGCGATTGAGTTACGGGATGCCGGGATCCATGGAGAAATCCTGATTTTCGGGCATACCTTTCCGGAACACGCCTATCTGTTGGAAAAACACGGCCTGATCCAGACGGTGACCGCTTTTTCCCAGGCGGAAGCCTATGAGAAAAGCGGCTGGAAAGTCAAAATGCATGTCAATGTCGATACCGGCATGTCCCGATACGGCATGTCCTGTCATAATCCTGACGAACTGGACAAGGCGATATCCGAAATCGAACAGATATCTCGATTGCATAATTGCCGTATCGAAGGCATCTATACCCATTTCGCGATCGCCGAAGACACCGACAATGACTTCACCAAGAGGCAATTCCGACAATTCCAGGCGTTGCTTACGGAACTGGACAAGCAAAGTATCAAGGTCGGGATCAGACATTGCTGCAACTCTTCGGCGGCCTTGCTGTACCCGGAGATGCATCTTGATATGGTCCGGACCGGGATCGCCATCTATGGCCTTCCCCATGTCAAAACCGACAAACCATTCGTTCCGGCTTTGACTTTGAAGGCGAAAGTAGCCGCCACCAGATGGATAAAGGCTGGAGAAACCGTCAGCTACGGAAGGACTTTCGCAGCCCTGAATGATATGGAAGTGGCGACTTTGGCACTGGGCTATGCGGAAGGCTATTCCCGTCATCTGTCCAATCTCGACCATGTCCTGTATGAAGGCAAGACATTGCCAGTTATAGGCGTTGTCTGCATGGATGCGGTGATGATAGATGCCACGGGATGCGACCTTCAAATCGGCGATATGGTGGAAGTGTTCGGTCAAGAGAAGACCGCAGCCGACGTGGCGAAACTCGCCGGCACGATCGACTACGAGGTGCTGACCAATCTGAGCCAGAGGGTGGAAAGAGTCTATCTGTCCCGATCCGGATCCCATGAATGACAGTTGCAGGATCTGTGGTACCCAGACGAGATCCTTCCTGCATCAAAGAACGAAGACCGCCTATTACCATTGCCCTAACTGTGGTTTCATCCAGAAAGACGAAGCCTGTTTTCCGGACCGGGACCAAGAGATCCAGATCTATCTCCGGCATGAGAATTCGCTGGAAAGAGCGGATTATGTGGCGTTTCTCAAAGGCTTTGTCGATGAAGCGCTGATCCCTTTTGTAGGCAATGGCAAAAAAGGCCTGGATTTCGGTAGCGGACCGACGCCGGTCCTGAGTCAAATCCTGATCCGGGATTACGGCTTTGACGTTGACATATATGATTATTACTTCGCTCCAGAAAAGATCTACCAGGGAAAAACCTATGATTTTGTCATTACCTCGGAGGTAATCGAACATATCCGGGAACCCAAGGAAGTCTTCGATCTGTTTGCGAAGTTGTTGCCTCCGGGCGGAGTCCTGGCGATCATGACCCTATTCCATCCCCAAAGCGACGATGATTTTCAGACCTGGTGGTATACCAGGGACAAAAGCCATATCAGTTTCTTTGTTCCCGAAACATTTCGGTACCTTGCGAAAAACTACGGCTTCCGGATCGTCCGCTCGGATGGACTCCGGCAGATCACGTTCGTCAAAATATGAAAAGACCGTCTCAAGCGAGACGGTCTTTCATTTGCACATATCGATGAACATCTGGTGCAAGGACGGATCATCGGAGAGTTCCGGATGGAAAGCCGTCGCGAGCTGGGTCTTGTTTCTGCAGGCGACGATCTTGCCATCGACTTGGGCGAGAATCTCGACGTCTTGTCCGACAGCCTCCACATAGGGGGCACGAATGAACACCATCGGGAAGATGCCGATGTTCTTGATCCTCTCCTCGGCATAGAAACTTCCGAGTTGACGTCCGTAGGCATTACGTCTGACGACGATATCGAGGGTTCCCAGATTGGCGAAACCATTGTTGGAGGTTATTTTCGCCAATAGGATCATCCCGGCGCAGGTTCCGAAGGCCGGAAGCCCGGCTTCGAGTTTTTGACGCAATTCATCAAGCATGTTTTGGTCGACCAGCAATTTGGACATGGCGGTGCTTTCTCCACCCGGAAGGATGATTCCGTCCAGCGGGCGGGAAAGGTCCGCCTTGTTGCGGATCAGATGGTGGGAGACATTCAGTCGGTCGAGCATCTGCTCATGCTCGATGAACGCTCCCTGCAGGGCCAGGATGCCGATTTGCATATTTCACTCTCCGCGTTTGGCCATCAACAGGTCGATTTCCTCTTCGTTGATGCCGATCATCGCCTCACCGAGATTTTCGGATATTTCTGCGAGTAGCTTCGGGTTTTCGTAATTGGTTACGGCCCTGACGATCGCCTGGGCGCGTTTGGCGGGATCGCCTGACTTGAAGATGCCGGATCCGACGAAGACGCCTTCGGCTCCGAGCTGCATCATCAGGGCAGCGTCCGCAGGTGTGGCGACGCCACCGGCGGCGAAATTGACGACCGGCAGTTTGCCGTTTTCATGGACCGATTTCAGCAGGTCGATCGGAACCTGGAGTTCCTTGGCGGCCTCATACAATTCATCTTCACGAAGGGAGACCACCTTCCTGATTTCGCTTTGGATCAGGCGCATATGCCTTACCGCTTGGATGATATCTCCGGTACCGGGTTCGCCTTTGGTCCTGATCATGGCTGCGCCTTCGGAAATCCGACGCAACGCTTCGCCGAGATTCTTGGCGCCGCAGACGAAAGGCACGTTGAACTTGGTCTTGTCGATATGATAGATGTCGTCGGCCGGAGACAAAACTTCTGACTCGTCGATATAGTCGATTTCCAGCGCCTCCAGGATCTGGGCTTCCGCGAAATGACCGATCCTGACCTTGGCCATGACCGGAATCGAAACGGCGTTCTGGATTTCCTTGATCAGTAACGGATCGCTCATGCGGGACACGCCTCCCGCTTTGCGGATATCGGCGGGAATTCTTTCCAAGGCCATGACGGCACAGGCTCCGGCCGCCTCGGCGATTTTGGCCTGATCGGCGGTCGTGACATCCATGATCACGCCACCCTTGAGCATCTGGGCGAGTTCCTTGTTCAGTTCGTAACGGGTTTTTCCCATGGTTGATTCCTCCTTGAATGATTGACAATGTGGGTATATCCATGTTATATTATACTCAAATCTGATATTATATAAAGCCCCAGTTTATACAAATTTGACCAGGTCAGATGAGGTGAAACGATGATAACGATCTTCTTTGACAGAAACAGTGAAATTCCGCTTTACGAGCAACTCTACCAATCGATCAGGGATGGCATCATGCAAGGCGAGCTGCCATCAGGTAAAAAACTGCCTTCCAAGCGTAAGCTCTCGCAGCATTTGAAGATCAGCGTCCAGACCGTCGAGACATCATACAGTCAACTAGTCGCCGAAGGCTATCTTTCGAGCCGCTCCCGCAGCGGCTATTATGTTGAAAGCATCTCCCGGCCTGTAACTGTGGCTCCGATCGCCAAACCCTGGCCGAATCAGGCGACCAAGCAAGAAAGCCATATTCATTATGATTTCCGGACGAATGTGGTGGATCCGGAGTCGTTTCCCTTCGAACAATTCGCCAAAATGGAAAAGGAGGTCACCCAGGACGAAATGGGTGATTGTCTGAACCGGACGGATATGCTCGGTTATCTACCGCTTCGGCAAGAGATCGCCAAGTATCTGTATCAGTACCGCGGAATCAAAGTCAACGCCGACAATATCCTGATCGGTTCCGGAACCGACTATCTCGTCATGGTCATCTCCGTTCTATGCCGCTCCAATCTTGCGGTCGGAATCGAAGATCCGGGTTATCAGAAACTTGACAGTCTATATATGACATTGGGAAAAAAGACGATCGCCGTAAGACTCGACCAGTCAGGAATTTCGGCACAGGCGATCGCGAAAGCCGATATCGATCTGGTCCACGTGACACCGTCGCATCAGTTTCCGAGCGGATTGGTGATGCCTGTCGCCAGACGTATGGAACTGTTGGCATGGGCCGGAAGGAAAAAGGGACGCCATATCGTTGAGGATGACTACGACAGCGAATTCCGGTTTTCCGGCAACCCGATTCCTGCCCTGAAAAGTCTTGACTATGCGGATAACGTCATCTATATGAACGCCTTCGCGAAAAGCATCGCTCCCGGTCTCAGGATCAGCTTCATGGTCCTGCCGGATTTGTTGCTAAGGAAGACGAGAACCGAACTTGGTTTCCTGACCTGCCCCGTATCGCTTTTCATCCAGGCGGCGATGGCTAGATTCATGCGCACCGGTCTGTTTGAGCGCCACCTCAACCGGATGAAGACCAATTACAAGACCAAGCGCGACCTGTTGCTGGAACAAATAAAAACGACCCGCGTCGGCGACTGGTTTGAAATCGTCGGTTCGGAGGCGGGTCTGCATTTTCTTCTGGAAGCGAAGGCTGAAGTCAGTGAAGACGAATTGGTGAAAAATGCCCTCAAGGCCGGCGTCGGGGTCCGGGGCCTGAACGAATACCGTCATCAACCGGACGCCTGCGGGAAGGCCACGATCGTCCTCGGCTATTCGGCAATCCGATCGGATCAGATCGACAAGGCGACCAGGAAATTGGATCAAGCCTGGGAAAGGCTCTTTCTAGCGGCAGATCACCACTAATTGGTCTTCGGCGGTGATGATGATCTTTTCCGATTTGTCCATGTCGCCGCTGAAGATCCGGAGGGTGTCGTTCCGCAAATATCCGATCGGCATGTATTCGCGGCCGGAATTGTCAAAAACGGCATGCAACAACTCGCTTTGGGAATCAAAGCATAACGGCAATTCGGACTTGATCAGACTGGAAGCCTTGAAGGTGTAGATCTCATACGAGGAATTGTCGGCGTCGTAGGTCAGCAATTCCATGAACAGCGGGTAAAGTTCCGGACTCTTGCTGAGCTGGGTGACGATCCGGCTGATGTACTGGTTGGAGATGATCGTATTTTCGATATTGTAGGAACGGGCGATATCGTAATGCCTGGGATTCAACAACTCGATCACAATCTTGGCGTCATGGGCCTTGGCTGTCTCCTGGATCATCAGGAGCGTTATCAGCACGTCGGAATCGTAGTCCTTGGGATCGAGGAAATCATCGGAAAGCACCAGGATGGTATCGATCTTGGTCAGGCCCTCGAGATGGGCTTTGATCGTTTTGGGGTCGTTATCGGGAACGATAGTGACCTTGACCAAGGTATCGGCGTCCTTTTCGAACCATTTCAAGGAATCGAGGATATATGCCAATTTGTTGTTCTTGCCGAAGATCGCGATCGTCGTCTCCTGATAGCATAGTTTTTGGTCGATTTCGATTTTGGGGACCTTGGTGAGGGGCTTTTCCCTCAGATGGATTATGTCTTTGGCGTCGCCGGCCAGAAGATAGGTCAGTCCCTCCCGTTCGAAGACGGGAATCGCATGGGTACAATTGTGATAGATGTCGTCGAAACGAAGCTTCTCCGAACAATAGAATTCCATGCCCTGGAAAGAAAACAATTCCTGGAAGACCTGGTTGAGGGAAGGGTAAAGGATGGTCTGGGCGATCAGTCTGCCGAGCATTTCATCCGGGAGGATGGGAATGATCTGGCGTCCGAGACCAAGTTGACCGGAAATACGTTCCTTGATGATCTTCACAGTTTCCGGACTCCTGATTTCGACAATGACCGTCTGTTTCGGGGAGAGATGCGAATTCGCGACCAGCATCAACGATTTTATGGAAAGAATATCGGGATTTTTCGGCTCGCTGCCGGGAGTGTTATCCTCATTGGCCAGGATGATGACGGTTTTCGACCGTTCCAGACAGGCCTGGTCGAGATCCCGTTTCGAGTAGACATCGCCTTCCCGGACGATGATATTCATGTTCTTTAATTTGGTATGGCGATTCACGTCATATAACTTGCTCCTGATCTGCGACTCGATCGCTTCCTTGTCGTATTCCGACAGGACAACGATATCGGTCACTTCGTCGTCATACCGGTAATCGGCAATCAGTTCCAAGGCCTTGGAATTCCAATTGAGGATCAGAATATGGTTGTAAACATATAGGGCCCCTCGCTATTTCGAGTGGGTAAAATAACTTGAAGCGTTTTTGAACTAAAGCGATTATGATACAATGACATCATCGAAGAAACGGGTGGTGTCGAGATGATCAATCACGAAAAACT
>Ga0172375_10002268_pt1 | contig 30155 bp, 33 predicted proteins | sample LakKiv1m_FD_114537 | JGI IMG/M metagenome (GOLD analysis project Ga0172375, IMG submission 114537) | Freshwater microbial communities from Kabuno Bay, South-Kivu, Congo - kab_092012_11.1m | ecosystem: Environmental > Aquatic > Freshwater > Lake | place: Democratic Republic of the Congo... | reverse complement strand
TGCCTTTACAAAATCAAAATTTCAGCTAAAATGTAAGTAAGAAAGAACTTAGGAGGTGCATTATGTGCGAGCCATGCTGCGGATTGAGGGCCGGGCAGACGGTCCCGGATTTCAAACTTGAGACCTTTGAGCCTTCGGAGAATTTCTTCGGAGAAAGAAGCCTTGAGACATTAAAAAAAGAAGGGAAATGGACGATACTCTTTTTCTATCCTGCTGATTTTACGTTTGTCTGAGCTACCGAGTTCGCTGATCTGGCAGGTCAGTATGAGAACATTAAAAAAGAAAACGCGGAAGTTATAACCGTAAGCACTGATACGAAATTCGTCCACCTCGCTTGGCAGAGGGAAGAAAAGATGCTTGAGAAAGTAAAATTTCCCATGGGAGCAGACCGCACGGGAAAACTCTCAAAGATGTTTGGCGTCTATGACGAGGAGACAGGCCATGCCTTAAGAGGCACATTTATCATAAACCCTGAAGGGAAACTTCTTGCGTCCGAGGTCAATTTCTACAATGTGGGAAGAAACTCTGATGAGCTTCTCAGAAAGCTTCAGGCAAATAAGTATCTTGCCGCGCATACGGAAGAGGCATGCCCGGCAAAATGGGAGCTGGGAGGAAAAACGCTCACGCCCTCCGAAAAAATGGTCGGAAGGGTGGCAGAGGCATTGAAATAAATACATTCATCCATGCTTGAATTAAGGATAGGATGCAGCGGATTTAATTACACAGGCTGGAGGGAAAATTTCTACCCTCCGGCCCTGCCGCAGAAAAAATGGTTTGAGTATTACTGCACGGTATTTAATACGGTTGAACTCAATGTAACGTTCTACAGGCTTCCTCTGGCAAGTACATTCAAGAAATGGCATGATGAAACACCTGAGGATTTTGTATTTTCATTAAAAGGAAGCAGGTTTGTCACGCACATAAAAAGGCTTATTGAACCGGCTGAACCGTTGAAATTATTCTTTGAAAGGGCAAAAAATCTTAAAAAGAAGCTCAAGGTTGTGCTCTGGCAGTTTCCGCCGAGCTTCAAGATAAATCTTCCAAGACTGAAAAAATTTCTAAAACTATTAAAGAAATATCCTGTAAGGCATACGCTTGAGTTCAGGAATGAAAGCTGGATAACCAATGACGTTGCTGACCTATGCGCTGAAAACAATGCGAGCTTCTGCATGGCTGACTGGCCTGAATTTATTGATAAACTTCCAGTCACATCTAATTTTGTTTATATCAGAAGGCACGGCAAAGGCGGGAACTATGCGACATCTTATTCAAAGGCAGAACTCAGAAGGGATGCAAAGAGGATTAAGGGTTATCTGAAAAATAAAAAAGATGTTTACATCTATTTCAACAACGACGCCTACGGCTATGCGCCGAAAAATGCATTGGAGTTGATGAAGATGTTCAAGTGAACTTTTTTATCGCAAAATACTTTAAACGCATTTCAAAGAGAACAGATGCTACGATAGCGGTTGGACTATTTTCTCTAATTCACTAACGAGCGGCAGCAGATCCTTAATAACCGTATCCCATAGAATATCCAAGTCTATCTCAAAATAGATATGAATGAGATGATTACGCATATCAATCATATCTAACCAAGGTATTGTGTTATATTTGCCCCTTGTTTCTCCGGAGACTTTTCCTGCCGCTTCTCCGATTATCTCAATTTCTTTTACAAGGGATAACACTAACATACGATCCGTATTCAAATCGGAGCGTGATTTCCCTGAAATAAAAGATAACGCCTCTTTAGCCGCGTCAAGGATGTGGCGCAGGCGAACAGTATCATCCTTCGGCATATTGAACCTCTGCTTCAGAGATAACTTCAGCCCTGAAATATCTGCTCAATTCCTGCGGCGTTCTCAAATCCACTTTCCTTCCGACAATTCCAGAAAGTTCACGTTCCATATTAGCAAGCTTAAAAAAGCCGGGGATATGAGCTGGATCAAATTCGACAAGCAAGTCTATATCGCTGTCAGGCCTGAAATTGCCATGAAGCACAGAGCCAAACAGCAATAATTTGCGAATATGATTTCTCTTGCAAAATTCTGTTATTTTTTCCTTTGGTAGTTCAATATGCGTTTTACTCATTATGCTCACCCTCCTAAATGTCCTGCTTTATTTTACCCTTTCCCCTCCACAATCGCAATCTCCCACCGTCCTTCTTCACTTTTGTTTTTTTGACTTTTGAGCTATCCTTACCTGCCTGTCCCCTTTTTCAATCTTTCCGCGAGTTTGTATCCGCATGGCTTTCCTGCCATTTTTCGAGATTTTTCTGAGCCCTTTTTATCTCTGTTTTCTGCTTTTTCACTTAAGCAAATCCTCTAAAGAAGTCAGCCACAAATTGAAATGCGGACACTCATTGCGGATTGTATCAAGGCCGATTTCGAGAATGGCAAGTGTTCCTAAAAGTGGCTTTTCGTAACCCGCTACTAATTGTTCAACACGTTTAGAAGGCGCTGTTACTGGAGAATCATTAATTTCCTCGGGAGAATCGAACTCATCCCTGATGGCCTGAAACTCATCTGTGAGTTCAGACCGTCCAATCCCACGGCTAAAGCCCTCACAGTCACTGAAAAGCAATCCCTCGAATTCATGCATCATAACGAATGGAATGAATCGACGCGAATCAAATCTGTCACCGAGGTCGCGACAAATATCAGCCAACAGATCCCTCTCGACTGTGATAGCTTTCTGTGAAAAACTCAGTGTGCCAGCTTTCTTTCGGCCTGGCCATGCCCTGCCACCCGTTTGTGGCAGACCGTAATAATCAACCATTGTTGTCGCAAAACAATCAGGGTCTTCTTTTAAGTGATTAATGATGTCTTTGCGAACAGAGGTCCAAGCCCGTATTCCTCCGCGCCGATCTCGCTGGCGAGCATTTCCCACAATACGAGCACCGACCATCGAATAACCACAGCGGCATAGATGTGGTCGGATAATCTCGTTTACAAAGGTCTCTTCAGTCTCTCCTTCGACATGAATCAGCAGTCTTGCCACTATTTTAGTCGCCTCCAGGGCGTCCGCCCAGTTCGTTCTTTTCCCAAAGCTGGCCAAGACTGTAATCCTTGAGCCACTTGTCCAATTTAGTCGAGTCAAGCCTTATAAACTGAGTACGACCCTCTACGCGATCGGCGACAAGAACATCCTCTGGCTGAAAATGGTCAAGCAATAGAGGAGATTGTGTCGAAAGGATAACCTGTGTCTTAATAGACGCTTGTTTGACCAATGAGGCCAACATCGTAATCGCAGCAGGATGGAGTCCGAGTTCCGGCTCATCCACTAAAATAACTGAAGGCCTTAGTTTCTCTGGTTGTAGAAAGAGAGTTGTAAGCGCAATAAAACGGAGCGTTCCATCAGAAAGACTGGATGCGCCAAAATATTGGTCAGATTTTTTGTGCTTCCATGACAAGCGAATAGATTCTTCATTTAAAGGATCAGGTGCCAATAAAAAATCATCAAAAAAAGGGGCAACCCTCTGTATCGTACGACGAATAAGGCTGTATTCTGTCTGATGTTTCTGCTGCAAGAGATGCAGAAACGCAGGCAAATTCGATCCGTCCGGCCGTAAAAAAGCATTGTCATTTAGCTGTGCGGTCTTTCTCATCGGAGAACTTGCACTTGTATCATGGACATGATATAAACGCCATCTTCCGAGTCGCGTGCGAACCCAGTCAGCTGTCCTTTTGACATTGGGATCACTGATACCAGCCTCCCAGCCGTTCTCTCTTGGACTGAGCGCCTCATGGTAAGGGGTCTGATAGTTCTTATTCCAATAGTATGCCCATTCATTGGCAGGGTATAGACCATCATCTGTTGTTGGTTTTAGGGTCAGCTCATATTGGTTTACCTCTTGACGAAAAGAGATAAGTATTCGGATTTCACTTGTTACCTTTGAGCCGAAATAAAGTAACTGTTCCGCTCCGCCAGATGCGCGAACGTATTGATTCAAGTGCCCTTCTCGCACTGCATGCAAGAAAGAAAACACACCAATGAAGTTAGACTTGCCTGAACCGTTAGGACCGATGATCACATTGATTGGCTTCAAAGCAAGCTTCTCGACAGAAGCTATGCTCTTAAAACCCTTTACCGTAATGTAATCAAGTTCCGGCGCATCCATGGTTGTATATATTACCTTTATTTTTCAGCGTTGTCATTAGCTTTATCCTCCGCTGTTTTTTCTCCTATCCGCTGCTTGCCGGTTACGCATTCTCGGATTAAGGATTACGCTCTATCAAATAACCTTCATCTTCGCATCAAGAACCATTGCGCCGTGGGGATAAAGCGCGACAGGATTAAAGTCTATCTCTTCAATGCCGCCTGATGTCATTATCTCGGAAACTGTTAGGATTGTTTTTATGAGCGCGTCTTTATCAACAGCGGGTTTTCCGCGGAAGCCTTCAAGAAGCCTGTATCCTTTTACCTGTTGAATCAGCCAGAGCGCGTCTTTTTCTTTCAATGGCGCAAGCGCAAAGGCAATGTCTTTAAACACCTCAACAAACACTCCTCCGAGGCCGAACATAATAACAGGCCCGAATTGTTTATCGGTCACGCCTCCGATGATAACTTCAATCCCCTCCCGGGCAGTCTCTTCCACAAGCACGCCTTCCGCATGCTCAATCTCAAGCAATTCTGAAACCGCTTTTGTTAACTCGTCATAATTCTTTATCCCTAACCTGACGCCGCGCACATCGCTTTTTGACGTTATTTTTTGGGATGAAACCTTTGCGACCAACGGATAATTTAAAGCTGATAGCTGATAGCTGATGGCTGATAGCTGGATTCCTCTATCAATAAAAATGCCTTTCGGAACAGGAAGCCCTGCATTTTTTAAGAGGGTCTTTACCTCGTGTTCAAGAAATACCTTCTTTTCTTTGTTTTTTTCTAAAAAAGAGGTTATGATTTTCAAAGTAGAATTATCACTTGTTGTCATGGATAAAGTTTACCACAAAATGGCTTCGCTTTTTAGCAAGGCGTTGTGGTAAACTTTGAGCGGGTTACGCCTTTATAAACTCAAACGCATGGAGGGGATTATGAAAATTTTAGCAATTTTGATTTCGTACATTTTGTGCGCTGTAATGCCTGCCTTTGCGCAGGAGCTTTCAGGCCTTGATATTATGAAGGAGCAAAAGAAAAGACATGAGGCAACTCAGGAATATGAGAGCATAAAAATGGTGTTGATAGACAGCTCGAAAAATAAAGAATCGCGTGATTTGAAGCGGTATGCAAAAAAAGACAGGACCGGACTCTCTAAGTTTCTTGCGCGTTTTGACGGCCCTGCAGATATAAGAGGGACAGCATTGCTGACATGGGAGCAAAAAGGCAGGGAGGATGACCAGTGGCTTTATCTTCCGGCATACGGACAGAAGCTCAAAAGGATTGCAGGAGGGAATAAGAAAGGATATTTCATGGGCACTGATTTTTCCTATGAAGACCTCAGGCCTGAAAAACTTGAAGACCATACATATACGGTTTTAAAAAAAGAAAAATACGATAATCGGGATTGCTATGTCATTGAATCCCTGCCTTCAACCGATGATGAGAAAAAGACTACGGGTTACGCGAAGAGGATTTTGTGGATTACCGCAGACACCTTTGTCACCCTGAAGGTTGATTTTTACGACCACAGCATGAAACTTCTCAAGACCCAGACCGCTCATGGCATAAAAGCCGTAAAAGGCAAGATGATGCGCGCCGATAAAGTACTGATGACCCATCACCAGAACAAACATCAGACCCTCATGGGATTGGTGGAACGAAAATATGACAACATAGATGAGTCAGTATTTACGGAGCGCGCTGTAATCAGCTTTAAATAATAAAGCACATTAGAGTTTAGAGGGGATAAGTTTATGAATATGAAAAAACTTGTCATGTGGTCTTATGACAGGCCGTGGCTGATAGTGGCCATAGTCTTAGTGATAACCGCCGCGCTGATTTATCCTGCCATGAACCTGAAGATAGACGTATCGAGCGACAGGTTCATGGCGAGGAATTCTCCCGAAAAAATAAAGTACGAAGAAACAAAAAAAACCTTTGGCTCCGATGTCATTTCATTCGTTTATATCAAGGACCCTCAGCTTTTTACGCAGCAAAAGCTCCAGCGCCTTCGCTCGATGTTCGACACCCTGGCGAACCTGAGAGGCGTTGAAAAAGCCGAAAGCCTCTTCACGATAAATAATATTAAGGGGCAGGACGGAATGCTCGATACGGCGCCTCTTCTCGATATTATTCCCTCGGATCAGGCGGAACTGCTCGCAAAGCAGAAAGACGCCTTAGATAATCCGATGATAAACAGAAGTTTTATCTCTCCTGACGGCACGACCACCGTCATATCTCTTTACCTTGTCAAAGACAAAGGCGACGAAAATTTCGAGGCCAGAATAAAAAAAGACATAGAAAAAGTTCTTTTGGATTATAAAAAAGATTTTCAGGAAGCGCTCCAGACCGGCGCTCCATTTGTTAATTCATCGATGTCGGAATATATTGTTCAGGACCAGTTTGTGCTGGTTCCGGTCGGCGTAGGCGTATTGCTCTTAACGATAATACTTACCCTCCGCAATATCCACGGCGCGATAGTGCCCACGATCAGCGCCGGCATAAGCATTACCTGGACGTTCGGCGTCATGCAGCTTTTAGGCATACCGATAACCCCCCTTACGGCTATCGTCCCCGCAATCATGATAGTAATAGGCTCCACCGAAGATACGCATATGATCGCTGAGTTTCTGGAGGCCTCAGCAAAAGGCTTATCATATCGCGACGCAGTGCTTAAAGGCATCGGAGAAAAACTCAGCACCGCATTTCTTATTACCGCGATTACTACTGTCATAGGATTCGGCTCTATAGCTTTCACCGATGTCGTAATGCTTCAGGATTTCGGCATAGCATCTGCCATAGGCTTCTTCCTCGGCTTCTTCATCTCTATAACCGTGGCATCGGCATATCTCAGATTTTTCGGCAAGTCGGTGGTAAAAAGAGGCTTTCACGAAGAGTCCGGGGGAAACAACAAGATATTCACTTCGATCGTAGACAAATCAATATACTGGGCCTATCAGTACAAAAAAAGGATAATAACAGTAGGCTCCGCCATTGCCGTAATGTGCCTTATCGCCATCACATTTATTTACGTAAACAATGACGTATTGTCATACTTCAAGAAAAGCTCTCCCATAGTAAAGGCGGCGGACAAGATGCATAGGGACCTCGCGGGACAGAATATATTTTATATAGTTTTTGAGAAAGACGCCGGAGACTTCAAAAACGCGGCGAACCTCAAAAAGATAGAAGAGGTGGAGGCGTATTTAAGAGAATTGAAGGCATTCGATACTGTTTTAGGCCTGCCGGACTATATGGCTCTTGTAAACAAAGGGATGCAGAACGGGGATCCCGCGCACTACAAGGTGCCCGATGCGGACAATCTGGTAGCGCAGTATCTCCTTTTATTTCAGCGCCGCGACATAGAGCGCTTTGTATCGAGTGATTTTTCGAAGGTCAATATCATGGTACGTCATAATATCAATTCTTCTACCGAGATGAACGATACCATAGAAAAGATCAGAAAAGAGTTGTCTGCCGACCGTTTCGGAAAATACAACAGCACCCTGATAACAGGCGAAGGAGTTTTGATAGCAGAGGCCGCGGAGAATTTCATATCAGGGCAGGTTACCTCTCTCGGTTCTACGGCAGCGCTCATAGCTTTGATTATGGCGGTATTTTTTCTGTCGTGGAAGGCAGGAATTGTGGTGCTTATTCCCAACGTATTGCCGCTTCTTCTATTTTTCGGATTAATGGGGGCCGGCAGTATCCCCTTGAATGCCGGAACGGTAATGGTAGCCGCAATCACTATCGGTATCGCTGTTGATGACAACACCATATTCATGATTCTCTATAACCAACACATGAAGGAATATGGAGATGAAAAGCGGGCGCTCAGAGAAACGCTGCTCGCAGAGATTAGGCCTATATTCGTATCGAGCGTCGCTCTGGCAGCCGGATTCAGCACTCTGATATTCTCGAACTTCGTTCCGATCGCCCAGTTCGGCGCGTTAAGCGCGTTTGTCATGATTATCGCGGCAGGCACAGAGTTGTTTATGACGCCGCTTACTCTATCCTCTGTGCGGCTCATAACATTGTGGGATGCTATAGGGCTTGAGCTTAGAGACCGTCTTATAAAGCAATCTATACTTCTTCAGGGATTCAGTAAATTCCAGATAAGGCGGCTTATACTGATGTGCCATATGGTAAAAGCCAAGGCCGGAGAACAGGTAATCCGCGAAGGCGATGCCGGAGATAAAATGTATCTTGTTGTGGATGGCGAAATGTCCGTTTCCAAGGCTTTTAACGGCGAGCGCAAGACAATAACCAAATTAGAGCCCGGAGACATCTTCGGCGAGATAGCGCTTGTGAGCAGCCAGCCGAGGACAGCCGATGTCTTTGCCGTAACAGACGCAAAACTTTTATCTCTTGACTGGAAAACACTTGTGAGGCTGCGCCGCTTGAGCCCGTTCATTAGTTCCAAACTCTTTTTGAACCTTTCAAAGATCTTGGGAAACCGTCTCATAGAGACTACGGACAAAATGGTATGCCGTGTATAAGTATTTGTTTAGCAGTTATCATATTTGTTCTGTCATCAGCGGTTGCTTTTGCTCAGGACAACTCTCTGAAGGTTGATGACCTCGACGCGCTGCTTGCGGATAAACCCGCAAAAGAGGAAGAGAAAAATCCATTTTATAGGGCCTTCAAACAGGCAAGATGGACATGGAACGCCATAGGCTATAATTTCACAAAAAATAACGAGCATCAGGATCAGAGTCGGGGAGACGACACAAAGTTCAGGCAGTTTTACACGCAACTGTTTATGGATACGTGGCTGGAACTGATGAAATACGAAATCAAATTTGACGGTGTTTTGCAGTACGGCTCTGAGAAAGATATGTACGGCATGAGCCGGGCCGCTTATATCTCGCAGCTATATGTAAAGAAAAAATTTGAAACCTCTGACCTTATCTTCGGATATAAATATATTGAAGACGGGATAAGCACGCTCTATTCTCCCGCAAAAAGGATTGCAAAGTATGACGCGGCCCATCCCACAGACCCCGATAAGCTTGGCGTCTGGCAGTTGTCATGGACTTATTACTATTCCGGAAATAACAGCACGGAGTTGAGGGTGCTTCCCTATTTCCAGAAACCTCTGCGGTATCCCCCTGAGTCTTCGCGGTGGATGGCAGGCAAAAGTGATTACTCCCTCGTTGATTCGGATTTGTCAGGAGATTTTGGTACGGATTATCAGGTCAGGGAAAAGGAGATACGTCACAAATTATACGATTCGGGCTTCATGGTAAAGCAGAAGATGACCGTTAAAGGCGTTGATTTTTTTGCGAGCGCTTACGAGGGATATCTGCCAACGCCTGTTCTCAAGCGCATAAACGCAAATACTTACGAAAAAGAATACATAAAAGGCGGCATCCTTGCCGCCGGTTTTTCCACGGTGCAGGGCAAGTGGGAATTTCACGGTGAGGGCGCAGGCGAGGTCCCCGAGAACAGAAAACAGGATACTTATATCAATTACGTATTTGGAACAGAATACGACCTGAACACATTTTTAAAAATTAATTCCATTGATTCCGCCAAGCTTATAGTTGAGTATTCAAACGAATGGGTGCTTGAAGACCAGAACCATCCGGACTATCCCGTAAACCAGCGGTCCGCGCGGCTGGGGCGTAATGCAATTTACATACTTCAAAAGGTAGACATTAACGACAAAAACAAAGTGTCCTATGGAGCGATATACAATATTTCAAAAAAAGACAATACACACCGCGTGACATACGAGCGAAAATTCACAGGTGGAAAATCAATAGAAACATTTTATGAGTGGTTTAACGGCGCTGAAAAAACATATTTCGGCCGGTGGAAAGAGAATGACCGCTTTTTAGTCAAATTCACATGGAAGTTCTGACAGGATTTTATTTTCCCCAGTCGTATCTTCTTCTGCTCCTGTGTGTGATGTATCTTTCGGCAGAAAGAGCTGCGACACAGCCGTTTGCGGCAGCTACAACGACCTGCCTTACCTCTGTGCATGTCATGTCTCCTGCGGCAAATACCCCGTGTATCGATGTTTCCATCATCTTATTTGCCACAACACATTCAACCTCGCTTAGTTCAACATTGCCTCCGAGAAAATCTATTATGGGCTTGCTGCCGTGGAGATATACAAAAACTCCCGAAAGCTCAAGAAGTGTTTCCTTTTTATCGCTGTCAACCACCTTTATCCGTTCAACAACTTCATTGCCTTCGATTGCTGAAACCGACTGACCGGGAATGACTTTAAGATTGGGCTGGCTTAAAGCAGGATAATCGTCTTCAACCTTAAGTTTTGAGGAAGGAGAGATGAGATAAACAGTCTCCGCGAACTTTGTCAGGACGCCTGCTTCTTTAACGGCTTCTTCGGAATCTCCTATGACGCAGACAGTCTTGCCCCTGTAAAACGCGGCGTCGCAAATCGCGCAGTAGCTCACGCCTCTTCCGAGGAATTCTGCCTCGCCTTTTATCGTGGGCTTTCTTCCCATGGAGCCTGTCGCGATGATAACGGTCTTTCCGCTGTAATTTTTATCCATTGTGAAGACTTCTTTTGTGGTTCCGCTGAGGTTTACGCCAATAACCTGAGCTTCAACATATTCGGCTCCGAAATCTGCTGCCTGCTTCCTGAATATATCGAGCAGTTCTTTCCCTGTCATCGGCGTGCAAAGGCCGGGATAGTTCTCTATCCTGTGGGTGAAGGCCAGGGCTCCCGCGGTTTTGGATTTATCAAGGACTATTGTTTTAAGTTTTGCCCTTGACGCATACTGCGCTGCAGAAAGCCCCGCAGGGCCGCCTCCTATAATTATCACGTCATATAGATCAGACATCTTATTCCTCCGTAGGTCAGGCGTTTTTTGAAATCCCTTTGATTAAATCCATCTTGCCGATGATGCCCAGAATCTTTTTGCCTTTGACAACAGGGATGAGATGGACTTTTTTATCAGACATTAAAGTAGCTATGTCTTCGACAGACGTATCTTCGGTGACTGTTATAATATCCTTTGTATAAATATCGGCAACTGAAACCGCAGCCATTTTCTTAATCTCTTTTTCTATCCTGCTCGGCATTTCAAGCATTACAAAGGCGTCGAATAGCCTCATAACAGTCGGAATATGCAGGCTTTTATTCTGACTTATAAGATCATTTTCTGTTGCTATGCCGATTAAATCATTATCGTCGTTTACCACAGGGACTCCGCTTATCTTATGCCCCACGAGCAGCCGCGCCAGTTCTTCTATGGTGGTCGCTGGTTTTGCTGTTATTACATCCTTGGTCATTATGTCTCTTGCCGTTAACATGGTCTCTCCTTAACTTTTTTATGATTTGTCATTTTGCCGTGTTCTATTTCTTGAAGCCGTATCATAATTATTGATCCGGTATAGCGATATGTTTAACTTAGAATACCACAGGGCAGAGAAAAGTTTAAGGAGATTTTTTCGGTATGTTTTTAATAAGCAGTCCGCCGATAAAACCATTTATAACGCCTGTGAGAGTGCCGAGCAGGATTAATATCGGGCTTACTATCAATATCGGCTCTATTTTCTGGACGAATAAAATGTATGCGAGAAAAAGCTGCGCTATGTTGTGGAATAGCGCTCCGATAAGACTCAGCCCGATCGGGCCGAAAAGGCGCGGGAAAATAGAATATATAATTCCCATTGCCGCGGTGCTTGAGACGCCGCCGCCAAAGCTCATAACAAAACCCGGGCCGAGAAATGTTCCGATGAACAGAGAAGAGAGGGTTACTCTTATTAATGTCACCATCATGGCTGCCCTGAATCCATAAAGCACCAGCGTCGCAAGCGTGATGATGTTTGCGATACCCAGCCTCAGCCATGGGACAGGCGAAGGCAGTAGGCTTTCAAAACTGTGAATTGCAACTGCGTATGCTGAAAGCAGGGCTATGCGGTATTTATCCTGAGATTGCATCAATTTTTCTGTTGTCTCTGTCCTTATTGCCTGTAACAGTTACGATAACCCTGTTTGGAAGACAGATAAGAGCGCCCTGTTGAATCCATCCATCGTGCATGCATATCTTGTTCGGGCATGGAGATTCGTTTATCCTGACCTTCCTGTCTTTTATCTCTACGATTGTATCGCCGTTTATTCCCTTAACAGAGACGGTCTTATCGACATTAAGCGGCAGGAGATATGCGGGCTTTCCGTTAACCTCTATCTTTACGTCTGTCCCCTCGGGAAATGCCTTCTTGATAAATATGAATCCGGAGACAGAAATGATTATGAGCGCTATGAGCAGGATTTTATCTGCTGTTGTTGCGCCTTTAGTTATTTCTCTTCCGGCCCTGCTGATCTTTGGTGAACTCAATCTTTCCCCTTAAGTTTTTGGTTGTATGTATTTTGCCATCTTTGTCAACAATTATTCCATCAATCCCCATGTCTTCGAGAAGTTTTATGCCCTTTTCAGCGCCGAGAATAAATATGCCTGTTGAGAACGAGTCTGTTATAAAGCCGTCTTTTGCAATTATGCTCACGCTCCTGCATTTGTCGGCAGGATACCCGGTTTTTGGATCAAGGATGTGATGGTATCTTTTGTTGTCAATGATAAAGTAGCGTTCATAATCTCCGGCGGTAGATATCGCCATATCAGTAAGTTCTATGGTCGCCATAATATCGTCATCTTCATTTGCCGGCCTCGAATTCCTAATGCCGATCTTCCATGGCTTTCCGTCCGGTTTTAAACCAAATGCCTTTATGTCACCGGCGATAGATACAAGGCCTGATTTTATCCCGTTTCTTTTCATGGCAGCGACTGCCTTGTCAGCAGCATAACCTTTTGCTATTCCGCCGAGGTCTATTCTCATCCCTTTTTTATTCAGATAAACGGATGAGGCATTTTTATCGAGGATTATATCTTTGTAGTTCACAAGCCGGATTTTTTGCCTGATTGTTTTTTCTTCCGGTTTTACCTTGTTATGAAAATCCCATAAAGAAATCAACGGGCCGATTGTTATGTCGAAAGCTCTGTTTGTTTTCTCGGAGGAATGAATTGCTTTTTCAATCACTTCGAATGTATCTCGAGACACTCTTACGGGTTTTTTGCCTGCATTCCTGTTTATTTCCGAAAGTTCGCTTTTATCGGAAAAGAAATTAAGGAACTTGTCGAGTTTCTTTATCTCTGAGAATGCCTGTTCGATTGCCCTATTAGCATCCTCGGCGGAATGCGATACAACATTCACAGTTATGATGGTGTCCATGAGGATCTTGCTCTTGCGATAAACCTTTTCTTTCTGGGGAGAACAGGCGGACAGAATAAATATAGAGCAGAAGAGCAGTAGCGCAGAAGCGTAGAAGGCATACGTTTTTAAAACTTTTAACTTTGAACTTTTAACTTTAAACTTTTCTGTCATTCCCATTCACCTATTCACCCATTCACCGATTTACCGGTTGAGTTTGTTTAAGTTTATTTCTTAAAAACTTTCCTGTATACGAATCAGGATTCATGCTCACCTCTTCGGGGGTTCCCGCTGCCATAACCCTGCCGCCATTTTCGCCCCCCTCGGGCCCGAGGTCAATTATGTAATCGGCTGATTTTACCATATCAAGGTTGTGCTCTATAACCATCACTGTATTGCCAAGGTCAACAAGGCTGTTTATAACATCGAGAAGCCTATGTATATCAACGAAGTGAAGCCCTGTGGTAGGCTCGTCAAGAAGATATAATGTGCTGCCTGTTGCTTTTTTCCCGAGTTCCCTTGAAAGCCTTATCCTCTGGGCTTCTCCTCCCGAGAGTGTTACGGCTGACTGCCCGAGCTGTATATAGCCGAGTCCTACATCCTCAAGCACCTCAAGTTTTTGCCTTATTAAGGGAATTGCATCGAAGAACTTGGCTGCCTCTGAAACTGTCATCTCGAGGACCTCGGATATTGTCTTGTTTTTATATTTTATTTCGAGCGTTTCTTTATTATATCTTTTGCCTTTGCATACATTGCAAGGTATATATACGTCAGGAAGAAAATGCATGGCAACTTTCAGCATGCCTCCGCCGTGGCAGGATTCGCATCTTCCTCCGCCTGATGTAGATGGAACATTAAAGCTGAACCTCGACGCTGTGTATCCCCTGAGTTTCGAATCCTGCATCTGTGTAAACAAATCTCTTATATAAGTAAGTATTCCGGTATACGTGGCAGGATTGGATCTTGGCGTGCGGCCTAAAGGCGACTGGTCAACACATATAATGCGGTCAATCTTTTCCATGCCCACAATCTCTTTGTGTTTCCCGGGGATAAGCCTGCTTTGGTGAAGTTCTTTCGCAAGCGCCTTATAGAGGATTTCCAATATGAGGGTGCTTTTGCCTGAGCCTGACACGCCGGTCACGCATGTAAAAACACCGAGAGGTACTTTTACGTCTATATCCTTAAGGTTGAATTCGGATGCCCCGATTATTTTCAGAAAGTCTTTGGATATCCTCCTTCTCTCAGGCAGGGCAATGCTCAATTCGCCTTTCAGGTATTTGCCTGTCAATGAATTTTTATTGTTCTCGATTCCATCGGGCGTGCCTTCCGCAACAATCCATCCACCGTTAAGTCCCGCGCCGGGCCCCATATCAACAATATGGTCAGCCCATCTTATTGTCTCTTCGTCGTGTTCAACTATTATCACGGTGTTCCCGTCATCCCGTATCGATGAAAGGCTTTCAAGTAATTTTTTGCAGTCTCTCGGATGAAGCCCTATGCTCGGCTCGTCAAGGACATACAGCACGCCTGTCAGAGATGAACCCATTTGCGTCGCAAGCCTTATCCTCTGCGCCTCGCCGCCTGAGAGAGTAAGGGATAATCTGTCAAGCGTTAAATAACCAATGCCGACCTTTTCAAGAAACGAAAGCCTGTCTTTTACCTCTTTGAGAATCCGCAGCGCTATTATCTGTTCTCTGTCCGAGAGCTTAAGGGTGTTTATAAATGACACGGCATTTGTAACGGACATTCTTGAGAATTCCGCGATACTCACCCCGTTAGAAAGCTTAAGATTTTTAACGGGGTGAGTATTGTTTATTTTTATGCTCAGGGCTTCTTTTCGGAGCCGCATTCCTTTGCATGCCTTGCAAGGAACCAAACCAGTAAGCTCTTCATCTGTTATAGCTCCGAAGTCCTGTTTTTCTTCCTCAAAATCCTCATCGATATTCTCAAACCCGATGCCGCTGCATCTGGGGCATGCGCCGTGTTTGCTGTTAAAAGAAAATAATCTCGGGTTAATCTCAGGATAACTGATGCCGCAGTTGGGGCATGCCATTGTCCTGCTGAAGGGGATGTCCTTGTTTTTGTCTATGAGATTGATGATTACGGTATCAGCGTATCTGAGCGATGCGTTAATAGCGTTTTTTATCTGTTTTTCAGCCCCGCGTTTTACTATAAGCCTGTCTACTACGATTTCTATTGTATGCCGCTGCTGCTTTTTCAGTTTTATATCCTGCGTGAGGTCCACCATCGAGCCGTCTATCCTTGCCCTTACAAAACCGTCCCGCAGCATATTGTAAAGCTCTTTTTTGTATTCGCCTTTTCTGTCTCTGACAATAGGCGCAAGTATCTGCATGCGCGTCCCCTGAGGCCAGGACATGACTGAGTCTATTATGCTCTGGGCTTCCCGCGAGGCTATCGGAGTTCCGCAGTTGTAGCAAAAGGGTTTGCCTATCCTGGTGTAAAGCACGCGCATGTAGTCATAGATTTCGGTTATTGTGCCGAGGGTTGACCTCGGGCTTTTTGTCACTGTCTTTTGTTCAATCGCGATAGATGGGGAGAGCCCCTCAATAAAATCCACGTCCGGCTTCTGAAGCTGTTCCAGGAATTGCCTTGCGTACACCGAAAGGCTTTCAACATAACGCCTCTGCCCCTCGGCATATATCGTGTCAATGGCAAGGGATGATTTGCCCGAGCCTGAAGGCCCGGTGATAACGGTTATCTTTTCCCTCGGGATGGAGACGTTGATGTTCTTTAGGTTGTGCTCCCGCGCGCCTTTTATGACTATAGAGGTTTGCATATAAAAATTCCGAAGTGTTTCAAGCGTAAATTTAACTATAACTTAAAACGGACGGGGCTTTCAACGAGGGAGAAAGTTATTTTTTTATTCTGTAACGATTAGGCTCAAGAATTATGAGGGAATGCAGGATGCTTTCCGGAGAAGCGGTTTTAAGAAATAGCTCAATGATGCTGTTTATTTCAACCGGTTTAAGTGCCCTGACCTTTAAGACAATGATACCCTGATATTTTTCGGGCGGGTATAACAGTATATTGGCAAAATCAAAGTCCCGCGTGAGAATGACCCTGTTTTGTTCCAACGCTAATGAGGCAATCTCGGTATCAGGCGACGCAGGTGATAAAATATCTCGCACATCAACCACATTGTGTCCGAGGGATTCAATTGCTGCTTTTGTTGAACGGGGAAGGCTGGCGTCAATCAGGAAATTCAAGGAGCTTTATCTCCGCTCAAGAACTACTTCTTCTTCCTGAGCAATGACAGATGCATAATAGATGCATGCCTTGATGTCTTCATCGGTTACGGGCGGATATTCAGCCTTGATTTCTTCATAAGTCATGCCGGCGGCAAGAGAATCAAGGATTACGAATACGGGTATCCGCGTTCCCTTTATGCAGGGCTTGCCGTGGCATATAGCCGGGTCTATGGTTATTCGTTCAAGAAGCATCTTGTATTTAGATTATTAAATTTTTGCTTTAAAAGCAAGTTTTTTTAGGGAAGGTGAAAATTACCTTGACAGGCATTTATGCGGTTTTGTAGACTTTTCCTAAAATGTCTTAAAGGAGGCGGCATTGGGATAACTAAACCGCAGGCATCAATCTCTACGAGTCTGAGACCTGCACAGACAGACAGACAGACAGACAGACAGATTTCTTAGCTTACAAGAAGAAATATAACAATTTTAAAGGGCGTGCCTTGCACGCCCTTTTTGTTTTTGTATGAAGGAGGATTTTGATGCGTAAAATATTGTTTGTAGTAATTGTCTCATCAGCCTTTCTCTTATCAAGTTCCGCGATTACTTTTGCCTATGAGCATGAGATAAAGGGTATGTCCTCCTCCATAGCTGCAAGCATCACACAATCAGGGAAAAGAACAGTTGCGGTTGTTGATTTTACAGACCTTCAGGGCAACATAACAGAGCTGGGTCGGTTTATTGCAGAGGAGCTTTCTATTGACCTTACAAATACAGCGAGGGGTTTTGTGATTATTGATAGAACCCATTTGAAAAAACTTCTTAATGAGCATAAGTTCTCAATATCGGGGCTTGCTGATCCCGCTGCAGCTAAAAAACTCGGACAGATCGCTGGCGTTGATGCGATTGTAACAGGCAGTGTTACCCCTCTTGGAAAAATTGTCAAAGTTTCATGCAAAGTTATAGCAACAGACACAGCAATGGTCATTGGAGCAGCCAAGGATGATATTGTAAGGACAAGGGGTATAGATGAACTGCTTGATAAGGAAATAGCGACAGACACTACAGGTCAATCAGGCACAGCCCAATCAGCATCAAAACCTAAAACATTAGGGAAGGCAGGAGTTTTTCAGAATGATATCTTCAAGATAACGGTAAAATCAGCAATAAAAAGAGGAAACTCAATGACCTTATTGCTATTGTATGAAAATATTTCAAACAAAAATATCAAAATGGACATTCACAATGATGCTAAGTGGGCAGGCATGACGTTTAAATCAGAATATCCTTACCTGACGGATGAAACCGGCGAGAAATGGGCGCTTGTGAGCGCAGATAATATCGGTTTTACCTGGACAGACACAGGATTTAATCTTAATCCCTCAGTTTTTCTGCCGGGAGTGCCCACGCTGGTTAGGCTCAGGTTTTCGTCTGAGGGCAATACTAACGGCTCACTCTTTACGGCTGTTATTGAGCATGGCTATACAAGCAACCTGCTGTTTAGGGCTGTTATCCCCAAAATTCGATTAAATGAATGAGGAGGTGAAGAAAATGCGTATAGATAAAAGGATAACATGGCTTTGTATTGCATCACTCTTTATAATATTGATTTTTTCCCTGACATCCTGCACTGGACCAAGGCAGAGAACGGCTATTAATGATGGGTCAGAAGAGGCATTAGGCTACGCATTTGAAGGGAAGGGATGCAGAGATTCCGGCGGCACTGTAACCTGCATAGTATCTATTACCAATAAAACTAATAGCTTAAAAGTTCTTTCCATCAATGCCACCGAAGGCAATATTGGGCCTTTTAGATATCAAAAGACATTTCTTTTTGATGAGAGAGGCGGGCAATATCTGGCACAAGGGCAAAATCAAGAGTGGGTAGTTTGGATGAAGAGAATTGCGCCTCATTTGCCATGGAATGTCGGGATTTCATTTAGGGGAGCATCCATTGCTCAATCTAAAAAAGTGACCCTTATTATCGGATGTGTTGACCACTGGGAGCGAAGGGGCATTGCCGGCAGCAATGAATTTAGCGTTACACTACGCAATGTGCCGGTGCTGCAGTGAGGATCATAATTTTAATAGCGATGTTCGGACATGACAGTTTTTCAGAGCATCTTTAATAAAAAGGAGGGAAAAGAAGATGAAAAAGGTATTGGTTTTGGGAATGTCAGCGGTTTTATTGCTTTTTGTTTTGGCATCGGTTTCATGTGAGGCAGGAAATTTGCAGAGTCGGATTATCGGGAAGTGGGTTGAGATTGATGAATTTATTGCTTTTGAAAATGGAGATAAGGTTGATGTAGGTTTCGGTATGAGGCTTATTGTAGGAAAAGATATAATCATTGAACCTGGGACGATTGAATTTTTAAAGGATGGGATTGTTATTTTTGCTAAAAAAGGGGGAACAAAGGATATATCAATGGCGGGTGATTATAAGTTTATTGATGATAATCGGTTAAAGATAGACTTTAAGACAAAAATAGTAGTATTAGAGGTTTCTATAGACGAAGAAGGAGCATTGATTTTAAAAGCGCCTACGGAGAAAGTAGGTGATAGATACTTACCACCGGAAGCATATAAGGCATACAAAGCTAAGATAGTGGCACAAAAGAAGACACAAAGGTAAGTAAGATGATTATATGGTTAATAAATTCACTGGAGAAGAGGTGATATTATGGCACAAGTCGCATGTGCGGTATGTAAAAAGACAGATAGTTCCAGCAAAATGAAGTATTGCAGCAAGTGCAACCTTTGGGTGCATTATTCATGCGCTGGCGGGACTTCTTTTTTACACGACGCCCATTGCCCAAGTTGTGGGAAGAAGTTGGGATAAGCTCTCTAACATTCAATACGGACGTGCAAAGGAAGACCGTTTTTAGTATTAGTGTATAAGGATAAGATTTTGATGAAGGAGGGATAAAACATGTCAGATACAGCTATGGCCGTTGAACAGTGTCATGATTGTGGGAGTTCTCAGGATGAAATGCATCCTTTTACAGGAATGAAAGGCGCTCCGAAAGGAAAAGGTTATTTATGTCTTGATTGTGCCGCAAAATTTGCAAATAAAAAAATAGTTCAGTCTTACATTGCTGCTGCAATAGGGGTGGTTTTGGGAATATGGATGATAACAGAACAAAAACAGAGCGGCGATATTTTGGCAGCAATTTTTACCCCTTACGTATTTTGGGGTACATTTTTTGGCTGGCACTACGGCGGAAGACTCTGGCCGACATTAGGTAAGCTATCCGAGCATTGGATATTCGGCATAGTTCTTTTTAGCCTTAGGCTAACTTTTGCTATGATTGTGGGAACGCTTGGAGGCGGAGTCTCACAATTTCTAACATATAGAAAAATAATTAAGCAAAAGATGATACAAAATCAGGGATAAAAGAGACGACATTTTTTATAAATGCGCCGACAATTACAGGTGGAACATTTAATTTAGTTGAAAGGGAAAAACTATGGACTGGATTCAGAAACTTGAAGAAGAAAAGAGAATAGAGCAGCAGCATCAAGATCAAATCCAAACCGCTAAAGTCAAACAAGAATCTGATGAGGCTGAACGGTTTCAGATAGTCAAGGATAAACTTTGTCCGATTATTAAAGCAACTATTTCTGACCTCAAAAATCGTACGGGATTTGAGCTCCAAATGGATGTTGGAACTTCTTCTCTTACTGTACGAGCACCGCATCCGCGTCCTAAAATACATGTTGAGGATGGTGAACGGTGGGCAGAATTTGGGAGAATCACTGATCATCGATTTGAGATAGCAGATGTGAGCAATGATGGTAGAACTGTGCGTGTGGAAGCAATTAGTGCCGGATTAACAAACAGGAGCCGTGATGGGTGGGAAGAATCAGACTTGTCACACGCAGACTATTTTGGAAGCGATGAAACAGTGATAAACACTCGGAATGAAATAAGTACGCTAGCGTCGGAGGATATTCACCTATTGTTAGAATGGGTGGTCAGACAGGAGTTGCAAGATGGGGATATCACACCGCCAGAGCTATCAGGTATGCGCCAACGGAAGGAACAAGAGAGGAGTGCATTTTTTAAAGCCCACGGTGGGCTTGCTGTTGGCATAATTGCCTTCTTTTTAATGTTCGCACATCTTGCCTTTGCACTTCTTGGCCCTCTTTCTGTCTATTTTGGACTGCATGCGAGACGCGAGCTAAAATCGCTTGGAATTACATATAATGGACATGGCAGTGCAAAGTGGGCGATTGGGCTTGGGGTCATCGAATGCCTTGTGCTGATAGCCGTGATTTTTGAGGCCGTCCTGCCGATGCGACCTGCAACTTCAATTGCAGTTCTTGAAAAGACAGCGGACAGCATGGATTCTAAATCTTACTATGATCAAGGTATGAAAGATTTTAAAGAAAAGAGGTACGATAAGGCTATTGAAAACTTTAGCAAGGCAATCGAAGTTGATCCGAATAATAATCATGCTTATATGATGCGTGGAGCTACCTATAGACAAAAAGGACTGCTTGACACGGCAATTGAAGATTACAATAAGGCGATTAAATTGGATCCGAATGATGGGATCGCCTATAGTAATCGTGGATTTGCCTATTCAAAAAAAGGTCAATTTGACATGGCAATAGAAGATTTCAATACGGCTATTACCATAAACCCTAAAAGGGGAACCGGTTATTATGGGCTTGCTCGTGTTTATTCTTTACAAGGAGAAGGAGCTAAAGCCTGTAATTACTTAAATAAGGCAATTGAAAAGGGTTTTAAAAATTGGGAGCATCTAAAAAAAGAGAGTGACTTTGACAACATCCGAAACAGCGATTGTTATAAAAGGATGATATCAGCGCGGGAGGGAAATGAGGTCAACGACCGATATTTAGTGTCGCTAACTCTCCCATGTCCACATGGGTGCTGACGGTAGGCGCAATTATGGAGACCGATAATTTCAAAAAATGGTATACTTAAATCAAGATGACCGTAGCGGCGATTGAAAAGAAGGCAAAACTCATAACAGGGCGGAATGGACGGCCTGTGGAGGTAATATTGCCCTATGGCATCTACAAAGAGCTTTTAGAGCTTGAGAGAAGCCTTGAGATATTCAAGCGCAAAGAGACTCAAGAAAGCATCAAGAGGGCAAAGGAAGATATAAGGCATGGAAGGGTTAAAACATTCTGCGATGTAAAAGACGCTGTTAAATGGTTAGACAAATAGAGCTAATTCTAACCGAGGAATTCAAAAAAGCCTACTCATCATATTTTCTTTCCGTAACTGCGAAATAAATCTTTCCATTGCGCTCATAGAGGTTGACTTCTATGGACTCTCTCATAGATGCGTGTCTTTGAAAACTAAGCAAATATCCTATAGTCTTCTCTTTATATTTTACTCCCTGAATAGAGATGTTCCTGAATTCTCCCGCTTTTTCCATGAAGGTCAGCGCATCGCTGAAAGTGACCTTTGCGGTTATAATCTGCCTTGAATACGGGACCACTTCAACATCGGCGTCAGGGCGTTTAAGGAAAACAGCCCTTAATTTCTCCCCTATTCCTGAACTGTAAAGATAGGCAGTATAAACACCTTTCGGGACTGCCTTGTAGTCATCTATGTTGTAAGTGCTAACTGCCTGCACACAGCCTGCGAAAACCAGCAGCGTTAAAAGAAAAAAAGCCTTCAGTATTTTCATTTTTCGTTCCTCCTCTTGTTGTTATGCCTATGATTTCACTATATCTCTATAAAGATTTAATGTCAAATTAAGCAAAATTTTACTTTTTAATGCCTATATATAGTGGCCTTGACTTCAAGCAGGCACAAAATATAGATAACCTACTAATTTCATTAATTTTTTTCTTGACAAGCATCCCCTTAACCCCTATATTAGTGGTAAAAAGTGGTAGAAGGTGGAGGGAAGATGCCATCTTTTAATGGCAAATATTATTATACAGTTGACCCCAAGGGCAGAATAATCATCCCTGCGCCTTTCAGAGAAATAATCTCTGCTAATTACAGTCCAAAGCTTTATATCGTCAACGCAGCATTCGAGAGATGCCTTCATTTATATCCGTTAGAGGAATGGAGCAGGCTTGAAGAACGGGTAAGGTCAATGCCTAAGATGGACGAGGCAGTTAAATTTTTTATGAGAAAGGTCATTGCATCCGCTGTTGAAGTTGAGTTGGATAAACAGGGAAGGGCGCTTATCCCTGCAGCGCACAGAGAAGACTCAGGGATAAACGGGGAGATAGTCATTGTAGGGCAGATAGAAAAAATAGAGCTATGGGACAGGAAAGAATGGGATACAATGCTCGACCCGTCAAAGATAGACAAAAAGGCTGTTGAAGAAAGACTTGTTAGTTATGGTCTTTAGAGGCTGTTTGCTGTGAAGGTTACCCATCTTCCTGTGATGGTCAGGGAGGTGATTATGTTGCTGAAACCGGAATCAGGGGGAATATATGTTGATGCAACAGTCGGACTTGGCGGACATGCTGAAGAGATTCTCAAATATATCGGCCGCGGCAGGCTCATCGGCATTGACATGGATGAGGAGGCATTGAAAATGGCTTCTGCCAGGCTGACCGATAACAGGGTTATTTTGAAGAAGGGGAGATTCTCAGATATCGCCCGGTTATTAAATGAAGCGGGTGTTTCAGGCGTGGATGGGACATTGCTTGACCTTGGCACATCAATGTTTCATCTCAAAACTGCCGAGAGGGGATTCAGTTTTATGTCAGCAGAACCGCTTGACATGAGGATGGACCGGGAGCAGGCATTAACGGCAGCGGACATAGTAAATAAATATACCGAGAAGGAGATAGCGAATATCTTATGGGAATACGGCGAAGAAAGACTTTCAAGGAAGATAGCAAGGGAGATAGTAAATTGCAGGAGCAAAAAAAAGGTAGAGACATGTTCAGAGCTTTCGGATATTGTCTGCAGGATATATAAGGGCAGGGGAAAAATCCATCCTGCAACGAAAACATTTCAGGCGCTTAGAATTGCCGTTAATGATGAACTTAATGAGCTCAGGAAAGGACTCGATGCGTCGGCAGCAGTTCTGAATCCGGGCGGAAGGCTTTGCGTCATAGCATATCATTCGCTTGAGGACAGGATAGTCAAAAATTTTATGAGAGACAGCGGGAAGAACGGGAGAGTGAGCGTAATAACAAGAAAACCTCTGGTCCCTTCGCATGAAGAAGTCAGGCTTAATCCTTCGGCAAGGAGCGCTAAGCTGAGAGGAGCGGAAAAGATATGACACATGCTAACCGGCATAACGGCATTTTTTCTTTTATTTTTATTCCGTTGTCCATAGCTTTTCTTTTGTTCGGAGTTTTTTCCGTTGTCTGGCTCAGGGCCGGAGTGAGGACCGTGGAATACGCAATTTCCACGCTCGAAAATAAGAGGAAAGAAGCTCTTAATGAGAAGAAGATGCTCATGGCGGAAAAAGCAAGCCTTTTGTCTGTCCAGAATATTAAGAGCACAGGCGATAAGAAACTTGGATTGATCTTTCCAGACAGAGTAAAAGTAGTTTATGTGAAAAAGAAGGGAACCCCTGCGCCGTACAGGGCATCATTAACAGGGAGGCGTTTAACCGAACCTTAATCTTATGAGAAGGGCTATTTGATGAGGAAGAGGGCAATAATTCTTAATACCGCAATAATCTTTGGCTTTGTTGCGGTATTTTTTCGGCTCACCGACCTTATGATTTTGAGCTATGGCCGGCTTTCTGAAAAAGCTAAGATGCAGCAGCTCAAGCAGGAAGATATACAGGTGAGGCGCGGCCTGATATTTGACAGGAGGGGCAGGGAACTCGGCGTGAATCTTGAGTTAGAGTCGCTTTATTGCGACCCCGATGCCGTGGTGTCCCCGGAAACCGCTGCGCACGATCTCTCTGGCATTATCGGCAAAAACCCTGACGTGATACTTACAAAATTTTCATCGGCACGGAGATTTGTCTGGCTGGAAAGAAAGCTTAATCCCGAGGCAGCGGAAAAAATAAAACGCATGGATATAAAGGGGCTTGGGTTCATGCCTGATGCGAAGAGGTTCTATCCAAAAGGAAAACTTGCATCGCATATTATCGGCGCTGTCGGCATTGATAACCAGCCTCTTGAGGGCATTGAGCTCAGATATAATAAATTTTTAAAGACCCCGGGCGGAAAGATACTGGTTACGCGTGACGCAAAAGGCAGAACACTTTCAACAGGCGTAGACATAGAATCAAGGGGAAACAACATAGTCCTGACAATAGACGAGGGCCTGCAGTATATAGCAGAAAAGGAACTCGATGCCGCAATGGCGCGCTGGCAGGCATCCGCCGCAACCGTAATAATGATGGACCCGTTTACAGGCGAGATATTGGCTCTTGCAAACAGGCCGTCCTACGATGCAAATAATGCCGCATACGCAAAAGACTTTGAAAGGAGAAACAGGGCAATAACAGACTGCTATGAACCGGGTTCTACTTTCAAGATAATTGTAGGGACGGCGGCCATTGAAGAGCGCATTGTCAAACTTAGCACAAAGTTTGACTGCAGTAAAGGCGCGGTTTCAGTCGGAAATTCCGTTATACACGATGCGCATAAGCAAGGGGTGCTTACATTCAAGGAGGTAATACAGAAATCATCGAATGTGGGCAGCGCTATGATAGGGATGAAACTCGGCAAGGAAAGGGTATATAAGTATGCAAAGCGTTTTGGCTTTGGAGAAAAAACAGGCATAGACCTGCCGGGAGAGGTGTCGGGCTGGATAAGGCCGCCCCGGAAGTGGTGGTCGGGATCCATAGGGGCGGTCTCAATAGGACAGGAAGTTGCGGTTACGCCGCTTCAGGTTGTCAGGGCATATTCTGTGATAGCAAACGGCGGCATTCTTGTTGCGCCTCATGTGGTATCGGAGATAAGGTCTCCTGCCGGAATTGTGGTCTATTCATTTAATTCTTCGGAAAATAAGGCTGTTATTTCAAAAAAGACAGCGGAGATTTTTAAGGATATATTGAAGACTGTTTCAGAAGAAGGCGGAACAGGAGAAGGAGCCGCTGTTGAAGGCAATAAAGTTGCCGGCAAGACAGGCACTGCCCAGATGATAGACCCGAGGACCAGAAGGTATTCCAAGGAGAAATATGTGAGCTCGTTTGTGGGATTTGTTCCGGCTGATAACCCTATGATAGCTATGATTGTTGTTATTTATGAGCCAAAGGGACAGATATACGGAGGAGTTGTTGCCGCCCCTGTGTTTAAGGAGATCGCAAACCAGTCTCTTTCGTATCTCAATGTGCCGAGAGAAGACACAGACGGGGAAAATATTCTGGTCGTGGAGAGGAGGTAGAAAATTTAAAATGCAAATATCAAAATTCAAAATTAAGGGGAAAATTTGGATTTTAAATTGCAATTTTGCATTTTTATTTTTGATTTTTGAATTGATGCAATGAAATTGAAAATGCTTATAGAAGAAATGGACATAAAAAATATCTCCTGCGATTCCGATATCGAGATATCAGGCATTGCCTATGACTCGCGAAAAGTGAAGCAGGGGGATGTTTTTGTCGCTATGAAAGGCGAAAAAGCTGACGGGCATTATTTTATCGGCGATGCAGTTAAAAAGGGGGCGGTGGCAATAGTCTATGAAGAAGCGATAGCCAGGGGCTTCAGCCTTCAAAACTCCAAATTGCCGGCTTCCAACGGCGAGCTGATTTTTATACGTGTTGATGACAGCAGAAAGGCGCTTGCATATATTTCGAATAATTTTTATGAAAGGCCTTCGGAGAAGCTAACAGTTATAGGCGTTACAGGGACAAACGGGAAGACAACAACAACGTATCTCATAAAGTCCATGCTTGAGGCATACGATAAGGATGCGGGGCTGATAGGGACAATAAGCTATATCGTAAAAGATAAACAGTATAATGCCCTTCACACTACGCCCGAGGCTCTCGAATTTCAGTCTATTCTCGCTGAAATGGTTTTATCAGGATGCGGCTATGCTGTGACAGAAGTGTCGTCTCACGCGCTTGCGCTGCGCAGGGTTGATTATACTGATTTTAAGGTGGCAATCTTTACAAATCTTACAAGAGACCATCTTGATTTCCATGTGACAATGGAAGATTATTTTAAGGCAAAAGAAAAGCTGTTCAAGGAATTCCTCTCAAAAGACGGGACTGCCGTAATAAATTTTGACGACCTTTACGGAAGGAGATTAATCTCCGAATTAAGCGCTTCGCGGATATTGACGTATGGCATTGAGAAGGGCGCTGACATTGCCGCGGTTAATATAAGCGATTCGTTCAAGGGCCTAGCGTTTGATATCAGGTTCGAGGGAAGAATATACAGCATTAAGTCTCCGCTTATAGGGATTCATAATGTCTATAACATACTTTCTGCAGCAGGAGCTGCGGCTGCCCTTAATGTCCCATGGGATAGGACAATAGAAGGCATAGAAAAGATGGGCTCTGTAAAAGGCAGATTTGAGAAGGTTGATATGGGACAGGATTTTTTGTGCATAGTTGATTATGCGCACACGGAAGACGCCCTTGAACGACTTATATCCACTGCAAGAGAGCTTATGAAAAACGGGCAGGGGAAGATTATTACGGTCTTTGGCTGCGGCGGCGACAGGGACAAAGGGAAAAGGCCGAGGATGGGCGCAATTGCTACAAAGCTGAGCGATTATGTTGTGATTACCTCAGACAACCCGCGCAGCGAGGATCCTGCCGGGATAATTAAGGACATAGAGACAGGGGCATTACGCAGGAATTATAGCATTGAGCCTGATAGAAAAGATGCGATCACAAAGGCAGTGAAGGCTGCGGAAACAGGCGATATACTGCTCATTGCAGGAAAAGGACATGAGGATTATCAGGAGCTGAAGGGGAAAAGGCAGAGGTTCAGCGACAGGGAGGTCGCTGAAGAGTCAATTAAAAAGAGGATGGCATGTTGACGATAGAAGACATAATTAAGGCTACAGGAGGAAGGGTTGTTTGCAGCAACGGCTGTCCGCCCCTCTTTAGCGGGGTATCCATAGATTCAAGGGCAATTAAAGAGGGCGAGCTATTTATTGCTTTAAAGGGAGCAAAATTTGACGGGCATGATTTTATTTTTAAGGCTTTGGAAAAAGGCAGCGGCGCCATGGTGAGTTTCCCGCCGCCAACGTACATTAAAGGCAAGACAATAATCTATGTGAAAAATACCCTGAAGGCGCTTCAGGATATTGCCAGATATATGCGTTTGCGAAGAAATGTGCCTGTTATTGGAGTAACAGGCACAAACGGAAAGACGACTACCAAGGAACTGGCAGCCTCAATCCTCGGCACAAAATACAAGGCGCTTAAGAACACGGGAAACCTTAACAACCAGATTGGCCTTCCTCTCAGCATTACAGAACTTAGAGATGAAGATGAGGTTGTCGTGCTTGAGATGGGCGCAAGCGCCCCCGGAGATATAAAGGAACTATGCGAAATTGCAGAACCTGATTATGGCGTTATTACAAATATAGGCCCGGGGCATCTTGAAGGTTTCGGAAATATCGAGGCGGTAAGGAATACAAAACTTGAACTTCTCGGCGCTGTGAAGGAAGTTGTTGTAAGCGCGGACGATGTGTTTCTTATGGATGGAATTTCAGGATATCAGGGTAAGGTCATAACATTTGGAATAGAAAATAAGGCTGATATATTCGCTAAAGATATTAATGTCTCGGATAAAGGTTCGGGGTTTCTTTTATGCGCCGGAGAGGGGCAATGCATAGGCATAAACCTGAATATACCCGGGACTTTTAATATTTATAATGCCCTTGCAGCCGCGGCTGTAGGGCGTATCTTTAACATTGACCTTCAGGGGATAAAGGCAGGACTGGAATCATTTAGAGGGGTTCCCATGAGGCTGGAGATAAAGGAGTTGTGCGGAGCGATAGTAATAAGCGATGTATATAATGCTAATCCCGCATCTATGGAAGAGGCAATAAAAGAACTTATCAGGCTGAAAAAAGGCAGGGCGATTGCTGTTCTCGGCGACATGCTTGAACTCGGTTCGTATGCAGAGGAGGCTCACAGGAAACTCGGAGAATGGATGTCGAAACTCCCGATAGACGTGTTTATAGCAGTTGGCCCTTTGATGGCAACAGCGGAAACTGAATTTGCGCAAACAGGCAGAAAATCATTCAGGGCATCTGATGCTGCAGAGGCAGGCGGAATATTAATTGATTTATGCGGACAGGGAGACGCGATTCTTGTTAAGGGATCAAGAGGCATGGGGATGGAAAAGGCATTACAGGCAAAGGAGGAGGCAGAGAATGCTGTATAGTCTTCTTTACAGACTGCATGAATGGTATTCGCCGTTAAATGTTTTCAGGTACATAACATTCAGGACGGCCCTTGCTATTCTTACGGCTATGCTTATCACATTCGTCATCGGCCCTGCGGTTATCGAAAGGCTCAGAAGATTCAGTATAACGCAGCACATCAGGGATGACGGCCCCCAGACACATTTAGGCAAGACAGGCACTCCTACAATGGGAGGAGTGCTCATAATAATCTCTATCCTTTTCAGCATTATTTTATGGGGCGACCTTAACAACAGATATATATGGGTGATGAGTTTTTCATTAATAGGATTCGGAGCAATAGGGTTCATTGACGATTATTTGAAGGTTGTTAGAAGAAATCCAAAAGGCTTGCGCGCCTGCCAAAAGTTTGGAGCACAGATTATTTTTGCCTTAATGATAGGTTTGTTTCTCTATATGAATCCGAAAGATCAATATAATGATATTTTAAGCATACCGTTTTTCAAAAAGTGGCTTCTTGATCTCGGATGGTTCTATATCCCGTTCTCTGTTGTCGTTATCGTCGGCTCGTCCAACGCGGTCAATCTTACGGACGGCATAGACGGGCTTGCCATCGGGCTTGTCGGTATTGCAGTGCTTGCCACAGGAATACTTGTCTATATATCAGGCAATTTCAAGTTTTCGCAATATCTGCAGGTTCTTTATCTGCCGGGCACAGGGGAACTGACTGTTTTTTGCGGCGCAATGTTTGGGGCATCTCTCGGTTTTCTCTGGTATAACTCATACCCTGCGGATGTGTTTATGGGCGATGTAGGCTCGCTTTCATTAGGAGGCGCGCTCGGAACTCTTGCCGTGATAACAAAGCACGAGATAGTGCTTGCTGTTGTAGGAGGGATTTTTGTCATAGAGACGCTTTCTGTAGTTATGCAGGTTGCGTCATTCAAGCTTACAGGCAGAAGGATATTCAGGATGGCTCCGGTACATCATCACTTTGAGCTTAAAGGGTGGGCTGAGCCGAAGGTCATAGTAAGATTCTGGATAGTAGGAATAATGCTGGCGCTTTTAAGCCTTGCAACATTTAAATTGAGGTGATTATGAAAAAAGATAGTAGTCAGCATTCAGTAGTTAGTAGCAAAGGGAAAAATAACAAAAACAGAAATGTTATATTTTTACTACTTACTACATGCTACTTACTACTTACTACGATTTCTTCTGCCGATGAAATTAAGTCTAAGGCTGCTGTTGTTATGGAGGCCTCGACCGGAAGGGTGCTGTTTGCAAAAAATCCTAATCTGAAACTCCCTCCTGCCAGCACGACAAAACTTGTTACGGCAATGGTTGTGCTTGATAGGGCTCAACTTGATAGTATGGTGACGATCAGCGAAAAGGCCGCGCAAGTTCCCTCTTTAAGGGAAACCAAATTA
>Ga0172375_10002267_pt1 | contig 30159 bp, 29 predicted proteins | sample LakKiv1m_FD_114537 | JGI IMG/M metagenome (GOLD analysis project Ga0172375, IMG submission 114537) | Freshwater microbial communities from Kabuno Bay, South-Kivu, Congo - kab_092012_11.1m | ecosystem: Environmental > Aquatic > Freshwater > Lake | place: Democratic Republic of the Congo... | reverse complement strand
GCGAGCGCTGTCCCGAACTTCAACGGCTTCAAACCCGCTAAGATAGTAATGTGTTAATGGTCAAAGAATAAAATGCTTCCTGCGTCAAAAAGTTCTCCGTCATAAAGCTCGATCACTTTCTTGCCTCTTGCCTCTATAAATTCCCTGATATCTTTACCATCCGGATGATAATTTAAACTCCCGACAAAAAATACCAGATCTTTATGAACGCCTGAAGCGCCTCCTATAAAACCGGTTTTGTACCCTGGCAGTTTTATATGGCCAGGCCTTACGAGCAGGGCATTATCACCCCATATATCCTTTATGGATTTATCAGATGTAATAATAGCCTTATCGCCTACAGGCACAACTGAACATTTCACATAGCCCTGGCTAACCTTTATAAATCCAGCTTTTAAATTCTTTATATTTTTTTCGATTCTCCCTTCATAACAGATTATATATTTCCCGATGCCGCACGCATCATAAATGATATCATCCGGATATGCGCGCGATTTGATTTTTTCTCCTTTTATGCATTCATAGCCATTGGCCATTAAAAGGCTGGCTATGTTTTCCAGATGCGGCTCATATATAACCTTTTTGCCATAACAAAACATCATCATATCAGGATGGCCCTGCACAGGTTTCGCTAATTTTGGATAAAGCGGCATATCTAAAACATAGTAACCCATCTGCCTTAACCTTATTTTTGCCTTATCTGGCATCCTTGGATCTATAACAGCTATATCCTTTCTTATATCATTCACCTTAACCACTATCCGACTCTGTGAGTCGCCATGCTGCGACTCACGGAGTCGGATAGGTGCCCCATAATAATCCTCTAAAAAATATTTTTCTGCACCTTTATGCCCTGATATTAAACTCAACATCCTCTTTGAAACGCAAACCTCTATGTATGCCCTATTCTGGATCTTTTCACTGCCAAGAATCGCCACGATCCTGTCTCTCATTTGCCTTGACCTGACCATCTCCCCAAAACTCGGGTGATACGGGCCTGCGAGAATCACCCCTTTTGAATTCAAGTCTTCTGAAGGATGCAGGCCTACGCGAATTACCTTCACATTGGCCTTTTCAAAAATATCACACACCTTAGCTGACCAGCTTACAGCATCCTCCATTGAAAGCGGCCTGTATCTGCCTTTTTTGAACATATCTCCAAGCCCTGTGCCTTCTAAAACAATAGCAGGATAGACGCGGGCTGTCTCTGGCCTTAACCTTATAAGCCTTCTGGCTGTCTTTACTGATTTTTCAAGCGTATCCCCAGGCAGGCCAAGCATCACCTGGACCCCCAAACCAAGTCCTGATTTTCTTATAATACTGGCGCTGTTTCTTACTGCCTTAAAATCCACTGGCCTTTTAGATCTTTTTAAGACACCACTGTCAAGAGACTGAACGCCTATCTCGACTAATAAACCGCCATATCCTTTAAATAGGCGCATAGATCTTTTTGTTACTGCCTCGGGATGAGTAGACATCCTCAATCCCTGTATCTTTTTGGACTTTACATATGCATAAGCCGCATTAAGATACTCTTCCTGCGTATTTTCCGGCAAAGATGTAAATGTGCCGCCAAAAAAAGCGATTTCTACTCTCTCGTTCTTGGAAATGGTTTTGAGATTTCTTTCAATAATAGATTTTACATCTCTTGTGGAAGGAAAATCATGCGCCCCTGATATCTTACGCTGGTCGCAATACACACATTTATAAGGACACCCTGCATGAGGAATAAATATAGGTATAATCTTCACTTATTGCTTATGGAATAACAATGTAAAAACCATCACAAGCGTAAAGAAAAAAAAGTTTACATAAGTGAACACCCTGTAGACCATATCAGGGCTGTTAATTCCTGCTGGAAACATGGCCAGGAAACAAACCCACACGCCTATGGCCCAGAAGATACTAAGGTCTTTGGATGAGCGGCGTTTTATAATCCTCGCTATAAGCGGGATATTCCAGAGAGGCAGTATTATGCTCGCGATTAAAGCTATTTTATTCAACATATTCTTTTTTCTTATGCCTTGCCGGCGGAGCCAAGGACATGCTCGTTTTTGTGTTTATACATTTTTACAAGCTCATCCCTCGCAGGGCCCAGGTATTTGCGCGGGTCAAATTCTTTCGGATTAACCGCAAATACCTCTCTTATCTTGGCTGTCATAGCAAGCCTGCCATCTGAATCAATATTTATCTTGCACACCGCTGAACTTGCGGCCTTTCTCAACTGTTCTTCAGGAACGCCAGCTGTATTTTCAAGCTTTCCGCCGTATTTATTTATAAGCGCCACATATTCCTCTGTGACTGAGCTTGCGCCATGCAAAACTATTGGAAATCCTGGTATCCTCCTCTCAACCTCTTCTAATATATCAAATCTTAGCGGCGGGACACTCTCCCCTGGCTTCAGCTTAAATTTATACGCCCCATGAGAAGTCCCTATTGAGATCGCCAGGCTGTCAACCCCTGTCTTCTTCACAAAGTCCTCTACCTCTTCAGGGTGTGTATAATGGCTAGCCTCATGGCTAACCTCGTCTTCTATCCCTGCCAATACCCCGAGCTCGCCTTCAACTGTAACATCATATTTATGGGCGTACCCGACTACCTTTTTAGTCAGCGCGACATTATCCTCAAATTTATGAGCCGATCCGTCTATCATCACAGAAGAAAACCCACTCTCTATGCAGGACACACAAAGCTCATACGTGTCTCCATGGTCCAGGTGAAGCGCCACAGGGATATTAGACCCTGCTGTTTTAATTATTTCCATTGCGCCCATCGCCATATGCCTCAATAAAATCTGATTGGCGTATTTCCTGGCCCCTGAAGAGACCTGTAGTATAACAGGAGACTTTGTCTCTATGCATGCTGTAATTATCGCCTGCAGCTGCTCCATATTGTTGAAATTATACGCAGGCACAGCATACTTTCCAAGCATCGCTTTTTTAAACATGTCCTTTGTGTTGACAAGCCCTAATCCTTTGTAAGAATGCATAAATAACCCCTTTCGTTTTTAAGTCCTGCTTATTATACCACTATATCAGGCATTGTCAATTTCCTATAAAAGCTAGATTATAATATTTGACTGCGCTAGCTTTGCCCATGCCAGCAGATCTCGAGGACGCAAAATTTTCCCAGCGTGAAAATTTTGCTCCGTTTTGACCCTCGCTCGTTTTGCCAGCTCTGGCAGGTTTGAGAAAAGCCTCGCCAATTCGAACGGGCATGGTGTCCCGCCGCGTCGGCGGGCAAAGCCCGCCGACGCGGCGGGACGAGCGCGCTTTAGGTAATGGCATTATTTATCTATTAAGACAATACACTAAAAGCCTGTATAATTTCCAGCATCTCGGCCTTTGTCTTTGTTCTGAAAGCAGCCTCTCTTAAAGGCCGCACATTATGAACTCCCTTTGTATACCATGCAAAAAATTTATGAAATCTCCTGACCCCATGTATCTCGCCGTAAAAATCAATATAAGCGCTCATATGTTCTATCATAACATCCGCTATTTTATCAATCCCTGGTTTTTTGACAGTCTTTTTATTTTTCAGGAATTCTCTTATCTCCTTGAATATCCATGGATTTCCAAGCGCCCCGCGCGCCACAAGCACGCCATCACAGCCTGTCTCGCTTAGCATCTTTTTAGCCAGCTCTGGAGAAAACACATCCCCGCTTCCTATGACAGGTATCTTAAGGGCTTTTTTTGCGCTCCCTATAGCGTCATAATCCACTTCTCCGCTATATCCCTGCTCCTTGCTTCTCCCGTGTATAAATAAAGCGCTAACCCCCGCGTCCTGGCTTGCTAAAGCCGCCTCTTTCGCGTTCACAGAATACTTATCCCAGCCCGTGCGGATTTTTACAGTGACAGGCTTGTCTGAACGTTTAACAAGAAGCTTCAACAATTTATTAAGCTTCTTTGTGTCTTTTAATAATGCGGCGCCTTCGCCCCGGCGCACAACCTTTTTCACCGGACAAGCCGCGTTAAAATCTAAGACATCGTATTCGTAAAGGCTTAGGACATCTATCGCCTTTAATATAAACTCCTCCTCGCAGCCTATAATCTGTAACCCGAGAGGCCTGTCTTCTGCTGTAGTAGAAAGCATCTTTTTTGTCTTCTTCATTTTATAGCCTAACGCCCTGACATTTATCATTTCTATAAACGCAAGCTCGCATCCAAACCTGCGGTTCAGGAGCCTGAAAGGCAGATCGCTCACGCCAGCCATAGGCGCCAAGGTCAGATTAGACTTTAACTTTAATTTTCCTATATTAAGCATGCTTCGTATTTTACCTCATACTATTGATTTTTTGCAAAATATATGATATATTATATTTCTTAATATGAGAACTAAAAAATACCTTTCAAAAAATAAGAGACCTCATAAGTTATATAGGGACTTAAAGTCTACCCTTTACCTTGAAAGAGAGCTCCTTCAGAACCTGTTAGACAATATCCCTGACGCCATATACTTTAAGGATGATAAAAACAAGATTATAAGGGTAAACAGATTTTACGCAGAAGGTTTTAAGCTTTCCCCTGAAGACATCATAGGCAAAACTGATTTTGACTTCTTCCCTAAGGATCAGGCCCAGAAGATGTTTGAAGATGATACCTATATACTTAAAACAGGCAAACCTATTATAGGCAAGATTGAACGGACCCTTTTGCCTAACGGGACGTATAATTGCGTCACCACCACCAAAATACCTATAAAGAATAAAAAAAATAAGGTCATAGGGACATTGGGCGTAACAAGGGATATCACAGCTTACGACAACACTGAACGGACAAGCCTGGACATGATAATAAATTCCCTGAAAGTGCTGGATAAAATACTCGAAACAAAAGACCCATACACATTCGGCCATACGAGGCGCGTTTCCCTGATCGCGGGAAAGATCGCAAAAGAGCTCGGATGGGATGAAAACAGGATATTAGAATTAAAGATGTCTGCGGAACTGCACGATATAGGCAAGATCCTGATACCCCTCGAGATACTGAATAAGCCTGGAAAACTCTCGGATCTGGAATATAAAATGGTGCAGGGGCACGTTCAGCAGAGTTATGATATGTTAAAACCGTATTCATTCCCGTCTCAACTCCCTGAAGCGGTCTATCAGCACCATGAGAGGCTTGACGGGAAAGGCTATCCAAGAGGCCTGTCAGAGGAAAATATCCTTCCTGAAGCCAAGATCCTCGCCATATGCGATGTCCTGGAATCCATGATATCGCACAGGCCTTATAGGCAGGCATTGGGGATGGACGTAACCCTGCAAGAGCTAAAAGATAATTCCGGCAGTAAATACGATAAAGATATTGTGGATGTCGCCCTGAAAATAATTAACGAAAATGACGATAAGCCTTTTTGGTTAAATTCAGAACCTTCTCTGTAGCCTTCCCGATATATTTAAAAAATGAGCCGCAAAAAAATACTTCTCGCTATAGCACCTCCTTTCTGGCCAAAGATGCCGCCTACAGGCATTGGATATCTGCAGGCCTTTCTCGCAAAAAATAATGTCGACTGCGATCTGCTGGACATAAACAATATATTTTACAACCTGCACCCTTTTGAACTTAAGAAATCATGGCTTATAAGCTGTAATACCTTTTTGGAAAAAAATATTCTTAGCTTAATACAAAATAATTATTCGAAAACATTTAAACAGCTTGTAGATAAAATGCTGGAATATGAAATAGTGGGTTTTTCCTGTTTCAAGAGCAATATGGACAGCTCATTAAAATTAGCGTCGCTTTTAAAATCCAAGAATAAAAATATAAAAATAATATTTGGAGGCCCTGAGACAACCAGGCAGTATTTTAAAAAATCCCGCGCCGCTATCAGCCCTGTTGACTTTACTGTCATCGGTGAAGGCGAAAAAAGCCTTTTAAGTTATATTAAAAGTACTCCTGCAAAAAATAAAGCGGCTTTATTCTCAGAGTTGGACAATCTGGATAAATTACCCTTCCCTGTCTATGAAGGCCTTGATCTAAACTCATACCCGCGCCGAGACAGCATACCTTTATTATTCTCAAGGGGGTGTTTCAGAAAATGCGGGTTTTGCTCTGAAAGACTGTTATATAAAAAATTCAGGGTCAGGCCTGTTAAAAATTTGATCGAAGAAATTGAGTATCATATATCAAATAACAAAACAGAGTATTTTATATTCCACGACTCCATGATAAACGGAGACCTTAAAAAACTTGAAAGACTATGCGATGAGATAATCAAAAACTTTGGATCTGTCAACTGGGAGGCGCAAATAGCAGTCCGCGATGACATGAGCCAGGGCCTGTTGGATAAAATGAAAAAAAGCGGCTGTTATAACCTATTTGTGGGCCTTGAATCAGGCTGTTCAAGGACATTAAAAAATATGAATAAAGGCTTCTCGGTTAAAGACGCTGTAAATTTTTTCAAAAGATTAAATAACGCCAGATTATTTTTCGGCATAAGTGTTATAATAGGCTATCCCGGGGAAACAGAGAAGGATTTCAGAGAAAGCCTGGATTTTATTATAAAAAATAAACATCTTATACCAAAAATAGAGCAGGTAAACCCGTTTACCTATTACGAAGGGATAGCTGCGAAGGGAGGCGCCCGCAGGGATTCCCTTGAAAGGCTTAATGTTTTTATAAATGAGGTAAAATCGCAAGGTTTTAAATACACCAATGCCTTCTTAGGAAACCTTATTGAAAAATGATTGAATATAAAGAAGTCAGGATCTCGCGCATACTCAACCCCACTTCCATAGACCTGGGAGAATATGTCATAAACCCTTTTATGGGATGCGAGTATTCCTGCCTATACTGTTACGTAAGGTCTAACAGGGTAATCAGCAAACGCCATGGCCAGTGGGGAGAATATGTTGACATAAGAATCAACGCGCCGGATTTATTGGAGAAAGAGCTGCTTTTAAAAAAACCAGGATGCGTCCTTCTTGGTTCTACCACAGACTGTTTTCAGCCAATTGAGAACAAATATAAAATCACCCGCAGGATACTTGAAATACTCAACAAGCACAAGGTCTGTTATAATATATTAACCAGATCCCCGCATATAGCAGAATATTCGGATTCGTTAAAGCGTGGTTTTTGCAAAAATATTTATTTTACAATAAATAACATACCCCAGGAACTCAAATATAAACTGGAACCAAAAAGTCCTGGCTTTGAAGCGAGATTTAAGGCAATCAATAAAATGTTAGATGAAAATATAAATGTAATCCCCTACTTCTCTCCCATCCTGCCATGGTTATCGGATATCAAAGATATATTCGCGTATTTTCCAAAATCAAATTCAGTGGAGTTTGAGGGCTTGAATATGCGCCTTGTAAACATGAATACCATATTGTCAGAAATCAAATCCCTGTATCCAAGCTTAAACTCTAAATACGAAAAACTTCTGAATGACAGGGAATTTTATGACTCTTACTGGGCAGGCGTAAAAAAAGACATAATTAAAGAGGCAATAAAGGCAAAAAAGAATTATAATATATACATACACAATTTTCGCGGCTATTTTAACAATACATACAACCCTGATAGGAAATAAACGCATGAAAAGCGATGTTTATCTGATAGAGATTAAGTCAGCTGACTTAAATGCGAGATGCGATGGGCTTAAAAAATTATTAGAAAAGATAAGCCCGTTTAAAGACTATAAAGAGGGTGAGTTTATCCCTGTAAAAATTACAATAGGCGACAGCCAGTGCGTCTATAACATACATCCAGAACTAGTAAAGATAATCACATCTGACATAAAAAAACAAAAGGCAAAGCCTTTCCTATTCGATACAAATGTCATATATAAAGGCGAGCGTTTAAACGCTGTCGACCATATGAATCTTGCGCAAAGCAAAGGTTTCGGCCACACAAAAACAGGCGCTCCATTTATTATAGCTGACGGCGTATTTGGCCAGGATGGAAAAGAGCACACGATAGACTCAGATTACATTAAAAAAATAAAGACCCCTTCTTTTATAGGCCTGCTTGACAACCTCGTTGTGTTGTCTCACGCCACAGGCCATATCCTGTCAGGATACGCGGGCGCTATAAAAAATATCGCCATGGGCATGGTTTCAAAGCCAGCAAAACAGGTCCAGCATTCATCACTAAAACCTCACATCATGGAAAAAAAATGCGTCGCATGCGGATGCTGCATAAGGATCTGCCCTGCCCAAGCCATATCTTTCAAAAAAGAAAAGGCGTTTATAGACCAGGCAAAATGCCTTGGATGCGGCGAATGCCTTTCGGCGTGCAAATTTGACTCCATATTCATAAACTGGTCGGAAGACCACGACATATTCGCAAAACGCATGATAGACACAGCGCGCTTTATCCTCTCAAAATTTAAAAATAAATTTTTCATAACATTCGGTTTTGATATCACTAAGGAATGCGACTGCATATCCACTAAAAACGAATTGATATTCTCAGAAGACATCGGCATCCTAGCATCAACCGATCCACTCGCGATAGACAAGGCAACGGTTGACCTTGTAAATAAGAATAACGATTTATTCAAAGAAACCGGGCTACTGGACACCTATAAAACAATGTTTGAATACGGGAATAAGAAAGGCCTCGGTAATACAGATTATAATCTAATAAGGATATGACAAAATTCGAGACACTATTCGGCATCAGCGAATCTGATATAAAGGATACCTGCATCCTGATGCCCTTATTGCTAAAAAATACGCTCGGCTTGTTTGGCATAAAGGGCATGTCAAAAGGCAAGATATACTCTTCTGGCAACAACAGGCTGTTTACATTAATAAACACAGGCATCGGGGCATCGTTCGCAGGAGACGCGGTCCTCTACCTGTCAGGCACTGCATGCAAGAATATAATCCTATTTGGATCCTGCGGGCTTGTAAAGTCTTCCAATGGCCTGGACATAGGAAGCCTTGTAGCGCCAGCGGAATGCTGCGCAATGGAGAGTTTCACAGATATGCTATTAAAACACCGCTCCTTTAAAACATTTCATCCTGACAGCGCTTCGCTTGAATCTTTTTTGAGCGCTGGCAATAACATCCGGAAAGTAAATTGCGCTACGCTCGGCTCATTAAAACTCGAGGAAGATTACCTGTATTTATTCGCAGAAAAAAATATTCAGGTAGTGGATATGGAATGTTCTGGATTTTTTTCCGCGGCCGCGCACAGCCGCATCAAGGCCATAGCCCTATTCTACGTATCAGATATAATAAATGAAAAACCATTCTATAATAAATTCTGCCTTGAGGATAAGTTAAGGCTGGCATCTTCCATTAAATCAGGTATAAAATCACTATGCGATTTCATAAAATAAAGCTCAAATTTCCTGATTTTGGGATTAACAAAATCCAGGAGTTGAGCCGCCTTATATATGAAATATCCAGGATAGAAAAGGCGCCTATTGAAGATATCTTAGACAGCCTAAGCCCTAACAGTTTTGAGGCTGTAAAAAAAGAACTTCTGAAAAGAAGATTTCCGTATTCATCCACTCATGATAATGGGTTAAGGCCTTATTTGCCTAAAATCAATATAAATCCCGCTAATACCTTTGATAAGAATAATTCAGCGTTTAATCCAAAAAAGATACTGGTAGAAAAATCAGCCTCATCCTTTAGCTTAGCAAACAGGTTCAAAGAATTTTTTCCAGCTGCCAGATACATAGAAATACCTTCTCTAAAAACATTTATTCAAGGCCATAGGCAGTCAGGGATAACTGATTATAACAAAAGACGGGACATGGTTTTTATTACAAACGATAAATATGATTTTTTTAAAAAATGCCCGTGCACAAAAAAGGCCGTAGGCTGCGGATACAATATATTCAATCTCGGCTTCGGATGTATATTTGACTGCACGTATTGCTATCTCCAGGAATACGCCAATGTCCCTGGCCTTGTATTTCCGGCAAACATAGAAAGGTTTTTTGATGAGTTTAGAAATTACAAAAGGCGAGGTATGCGGATCGGGACAGGAGAATTCTCAGACTCATTGATGCTGGACCACATAACAGAGTATTCCCAGGACATCATAGATTTCTTTAGCTCCCATAGAGATGTAATATTCGAGTTTAAGACAAAAAGCGAGAATATAAGCAATATCTTAAACACAAAACACTCGGGGAATATCGTTATATCGTGGTCGCTAAATCCTCAAGCAATAATAGATGATAATGAGTTTTTTACAGCCAGCTTCAATAAAAGGATTGAATCAGCTAAAAGATGCGTTGATAGCGGATATAAGGTTGGTTTTCATTTCGACCCTGTAATTTATTTCTCGGGATGGAAAGATGAGTATGAAAAAACTATAGACTTGCTATTTTCCAGTATAAAACCAAGGCATATCTCATGGATAAGCATAGGGACTTTCAGGTTTAGGCCTGAATTAAAGCCTATCATTGAAAACCGTTTTCCTGATAATGAGATCTTAAATGGAGAATTGCTGCTGGGTTACGATAATAAACTGCGGTATCCTGACAGCATGAGGCTTGACATATATAACTTCCTTCTAAGCGTCTTTAAAAGACATGCTAAAAATCTTCCGATATACCTTTGCATGGAAGAATCTTCTATCTGGAAAAACCTGAACCTCCCTAACTTTACAAATGGTGCATGGCACAAATTGTAAAGTTAGGGAGAAACTTTGACAGCCCTCACAGGCCTGACAGGGCATTTGTTCTGACATATCCCGCATCCAATGCACAAAGAATTATCCACGTAAGGCTTCTTAACCCCGGACTCATCATATATCTTTATGGCCTTTGCCGGCACAGGGCAATGTTCCTCGCACACGATACATTCCCTGTTTTGCGTCCATGGGATACATATAGCCTTATCAATATTAGCAAGCCCCATCCTTTGTTCTTTCTTCTCCGCCAAGCTTAATTCAGGGATAGCGCCTGTAGGGCACGTCTTTCCGCACAAGTTACAGTTATATTCACAATACCCTATCTCCGGCACAAGATGCGGGGCCCATATACCAGCCAATCCTGATTCAAATATAACAGGCTGGAGGCCGTTAGTAGGGCAGGCCCTCATGCAATTCCCGCATCTTATGCATTTATTCAAAAATTCCCTCTTGCCACTAACCCCTGGCGGCCTGATAAGTTTTTCCCTGAGCCCCTCTTCCCTGAATTTAAACCCTAATAATAAAAATGAGGATGATAATAAAAACAAAAAATCTTTCCGCGATATAGAACCCTTTGGCCTGAGCCTGAGGGGCCCTGCATGCCATGTAAATTTAACTCCTTTAACATGGCAATCATACACACAATCCATGCATAATATGCATTCGCCCTTTCTATAGCTCATATCCTCCTTGATCGCTGACATGCGGCAATTTATTTTGCATTTCATGCAATTGACACATTTATCTACATGGCGGCTGACTATAGAAAAATTTGAAATTAGCGAATATATCGCGCCAAGAGGGCATACTATCCTGCACCAGAACCTCTTTATTATAAACGCTAAACTGCAAATCGCAGCAAAGAAACTCAGCGTAATAAATGAATGAGGAAAATAATATATTTTTAAGCCCAATATCGATGATTTTATTAAACGGTAGAAGTCATATAAGGGCGCGTAAAAATTAAGGCCCTTTATAAGGAAGATGAAAATCTTGTTTAAAATAAAAATAAATGACGGAATAAAATTTAAAGAGATAAATCTGGCTGTAATAACAAGCGGGTCAAAAACCCAGGCAATCTGTATGCCTAAAAACGCGAAGATGACAATAAACCCAAGTATATAGTATTTTATCTGCCTGATATTCAAGTCCCTGCTTTTTGCCTTAATCCCGCAAACATCTATAATAGAGCCTAGAGGGCAAACCCATCCGCAGAAAAACCTGCCAAGTGCCAGCGTCAGGATAACTATAATTATGGAGAGCAGGCTAAATACCGAGACAAGGGGGTCTGCCTTGAAAAAGGCGAGCGTGTTATCAGCCGACCACAGAAAATAGACAAATAGAAAGAGAAAAAACAACTGGCTTAGCCTTCTCGCTAAAACTAATTTTTTCATATCACGCTGTTACTGTTAAAATATCCGCCTTAGAGATATCAGCGCTTCCGATATTATTTTTTACCCCATGGCTTATAAAACCTAAAGATAGCGGGTCTTTGTCCATAAGCCTGGCTGCGTAAGAATCGCATAAAACAGGATCTACCCCAGCTATAACAGTCTTCATTTCCATGACATCCGCCATGTCCCCTCCCGAAGGGCCGTGCCTCAAAAGCACCCTGTAGGCATCTATCACATTAAGATCGGGTTTGATAAAATCTGTCATATGCGCGAGTTTTACGCCTATATCAGAATGCATGAGCCCCCTGTCTCCGCTGCAAACACCCATAAGATTCTTCATAGCTATCGTAAGGCCCGCCAGGCGATGATGTTTCAACACAGGCACGTTTATAAAGGTATCGCACTCAAGGGCATCTCTATAAACAGGCCAGCCCTCCATGGGGCTTTCGTATTTAAACTTCGCCTTTACCACATTCCAATCATCCGGATAATAGACATTGGCTCCTTTTTCTTTAGCTATCTTTTCTATCCCGCTGTTATTATAACACTGCGCTGTCTCATTGCATGTCCTGTCAAAGACATTTACCCTTTTCGCGCCTGAACGAAAGCACATATCAATCAGTGCCCCCACAACATAAGGATTGGTATTTGCCGCCTGCTCAGGAAAACGGTTCCATCCTATGTTAGGTTTCACAAGCACGACACTTTTTTTCTTTACGAATCTTTCCATGCCGCCTATAGACTCTATTGCCTTTACTGTCATCGCGTAAGGGTCCTCCCCTTTTACAACAACTAAGTCATGCAGGCCTTTTATTTTTTTACCAACCCTTCCTGTGGAGGCCCCATCCTGGCCAAAGGCAAATTTAAAAAGGCTGCTGTTTAACGCCATGCCCCCTGCGCCTATAGCACAAAGTTTTAAAAAACCCTTCCTTGTCATCATCCTCTCAGGAAATCTCTCAAAGATAAACCTTCTTTTCATATCTTCCTTCTCCTTTCCATCGCTAAACAACCAAGTATCCCAGCCTCATAAAGCGCCAGCATGGGCACAGCAAATATAAGCATATTCACAATATCCTGCGTCGGAGTAATAACAGCCGCTATGATAAAAATCGCCACTATCGCGTATTTACGATTTTTCCTGAAAAATGCCGCATTCATGCCGCCTATATAAGATAAAAGCGCCATGATAATAGGTATCTGGAATATCCCTGCCCCTACTAAAAGCAAAGCGCCTGCGAATGAAAAATATTTGCCTATGCTTATCATCGGGACAGCCGCGTCTTGGGCAAAATTAATAAGAAACTTCAGTGCAAAAGGCAGGGCAAAAAAATATGAAAACGCTATGCCGAACATTGAAAGCGAAAAAGAGATTATCAGCCAGCCCGCTATGGCCTCTTTTTTTTCCTGCGGCAGGGCAGGTATTAAAAATAACCACGCCTGGATTAAGATAAAAGGCAGGGAGATTATAAACCCCGCAAGGATGGACAGCCTCAGATAGGCAGTGAAAACCTCTGTAGGAGAAGTGAATATAAAATTTTCAATAATGCCTAACGCTGGTAACCTCAAAATTTCTGAAATCTTGCTTATGAATACAAATGAAAAAATAGTGGCCGCCAAGAAGAAGACAAGGCTGAATATAATACGCCTGCGCAGCTCTTCCAGATGTTCTATGATAGACATTTTTGCGGAATAGACATCATCCATAACTAATAGAATACCACTAAGACGTTGAATGGAAAAGAATTTTTTTATCAGACATATGGTATAATAATTAATTGGAGCAAATGTCCCTCGCGACACAAAGCAAAGATATAGTCGCTCGGGATCAAATTTTGCTTCGTCCCGCCCTTTTTTGGACGGGTTTATCAAGAAGACTCGTTAAAATGGCGAGGTTTCGCAAAATTTGAGGAGGCGCGTATGGCAGTAAAAAAGACAGGGGAAAAATACAGATGCAATGTCTGCGGAAATGAGATAACTGTCACAAAAGTTGGCGGAGGAGAGCTGGTTTGCTGCAACCAGCCAATGGAAAAGATTTCCGGATAATAGCCTGCAATGGAAGAAATATCAGGTTAATACAGGTTTATATCTATCATATTAACCGGCTTTGACGCGAGTTTTAAAAATATTCCTCTCTCAACAGGATTTTCTTTTATTATCTGCTTATTTATAGAAATTCCGCCTATCTTATAAGCCCCATAGTCCAGGTTGGATGGATTGTAGTAATTAACCTGGATATTTTTGCCTGCAAAAGTTGTATTCACTGAAACTTTCCTGGATTTTCCAAATTGCTGTTTCACCAGCTTAGGGGATATTAAAAGATTGCCCATATCCCCTGCCACTCCAAAGACCTGCGTAAGCATTGTTAGTAAAAGCCAACTCGCGGAACCGGTCAGATAATGATACATGCCCCGGCCTTTAGAGTTAAAATACTCAGGTATGCCCGGATATATCCTGCTCGCGCTTGTATTAAGGCACATATTGCATATGGAATTTATCACATCAAAACCTTCCTTTGCGAATCCCCTCTTATATAAAGCGTAAGCGAACATCACATTCATATGGCTGAAAAAGGAGCCATTTTCTTTTTCGCCATAACTAAAACCAAATGCCCTGCCAAGGTTTGGCTGAATTTCTCTAAAATCAGTGTTCAGCCTGTAACCTTTTAATTTTGGGTCCCATAAATATCTTTTTACGCTCCTATATATCTCATCTACATGCTCTTTGGCAGCAATGCCGCTCATTATAGGGAATACCTGTCCTGTAAGCGTCATGCGCACGCCATTTTTATGGTCTCCTTCCACCCTTTCTCCCAGATTGTTATAATAGCCATTAAAGAAACTATAGCCAGACTTTACCTTTATCCATTCATTGTTTCGTATGCGCTCGGCTAAACCATTGGCTTTATCTCGAAGCTCATCTATTGTCCCTTTATTATAATTTATTTTTTCTAACAGGTTCGCTAATTCGAAAAGATTGCCCGCATATGCGGCTGTAAACGCGACGCTCTCCCCGTTCTCCCTGGCCATATCAAGCCCGTCATTCCAGTCAGCCCCTTCGAGCAGAAAATTTCCATTCCTGCCTATTTTTGTAAAGGGCCTTTTGTGCTCGAGGAGTATATGCTCTAACACGGTATCTATCCTGTCGCTTTCAAAAAACCTGGCATTCTCAAACAGTATATCCCTGTCGCCTGATTGATTTATATAAAGGTTCAGGGCCATAAAAGGCCAGGCCCCATGGTCCATCCATGTGCGGGAAATATTATTCCTATCAGAAATAAATTCTCCCTGCTTTTTTCCTATAATAGTAGCGTTTGAGCCATCTAACCGCACCCCTCCAAAATTATTTATAATACTGGCGCGCGCTTCTTCAGGGTGTATCAAAAGAAGAGTCAGCAGGTCCTGCCACAGGTCCCTCCATCCTCGTCCGCCTCTACCGTAATCAAAATCAGGGAGAAAAGAGCATCCGAATATCTTTCTGAATATAGGCTGGCCCCCAACCCATTTCATCCACCTGTCAAAATCCTTGTCATCTGTCGAAAAACAGACCTTACTGAACTTTTCAACCCAGTATTTTTTATTATTAGTTAAGGCCTTGTTTAATTTCTCGGAGGAATTAAACTTTCCAAATATCTTTTCTGGCTTGTCCTCTGTTATGCCTAAGGCGGAGATATATTGCGCTGACTTGCCAGGCAACAGCGAGATTGCCCTGAACCTGACAGCCCCCATAGCCTCTTTACCCTGATCGCGGAAATCCGGCTTCTTTTTTGGAGCGGCATTTTTAAAAACAGCCTCAGGCCTTAAAAGGCTTCCGCCTTCTCCTGTAAACCCTATCATAGTCGGAAAAAATCCTTCTGGCGCGGAAGAATCGCTTTCACAGCCCAGCGCAAAATAAGACAGCCTGTTTATTTTATGGCCCCTCTCGTCAAAACTCATCACAGGTGTCACTGTTACGCCATACCTGCCGCAGCTAACCCTGTTTAACAAAGAAGTTACATGCCTGTGATCTCTGAGATTATCAGCAGACCTGGCATATATGGGCACAGCTAAAGTAGATGTCATCTTAAATCTCTTTTTTGATATATTGGACACCTCAACAGACATAAGCTCGACAGCCGCCTTGCCAGGCGGGATAAAGTTTAAAACCTCTACCCTGATGCCGATCTTTCTATTTATCTTTATGACCTTATGCCATAAGAGCCCTGCTTCCACAAGAGTCTCATCCGCCTCCCCAAAGGCAACTGACCATGGTTTCTGGCCTTCTATATATAACCAGAAATTCCTATTATACATTGTATTAGATAGGTCTTCCGCAGAGACCGGGATAGTCAGGAAGGAATGCTGGCCTGTCTTTATATCGCCATGCAAGCTGGGTGTTATTGAAGACATCATCCCTGATTCATTAGCAAGGGGAAAATAAAGCCTTGAAACCTTATCAGGGTTCTCTGCCACGAAAGTGGCGTCATCATCCACAAATCTCCAGAATGTATTATGCATATCTCTCCCAGCGCAAAACATCTTTAAGCCCTCTCTTCGCGTGAGGGCCTTCTGTTTTCTTAGGATATCCCACTGTTACCATGCTGACTAATCTATGCCCGTCTGCCGCGTTAACTATCTTTCTTACGCTTTCAGCGTAATCCTTTTTATCTCCTGCCACCCAGCACCCTCCCAGCCCAAGCGCCTCAATAGCGAGAAGCATGTTTTGAGTGGCAGCTGAACAGTCCTCTATGTAATATTTTGTATCTCTGGAGAATACCGCGATAAGGCATGAGGCGTCTTTAATAAACTTCCCGTTGGGGCATAAACCGCAGATATTCTCAAGCGCCTCTTTATCTGACACTGCGATAAATTCCCAGGGCTGCTCATTCCTTGCAGTCGCTGCCAGCCTGCCGGCATCTACGATCTTTTCTATAAGCGGCTTCTCAACCTTTTTATCAGAATATTCCCTGACGCTCTTCCTGTTTTTTATTACCTCAAAAAAGTCCATTAGTCACCTCCACCCCATCACTAAACCGCTTCCACCTCTGGGGTGAAGGCGGTTTTATGTTTTGTTAAGGTTTGATGTAAATCGCCTTATCTCTCTGGATTTCCTAATATAAGCCGGGGTCAAGAGCTCTGAAAATATTGTTTTATTATGCCATAGCGGATCGATATTGCCTTTTATTATTTTATTTTTAACAAGAATTTTATAATCAACTGTCCCTGGTATGGGAGAATATGACGCTAAGATTGCCTTTGCGCCAAGAGAATTTATGAAGAGTATGTCGTCCATTGTATTTTCCATATTAATGTAACTGGCGCCCATAAGTATATAAACCCCGATATCCTTTTTTGTAAAGCCGGCCTCTTTTAAATTTCTAATGGCAAGCTTAATGTCATTATTGCTGACCTTGCCTCCCGTAAACTGCTGAACCTTTTCGTCAGACGTCTCAAGTGATATGCGCATGTCCCGGAAATTTGTCTTTTTAAAAAGCTCTGCAAGCTCTTCATCTATAAACATTGCGTGCAGGCCGTTAGGGGTATGGAATGTAAATTGCGCGCCTGAAGCGATAATGAGCCTCAGGAATCTTTTAATGCCTTCGGCGTTATCATAGAGAAGCGCGTCGTCATAGAAAACAAAACTCTTTGTCCCGAAAACCCTGTTGTAATGCATGACCTCTTCAAACAGGCTTACGGGGTCTTTCATCTCAAATCTCGCATTAAACATCCTCGACGCGCAGTATGTGCACCTGAACGGGCATCCTATAGTAAGCTGTATAGGCAGTATATCCTTATCGATAAGCAGGTCATAAGCGGGATAAAAATCTCTCCGGTAAAAATACTCCTTATCAAGATAGCTCCCCCTGTGCACAACATCTGCATGGCTCAAGGCGCATGCATGTTTATGGCATATAGTAGCATAAATACCGCCTAATATTACAGGCGTTTTGCTAAAACGCTCCTTCAGAAGCCTTATGGCGAGATGAACGCCCGGATACCAGTAAGTCATTCCAGAGCTCACATATATCTCGTCCACTTCAGGTATCTCTGATATCTTTTTTAAAAATTCCTTTATGGATATGCCATACCTGAAATAAGGCCTTTCTATGCCTTTCAATATCTCCGGCTTCTCTATTTTTTCTTTTCTTATCTTTGAAAAGCCATATTCATCTTTATGCCTTGAGCAGCCTTCAAGGCAATCTACAAGCCTCACATCAGCGCCTTTTTCGCGCAAAAATTCCCCTATGCGCAAAAGCCCCACAGGCTTTATCCCAAAGTCATAAGCGCTAAAATCATATATCCATGGATTTACTAAAAGCACCTTTTTCATTCAGGGCTTCCTCGCTTACTAAGCGTTAAAAGGCTACATTAGGAACTTCTTTTGCGCCTTCATTTGCCTTAAAATACACCCTGGGCTGGCCAAGCCCTCTTAAACCGCAAAATACGCTCCCGAATATCGTCCTCTGGTATGCGTTAAATGCCCTTACAGCTTCATTATATCTCATCCTCTCTACAGCGATCCTGTTTTCAGTGCCTTCTAATTGCGCCTGGAGGCTTAAAAAATTTTCATTCGCCTTTAGCTCGGGGTAATTTTCAGATACCATCAAAATCTTCGACAAGGCGTCTGTTATCGCGTTGGATGTTTCTATCTTATCCTGCGTAGTGCCCGCTTTTGCCCACTGGCTCCTGAGCTCTGTTATCTTTTCAAAAGTGCCTCTTTCGTGTTCCATGTAGCCTTTCACAGCGCTTACAAGATTTGGGATTAAATCAACTCTTCTCTGAAGCTGGTTCTCTACCTGAGCCCAGGCATTATTAACCTGCTCATCCATGATCACAGGCCTATTAAGGCCTGCTATAACCATGCCCCCAAAAATTACTACTACTCCTAAAATAATCAATAAAAGTATGCCTGTTTTGTTCATATTTTCTCCTTTTTTCTATCACAACCCGCTAACTTTACAATTTATGCATTGCACGAATTGTAAAGTTAGCTTATTACCAGCGTCCGGATGCTCCGCCACCTCCTGAAAAACCTCCTCCGAAACCTCCAAATCCTCCGTCAAACCCTCCTGAGCTCCCTCCATGACTGCCCGCGCCATACCAATAACCGCCTTTTCTTTTCATAGGATAGAGCCAGAACGCGCGAATTTTTGCTATTACTATTATAATAATAAAAATAAAAAATAAAAAGTCAAAAATAGAGGCCTTTTTTGAAGAAGCTGTGATATTGATATTTTCTAATTCAGAAATCTCAACATTATATTCGCTGGCTATCAGCTTGCTTATAACCGCCGTGCCTTGAAGAACGCCTTCGTCATAATTGCCATTTTTAAAAAACGGTATTATGGATTTTTCAATTATTTTTTTGGCCAGCGCATCGGGTATAGCGCCCTCCAGCCCATATCCAACCTCTATCCTGACAGCCCTGTCTTTCACAGCCACGATCATCAGGACGCCGTTATCTTTACCTTTCTGGCCAATACCCCATTTTTCAAACGTCTTTACCGCATAAGTTTCTATGTCAAAAGGTGAGATTGTGTCAACAGTCAGTATAGCCAGCTGGCTTGTTGTTTTATTCTCAATCTCTGCGGAAAGGGCTGTGAGCCTATCCTTTGCCTCCCCTGATAACACATTCGCGTAATCATTCACATAACCGGCATAATACTTAAAATCAGCCTCTTCACAGAACCCTGCGCCTGTAAAAATAACTACGCTTAATAATAAAAAAATCTTTTTCATAAAATCTTTTCTATCTCTCTCAGGTATTTTTTAAAATACGCTTCTGCGTCCTCGCCCTTTATCTTTTCATCATTCATCCTGTCTTTTAAAATAGCGATGAATACGCTTTTATCAAGGCCGTGCCTGCTGCAAAATTCTACAAGAACCCGCTCCTTATCTATCTCAAGATTCCGCTCATTTGAGCGGAGAAGGGCCCTGAATACAGGAAGCAATGAATACATGGATTCTTTCATCAGTCCCTCAACGCCTTTTCTTTTAAGCCCTATCTCTAAATAAGCCTGCCGAAGCCGTATAAGCTTCCCTTCTATCTCTCTTTTGCAAAAAAGCTTTATATTGCTTTCGTCTATGTTTAAGCCAGAAAACACATCCCTGCCGTAAAGCAGGATATTATTTTCTTTTATCTCAATGAACTCTACTGGAAAAGCGTCTTTTGACGATTCGATATGCGAAATAGATAGAAATAAAGGTGCTGTTATTCTCCTGGATTCTCCATAAGCCACAAGCCTGAGCGAATCTTTTAACTGCTGAAACCCGAGATCTTGAAATATAATAGCCATGTTTATGTCTGATTTTTTTGACACAAAATATTTTCCAGTAGCACTGCCGTATAAGACCACAGAAACCACATTACCTTTATGAATTTCTAAAAGCCTTGCCAGATAAGGCTGGATAACAGCCTTTAATTCAGGCCTTATGCCTTCTAATTTTAAGCCTTCCATATTATGCTCTCCTTTGAATTTACAGGTGAAATATCTGAGTAACGCCCTTACGGATAAGCATCACTGCTATTGCGGCTAAAAGAAGATTTGTGACCTTTGACAATGCCCTTGATCCTGCCTTTCCGAGAATTTTTATTATAACGCCAGAAAGAGAAAGTATAAACCCTGCTAATAAAATGTTAACGGACACGGATATAAGCGTGGCGGACAGGCCGTATTCCCCTATGATAATCAGCGATGTGGTCAAGACAGCCGGGCCAACTATAAGAGGAGTCCCAAGAGGCACCGCGCCCATTTCCTGGTTCGCATACTGGCTGCCTTTCCCTGGGCCCCTGATATCAGCGACAGCGATATAAAAAAGTATAGATCCTCCTGCCACCATAAAATCCCCTAAGGTTATACCCATGAGATTAAAAACAGCCTTGCCTAAGAATATAAAGCCGACTGCCAGGCACATGGCTGTAACCATAGATTGGAATATTACTTTAGATTTTTCTCTTTTTTTGAGATGGTCTGTCAGGCCTACGAAAAGCGGCAGGACCCCTATGGCGTCAACTGCCACAAAGATAGGGATGAACGCCAACAAGACATTTTTAATCATAATATACCCTTTCCAGCAGACAGCGCTATTTCTTCTTTCTTTTTCTTTCCTGCTGCTTCAACAGGCCTTTTATATTTTTGATTAAAAGATATGCCCTGACTTTATTGATTCTGAGAAAACCGCGAGGTCTTTTGTTGTCTTCCATCTGATGTAATTCTTTCTATCTATATTAATACTGCCTGATTGATTTCACTGCTAACATAATACCTTCATTTGCCCAAAGAGTCAAGATTGTTATAAAGTTGTAACCTTGTCCCGCTGCGTCGGCGGCCCTTTTGGTCCGCCGACGCAGCGGGACAAGGTTACAACCAATTACACAGCGTAAATGCGCAGATAGTCTTTGCGTCTATAATCTTCCCGGATTCAAATAACTTTCTTATCTCTTTTTTGTTAAAAATAAAATGCTCGATAATCTCATCTGGCTCCGGTAACCTCTCCTTCTTTCTCAAGCCTTCCGCCTTATATATAATTATCCTTTCCGTAGAATATCCAGGCACAGGATATATCTCGCCTAATCTTGTAAATCTTTTGGCAGAATACCCTGTCTCTTCTATTATCTCCCGCCTCGCGCAGGATAGAGGCAATTCATTCTTATTAAGGGTCCCTGCCGGCAATTCATATATATAAGAGTTTATAACAGGCCTGAGCTGCCTCAATAGCAGCACCTTGTCTTTTGCGAAAAAAGGCACTATCAGCGCAGCGCCGGGATGCTTAATGATTTCGAACCTGGCATGATATCCATTCGGCAAGACATTTTCCCCGGACATAAGATGCAGTAATTTACCTTTATATATCGTCTTTGTTTTCATTTTGTTGTAATTATACCACAATTAAGTATATAATACACTTATGTTATACGATCCGTTTCAGGAAAAAGCCATTAATTACATCAAGGAAGGGTTTTCAGTGATAGTGTCTGCCCCTACAGGCGCAGGCAAAACAGCGATAGCTGAATACGTAATAAATGATTGCCTCGAAAAAAATACAAAGGCTATTTACACAGCCCCAATAAAAGCCCTGTCCAACCAAAAATTCAGGGATTTTCAGGAAAATTTTAAAGACCAAATAGGCATATTAACCGGGGACGTCACAATAAACCCTTCCGCGCCCATACTCATAATGACAACAGAGATATTCAGAAACAAGGTGCTTGAAGAAAAAACCAATTTAGGCAATTATTCATGGATAATATTCGACGAGATACATTATCTTGATGACTATGAGCGCGGCACTGTCTGGGAAGAATCCCTGATATTCCTGCCCCCAGCTATGAAAATGTTAGCCCTATCAGCCACCATACCAAATATTGATGAATTTGCCAGATGGATAGAGTCTATACACAAAAAGCCTCTGAAGACAGTGCGGGAGGATAAAAGGCCGGTGCCGCTGCATTTCTTTTTTCAATGCCACAATAAAATCTTGGACAATGTAAGCGGTATAAAACACATAGAACGGCATGATCGTTTCAAGCCTAACAAACCTGTGTCTTTAATAAAATACCTCTGGGAAAATAACAAACTACCCTGCATATATTTCTGTTTTTCAAGAAGGCATTGCGAAACCCTTGCGGAGGAAATGTTCGGGTTTGATTTTTTAAATTACAACGAAAAACAGGCTGTCGAGAATCTCTATCTCGAGCTTCGCAAAAGATTCGACCTGCTTAACGAAAAAAGCGCTGATTTCATGGCGCCTTTTATCGAAAAAGGCATAGCCTTTCACCACGCTGGCATGATGCCTACGCTTAAAGAGGTCATCGAGAGGCTCTTTACAAGCAGGCTGATAAAAGTCATATTCACTACAGAGACATTTGCCCTGGGCATCAATATGCCTGCCCGCACAGTCGTATTCAACGAACTTAGAAAATTCTATGGAAATTTTTACGGGACTTTAAAAACAAGGGATTTCTATCAGATGGCTGGCCGAGCGGGAAGGCGGGGAATAGATGAAGAAGGTTTTGTCTATTCCAGGATAAATCCGCATCACACCTCTTTCCAGGATGTAAACAGGGTCATCTATGGGATGCCTGAAAAGGTTGAGAGTAAATTCAACGCCTCGTACGCCACCATATTGAACCTCTACAGCAAATACAAAGAAAAATTATATGAGGTATACCCCCTCTCTTTTCATTATTTCCAGGCCAATAAACACTCAAGAAAAAAGGCGTTAGGCTTTTTATATAATAAGGTGCGGCTGTTAAAAGACCTTGGGTATATTAAAAATAACAGCATTACGAAGAAAGGGGATTTTGCGAGCAAGATTTACGGTTATGAATTATCCCTGACAGAGCTTTATGAAAAAGGGGTATTGGAAAATCTTTCAGAGACAGAGCTCGCAATATTATGCGTCGGGCTCGTATTTGAGCCAAGAAAGATTAGCGTATTGCCTAAGCTTAGCAAAACAACAAAATCCATTAAAAATATCACTGACACCGTCCTGGATAATATAGAAAAATTTGAGAGAAGGCTTGGGATAAGGCCTTTCAGCAAAAGATATTATTATCACCTTTCTCCATGCATAGAGGCATGGGTTAAAAATGAAAGTTTTTACGGTATCCTGAGGCACACAGACTCTGATGAGGGCGAGATAATCCGGTATTTCAGAATGGCTGTCCAGATATTAAGAGAGCTTATGGATACGCCATGCTCTCCAGGGTTCAAAGAAAAAACCATAAAACTGGCCCGCATTATTAACAGGGATATAATCGACGCAGAAAAACAACTAAGAGGATAATTTAAGGATTTCTTTCAGGGATTTTATTGTTTTTTTATTTTTATATTTTGCCACAGCGTTAAGAGTGCTTGACCCGCCTGTTATAAAAATAGCGTCCACTTTTGCCCTTTTAGCCGTTTCCATATCTATATCCATATCTCCTATATAAACAGCGTCTTTTTTATCCACGCCTAATCTCTTAATTATAATATATAAAATTTTAGGGTTAGGTTTCATGCTGTTTATCTGGTCAGCGCACAAAACTATATCAAAATATTTTCTGATGCCAAGTTTTTTTAATATTATACTTGTAAAATAATACGGCCTGTTGGAGGCTATAGCCAATAATTTTCCTTTTCTCTTTAATGTATGAAGCAAAATCTTTGCATACAGCCTTGATCTGACATATTTTAAAAGCGCCTTCGCGTGATGAAGCCTGTATATTTTCAGAACCCTATCTACGCGCTCTCCAGGAAAAAATAACTTCATAAAAAGCTTATCGCCTCTCCCAACCTTGCTTTTTATCTCCCTATATGTTATCTCTCTGCGGCCAAGTTTCTTCAAGGTAAAATTCATACTCTTCTCTATAGCCCTGTAAGCGTCTGCCAGCGTCCCATCCAAATCAAATATAAAGAGTTTTTTCATCTCCATATCGCTAACTTTACAAATGGTGCCATGCACGAATTGTAAAGTTAGTTTATTTGTTGTATAAGAGCCCTCTGCCATTTTTTTTCCTTAGCATCCTTTGGCACATAAACTACCTCGCCTGTCATAGGATGCCTGCCTGTCCAATACATTGCGGACGACAGCGTCATAGGCAAAGGTATAAAATCCTGTATCTGTTCAGGCCTGATATGTCTTTTAGACAGGTACCTTGCCATCTCCAGGCTCGCGGCCCTGTCTGAACCCGGATGAGACGTTATAAAATAATTCACAATAAACTGCTTTTTCCCAAGCTGCCTGTTTATATCCTGAAATTTTTTTACAAACCTCTCGTATACCCTTATGAATGGCTTATTCATAAGCCTTAGAACATTACCAGAGACATGCTCAGGCGCTACCTTTAAATATCCGCTTACATGTTCCCTGCATAAAGCCTTTAAATATCTCTCAGACTGCTTGTCTGTCAGGAGATCGTATCGCAAGCCGCTTCCTATAAATACATGCTTTACGCCTTTGATCTTTTTTACCCTTTCCCATAAGCTTAACGCATCATCATAGCCAAGTTTGAGATTCTGGCATTTAGATGGCATAAGGCATATTTTATCTCGACATGCCCCGCGGCTTTCCCATGACTTACAGCTCGCAGCGTATAGATTAGCAGTCGGCCCGCCTATATCAGTTACCGTGCCCTTGAAATAACTCTGTTTTGTTAAAATTTCTATCTCTTTTACTATAGACTCCCTGCTCCTTGACTGTATTATGCGGCCCTGATGAAACCCCAGAGAGCAGAAGCTGCATCCCCCATTACAGCCTCTATGGGAGATAATAGAATTTTTTATTGTCTCAAAACCCGGGACCCCTCCGACTTTATCATAGGCAGGATGCGGCAATCTCGCGTAATTAAGCGAATAGATACCGTCTATCTCTTTCCGCGTTAACGGCTTTCCTGGAGAAAACTGAACAACAAACCTATCCCCATGCCGCTGGGCAACAGCCTTTCCTGTGACCGGGTCAGATTCTAAATAAAAACCTCTAAATGCTTCATTAAATTTATCTTTATCCTTTTCAACCTCCTCAAAAGAAGGTATCTCTATATAATCCCTTAATCCATCCAGTGTTTTCTTTACAACCACTGTTCCGCGTATCTTATCCAGGCTTTTTATACCCTCGCCTTTTTGCAAACGTTCAGCTATTTCTATGATCTGCCTTTCACCCATCCCATATACAATCAGATCCGCTTTAGCGTCTAATAGGATCGATCTGCGCACAATATCCGACCAAAAATCATAATGAGCCAGCCTCCTCAAGCTCGCCTCTATCCCTCCCAGCACAATCGGCGTATCAGGAAATAGCTCTCTTATCTTATTAGCGTAAACAATAGCGGCCCTGTTAGGCCTAAGCCCAATATTCCCTCCTGGAGAATAATTATCCTTTTTCCTTTTAGAGCGGTTAATTGTGTAATTAGACAGAATTGAATCTATGTTCCCTGCCGTTATGCCGAAAAGTAATTTTGGTTTTCCGAGTTTTAAAAAATCATCCGAGCCCTTCCAGTCAGGCTGGCTGATAATCCCTGTTTTATACCCGGCGGCCGCCAGGACCCTGCCAATAACAGCCGCTCCAAAAGAAGGATGATCCACATACGCATCCCCTGTGATAAGGATCGCGTCCAGCTCATCCCACCCTCTATCTTCCATATCTTGCCTGCATACAGGCAAAAATCTTGCGTTACCCATATAATTAATTATAATACGCCTCTATTTAACTCCAAAAGATTGTGGATTAACAATGCGAAGCTCCGCGCAAATAAGAAAATTCCTATACTGTCAAGTTAGAATGCGAGATTGTTACCATTTTTTAAAGATAAATATTACCGCACCGATAATCATAAGGAAGCCGGCTATGTAGTTCCATTTTAGCTCTTCTTTGAGATAAAGAAAAGAAAATACGCAGAATACTACCAGAGTAATCACTTCCTGTATAGCCTTAAGCTGGGCTGCGGAAAATTGTGAATGGCCTATGCGATTAGCAGGAACCTGAAAGCAGTACTCCACAAACGCTATAAGCCAGCTTACAAGAATCACCATAAAAAGCGGAGAACTCTTGTATTTTAAATGGCCATACCACGCAAATGTCATAAAAATATTCGCTATTGTCAAAAGTATAACTGTTCTCATAATAATTAACTTTCGTAACCTTTTAACTTTACAAATGGTGCATAGCACCATTTGTAAAGTTATGCAAAAAGCAATCCCCGGCAATAAACCTGCCGGGGATTTGAAAAATAAAATTAGTAGCTATCTACGCCTAATCTACGATTGTCACTTCCACATCTGGCGTAGAAGGATAAGCCACAGCAGTGCCAAGCCCTGTCTGTTCAAAGGTAGTCGCATTTGTTACCCCAAATTTTACCCTTACCTTCTGAGTAGACCCTTTCGCGACTGTAATAGGGGAGCTGAATGTGTATGTATCTGTATATGTACCTAATTCTGTGTCTACACCACTGACGCTTGCCGGGATCTGGCATGTGCCTTCAGCCCAGACCCCGCTATCATTAGAGGTCTGTATACTCCCCCCTATTCCTGTCTCATCTATAGTATAATAAGCCGCGCCTGCTCCGCCTCCAAACGCGCCAGCAGCATCTGTATAAGACGCCTTTACAGTGATATCACGGCTTATGGTCACTCTTATCTGGTCATAAGTGCCCTCTGGTATTGCTGTGCCGCTCACATAACCGGCCGCAAGCCCTCCTGCCTCTGCAGAAGCAATATCAACTGTCAGGTCCCCTTCGCCGGCAGTAACCCATTCGCCTGTGCCTGAGTTATGCAGCTCCGCCTTTTTCATTATAATTTTATATGGGTTAGGGTCCACATTGACTTTAACCCCTCCCCCAGCAAGCGTTATCCCTGATATAAAAAATAAAATCAGCGCTGATAAGCCCAATCCCTTAAAAATAATCTTCATGTCGTCTCCTTTATTTTCTCCCTACCTCTATTGTCATACCAGCCACGTCTTTCCACTTTTCGACCTGGATATTAAAATTTCTCTCAACCCTGTCAAGCGCGCGTTCCTTAAGGTCTACGTCAGGAAACGCCTCTTTGTCAGCCTTAAACGCTGAAAAAATGCTTTTCGGCGTAAAATTATCAAAAGCAAGGCTGAAACGGGCATCCATTATATATTCTCTATCGCCCTTATTGTCATCATAGGTCTCCAGATTACATACAAAAAACTTAAAAGGCTTTATCTCAGCCCTTAATTTATTCCCTGCCATATTTTTAAACTTCTTGTAATCATAGTAATAATATTGCGCGAATAGTTTTAACCATGGCAGATACGGGACAGGGCCGCCTAATTCCGCGTCAAACCCGTCCACAGCCTTTTCGTAAGATGTAGCACTGGCACTGTCTTCAACAACCCTTTCAGGAGAACAGCCTATATAGGAATTAGTCCTGAATTCCCATGTCTTGGTTAAGGCCTCCAAACCTACGCCCGCCCTGTAATGCCTGTGTAGATCCTGATAATCAAAAAAACTGTTTATACCTGCTAATAATTTCTCGTCATTCATAAGCCTGCGATACCCTAATCCCGCAGAATATGTCCCCCTCTCATCTAAAAGGGTAATGCGATCATGGGTAAAAAATGTGCTTGCCTTATCTTCGGATTGATACAAAGGCTGGACCGTCTCTAGATAAACTCTGGGTTTCTGATCCGTCTCAACAGATATGCCATAATCTGTCCTCTTCAGCCATTCTGGCATTTCGCCATCCTTAGCTAAAGCAGCATAAATAGGCCCAAACATCATCAAAAAAAGCACCAAAAGAAATAACATTTTTCTCATAGCCTCCCGCCTCCTTTTTATTGTTTTTAAGTTAAGGTATATTACTATTTCTCGATATGCCTGTCAATAACTATTCTCCTATAACCTTCACTAAAACCCTTTTCTTTCTCTGGCCGTCAAATTCGCCATAGAAGATCTGTTCCCATGGCCCAAAATCCAGCTTCCCGCCGGTTATGGCGCAAACGACCTCCCGACCCATAATAGTTCTTTTCAAATGGGCATCCCCGTTATCTTCTCCTGTGAGATTATGCTTATACTTATCAACCCCACAGGGGGCCAGCTTTTCCACCCATCTTAAGAAATCCTCGTGCAGTCCGCTTTCGTTGTCATTTATAAACACGCTTGCTGTTATGTGCATAGCGTTCACAAGGCACAACCCCTCTTTTACTCCGCTTTTATTAACAGCATTTTCAATCTGGCGCGTAATGTTCACTATCTCGTACCTGCCTTCTGTATTCATCCATATATATTCTGTGTAAGATCTCATATTAGCCCCCTGTTATAAAAATGCCGCTGATACTGTATCCGAGAAAAGAAATCCCCTCTCGCTAAGCCTTATGCCCAATCTTTCTCCAGCAGTTTTGCCTGTCTTATATTCCAGAAGATTATCTTTAAAAAGCTCCTCCATGCAGCTTTTTTCTGTAATATCTTCAATTTCAAACCCTGTTTTATCTTTAAACCATTTATAATCCAGGCCCTGATGCGTCCTTATCCTTACCGCAGCTGTTTCCCTCGCCATTTTAATACCTGACAAGTTTTCTCTATTTTCAATAACGCTTTCGCCTTTTTCGTATTTATCAATATATCTTCTTAAATCTCGGACATTCTCAGAACGCGCCCCTTCCATATAGGAAACAGCTGACGGGCCTATTCCTACATAAGAGTTATTATCCCAGTAATTAAGATTATGCCTGCACTCAAAACCTGGCATAGCAAAATTAGAGACCTCATAATGACAAAAGCCCTTAGAGGCCAGATAAGACATTGTATATTTAAACATATCAGAAACCATATCTTCTTCCAAAACAATTATCTCTTTTTTTTCTCTCATCTTATAAAAAGGGGTATCCTTTTCATAGCTAAGAGAATAACAGGATACATGCTGACAGTTAAATCCCGCAGCCTTTTGCAGCTCAGCCTGCCATAATTCTAAATCCTCCCCAGGCGCTCCGTATATCAAATCAATGCTGATATTTTTAAAACCTGCCTTTTTTGAAAGCTCTATCGCCTCTATCCCTTGCCTTGCGCCATGAATCCTGCCAAGGGTTTTTAATTTTCTATCGTCAAACGACTGGCAGCCAATGCTGATACGGTTTACGCCTTTATCAATAAAGAGCCTAAGTTTTTCTATATCTACGCTTTCAGGGTTCGCCTCTACTGTAAATTCTATATTGTATTTGATATACATGCTCAAGCCTGATAATAATTTATCCAATAAGCCCAGGCTTAAAACAGTAGGAGTCCCCCCTCCTATATAGACACTAAAAAAATTTCCGTCAAGCGCTTCTATCTGTTTTAAAATGACTTCTACATATGATTTAGCCAGGTTTTTATCATATATAGCACTGTAAAAATCGCAATAAGAGCACTTTTTTTTACAAAAAGGTATGTGTATATAAAGCGATTTTCCCATATTTTTTTTGATACTTTACAATCTAACAATGTTAAATTGTAAAGTTGTATGCCCATCGTTTGCTAAGATATCATTTTGTCATCAAAAGACGCTGACACATTATAGAGATATTCATTGCCACCATATGCCCTGGGCCCCGAATCCAATATAAACCCCAAAAAAGTAACTTGAGACCGTTGCAAAAGTCATAAAACGAGTTTTGCCTTAATTTTAGTAATAACTACCCTTATATGTAGTGTTTCTTCTTTGTTTATATTGTATTTTTTGTTCATCTTTTCGCTCTTTG
>Ga0172375_10002266_pt1 | contig 30165 bp, 25 predicted proteins | sample LakKiv1m_FD_114537 | JGI IMG/M metagenome (GOLD analysis project Ga0172375, IMG submission 114537) | Freshwater microbial communities from Kabuno Bay, South-Kivu, Congo - kab_092012_11.1m | ecosystem: Environmental > Aquatic > Freshwater > Lake | place: Democratic Republic of the Congo... | reverse complement strand
CTTAGTTACTGGGCTAAAGATAAATGGAAATATCAGGTAGAAACATTTGCTAATGCAGAAGATGCATTAAGAAATCTTGGCAAAAAACCGGATGTGATCCTTCTGGATATTATGCTTCCGGGCATGGATGGAATTGAAACTCTAAAAAGAATTAAACAGTTTGATGAACATATTCCGGTAATTATGCTTTCCGCACAGGGTAGTATTGAAGTTGCTGTTGAGGCACTCAGATACGGCGCATTCGATTATTTTACAAAACCTATCGATCAGCAAAAATTAGAACTTGCTATAAAAAATTCTATTAAGAGTTATGATCTTACACGTGAATTACAAAATCTAAAAGAAAATGTAAAAAAAGAATATAGTTTTGACAGCATTATCTCTTCAGATGGTAAAATGCAGGATGTATTTAAACTGGTAACAAAAGTTTTACATAATGATATCACTGTCTTAATTTATGGTGAAAGCGGCACGGGTAAGGAACTTATTGCACGTGCAATCCATTACAACGGGCAGAGAAAAGATAAACCTTTTGTTGTAGTTAATTGTGCTTCTATACCGCGTGAACTTCTTGAAAGCGAATTGTTCGGTCATGAAAAAGGATCATTTACAGGTGCGCATGCACGTAAGCTTGGTAAGTTTGAAATTGCAAAAGGCGGAACAATATTTTTGGATGAGGTTGGTGAACTAGAGATGCTGCTGCAGGCAAAACTTTTGCGCGTAATCCAGCAAAAAGAATTTGAAAGAGTTGGCGGGACGGACTTAATCAAAACTGATGTTAGGATTATATCAGCAACAAACAGAGATTTGAAAAAAGCTGTAGAGAATAAAGAATTTAGGGAAGATCTTTATTACAGATTAAATTCTTTCCCTATTTCTATTCCACCTTTAAGACATCGCAAAAGTGATATATTAGTTTTATCTGAACATTTTATTCAAAAGTTTAGTGCTAAACTTCAGAAAAGCACAAAAGGATTTTCCAAGCGGGCTTTAAAACTTATATATGAGTATAATTGGCCAGGCAATGTTCGTGAAATTGAAAATACGATTGAAAGATGTTTGATTATTACAGATAAAGATACTATCGATGTTGAAGATCTTCCAGCACATTTAAGAACTGGAGAAAGTTCTGGCGGAGTTGAATATACTGGTCCACTATTTAGTGATGAGACAGTTATTCCATTTGAAAAGTTAAAAGAAGAAGCGATTAGACACGCACTAAGTATAACAAATGGAAATATTGTAGAGGCAGCAAAAAGATTGCAGCTTGGAAGAGCAACAATTTACAGGCTAATGGAAAAATACAAAATCGAAAACAGGACAGCAGAATAGAGGTAAAATACTATGGAATTTTTTAGAGTAGAAAAAGGTGATGTTGTAGTTATTACTGTTAATTTAAAACGCGCTACAATGGTTGAAGCTGAAGAATTTAAACAAGTATTAGTTAATGATATACAACGGGACTTTAAAAAAATAGTTGTTGATCTTTCAAGTTGTGAGTTTATTGATTCAACTTTTCTTGGAAGTCTGGTGGTCTCATTAAAAAAATTAACAGGACTTGGAGGCGATCTTCGGTTGGTTGGATTTCAACCCGCCGTTCATTCAATGTTTGAACTAACAAGAATGTATCGGGTGTTTGAATCCTTTAAATCGGCAGATGAAGCTGTCCAAAGTTTTAGTTAACAATAGTATTGTTTAAATATTGTTCTGAATATTATAAAGGATTTGTATTCTATTTAATAGTATAAGCTGCTTATAAATGCCCGAATCAGAAAAAAGATCTATCCTAATAATTGATGATGATAAGACAATTAGAAAACTTATTAATCATCATCTTAAACTCAATAACTTCACTCCTTTTGAAGCCGAAAATTCATTGCAGGCATTTGACATTTTAAAAAAAGAAAAAATTGATCTGGTACTCTCTGACGTAACAATGGAAGGTATGGATGGTTTTGAGTTTTGCAAGAAAGTACGCGAAAATGAAAATCATAGATTTCTTCCTTTTATATTTGTTACTGCAAAAAACACTCTTGAAGATAAATCCAGAGCGGTAGAATCCGGCGGTGATGATATAATAACAAAGCCTTTTGAAATAAATGAGTTAATCCTAAAAACTCAAGCGCTAATAAGAAGATCGGATATCTATAGAACTTATGGAATAAGAAAAAGTCTTCAAAAATCATTTGAGGAAGTCACTCCTAAAATTTTATTCGTTGATGATGATCCTTCAATGTCCAGACTTTTCAAATTTAATTTGGAAAAAGCGGGATATGAATGCAGTGTTGCGGACAGTGTTGATGATGCAATGGAAATGATGAAGAAAAATATTCCAGATGTAATCGTGTCGGATATTATGATGCCCAAAATTGATGGATTTGAATTTAGAAGAATGTTATTAGAGCAGCCATCATTAAAAGATATTCCGTTTATTTTTCTTACCGCTAAGGGAAGTGAAGAAGATATTTTAGAGGGATACGATTTGGGCATTACAGACTATGTTGTTAAAACTGCGGGACCAAAATTAGTTGTAGCTAAAGTTTCTGCAATAATTAATAGTCTGGGTAATGAACGAAAAAAAGTTATATCAGAATTACAGGAAGCAACTAGTTCATTAAGAACTAAAGTAGTTCCAGATACGTTTCCGGTATTTGATGGTTTTTCAATCTCGCACATTCATATTCCTTATAAAGGAATCCCTGGTGGAGATTTTCTGGATTACTATCAATTAGATGAAAATAATTTAGCTGTAATTCTTGGTGATGTTATGGGTAAAAAATGGGGTGCATGGTATTTTGCTTATGCTTATGCTGGCTACATTAGAAGTGCATTAAGAAGTGTTTTACAAAACGCCAAGGATTATTCTCCTTCTGAAATATTACAGCAGGTTAACTTAACTGTTTATGGTGATACAAAAATATCTGAAGTATTTGCAACTTTATCAATTATAATTATTAATAATAAAACTAATGAGCTTAAATATTCAGGTGCTGGTGATATTCCAATTATTTATAAAAATTCAAAAGGGGAATTATTAAGTATAAAGTCTAAAGGCTTGCTGCTTGGTTTTTCCAAGATGGGGGATTATGAGGATAACGTTTTACAATTAAAAACCGGCGAACAGGTTTACTTAACAACTGATGGAATTACTGATTCAAGAGCTAAATCTTTAGAATCTTTTGGAGAACACAGACTGTATGAAATCATAAGAGATATTAAAACAGATGAGAATTCTCTTGAAATTATTCAAAAGAAATTTGATGAATTTACTGAATCAGAATATGATGACGATATAAGTTTAATTTTAATAAGCGTAAATAGTTAATTGAATACAAACAGATATTAAAACTGCTCTGCCTCAGCCGATTGAAGCTTTTCAGTTTTGTCAGCAATTTTTAACTGCTCAATCAATTCTTCGCAATGACCTTCCATTATATTTGATAAATTATATAATGTCAGTCCAATTCTGTGGTCGGTAATTCTATTTTGCGGATAATTGTATGTTCTAATTTTATCACTTCTATCACCGCTTCCAACCATAGATTTTCTAATTGCGGATTGTTCAGCATTTTGTTTCTTCAATTCAAGATCATACAATCTTGCTTTTAAAACTTTCATAGCTTTAATTCTATTTTTTAATTGTGATCTTTCATCCTGACATTGAACTACAAGTCCAGTAGGTAAATGTGTCATTCGTACGGCAGTCTCAACTTTATTTACGTTCTGCCCGCCTGCACCACCTGATCTAAAAATATCAATTTTAACATCGTTCATATTTACATCGACTTCAACATCTTCAACCTCAAGCATAACAGCCACAGATGCTGCTGATGTATGAACTCTGCCGCTGCCCTCAGTTTCCGGTACTCTTTGGACACGATGAACACCGGATTCAAACTTTAAATTTCCGTAAACACTTTGTCCGCTAATAGAGAAAACAACTTCCTTAATTCCACCCAAACCAGTTTCATTTAATTCAATCAGTTCATACTTCCATCCGCATATTTCGGCATAACGTGAATACATTCTGAAAAGATCGTTAGCAAATAATGCTGCTTCATCACCACCTGTACCAGCACGAATTTCCATTATTACATCTTTATCGTCATTTGGATCTTTAGGAAGTAGCAATGCTTTAATCTCTTCTTCCATAACTTCTTTTTGATTTCTTAATTCATCCAATTCAAGCTCGGCCATTTCAATAAGATCAGCCTCTCGAGATGAATTAATAATTTCTAAATTACCTTCAATGTTTTTGATTATAAAAGCATATTTTTCATGTGCAGCAATGATCTCTTCTAAATTTATTCTTTCTTTATTTAAAGTTTTGATTTTCTCATAATTATTTTCATTCGCGGCATCAGAAAGCTGCGAGTTTATCTGGTCAAATCGTGTTTTAATTTTTTCTAATCGCTCTAATAAATTCATTTCATTTCTCTAAATTTGGATAGCAAATATACTGAAGTAGCTTCAGATTTCTAAGAATGTATTAGTTACAAATTATTGGCATTAAAAAATGAGCAACGAAAACTCTTCCATACTCAAAAATTTCTTTCAAACATTAAACGTTATATTTATTGCTCTATTGTCCGGTCAAACAATCTATTTTGTTGTAGGGATATTTTTGATTCAATCAGGTAACATAGATGGATTTGGCGGGATGAATACCATATTTATGTTTATAACACCTGTGGTAGTGCTTTCAAGCATTATTGCCTCAAAATTTATTTACTCAAAACAAGCAGCTGAATTTGATAAAAGTTTATCTTTAGAAAATAAATTGGTGTCTTATCGTACAGCAAATATAATTAAGTTAGCTTTATTAGAAGGGGCTAACATTTTTAATATATCAATAATGATTATAACTGCTAACTATTTTTTTGTTGCTCTTTTTATAATCATAATTGCACTGTTTTTGTTTAATAGACCGACTAAAGAAAAATTTATTATGGATTATGAAGTTTCTGCTGATGATGCATTGAAACTATTAGTATAAAAGAACCAAACTGTTTATGAAATTGTTATATGGTTACAAAAAAATATTATGATAAATGAAGAAATTTGAAATCCCAAATATTTATCGAAGCTCTTTTATTACAAGAATAAAAAATGCTCGAAAAGATCTTGACCCAAGAAAAAAAGATTTTACTCCAACACTTTTAGATTTTGGCCCGGTTAGATTTTATTTAGCCAGGCATTTTGGTTTTTGTTATGGAGTAGAAAATGCGATTGAGATTGCTTACAAAACGATAGATGAAAATCCCGGTAAAAAAATTTATTTGTTGAGTGAGATGATTCATAATCCTGGAGTAAATATTGATCTTCAAAAACTTGGCGTTAAATTTTTGATGGATACTTCAGGAAAACAATTAATAAACTGGAATCAATTAAGCAAAAATGATATCGTCATAATTCCTGCCTTTGGAACAACCATTGAAATTGAACAACAGCTAAATGAAATTGGAATCAATCCATATCGCTATAATACAACCTGTCCATTTGTAGAAAAGGTTTGGAACAGAAGTGAACAGCTTGGTAAAGATAATTTTACTGTTATTATTCATGGTAAATCTTATCATGAAGAGACCCGCGCAACTTTTTCTCATAGCAAAACAAAAGCGGCATCTATAATTGTCCGGGATATTGAAGAAACAAAATTGCTGGCATCATTTATTCTGAATGAAAAATCGGAAGACGAATTTTATAAAATTTTTTCCGGTAGATTTTCTGAAGGATTTAATTTTAAAAATGATTTACAAAAAATTGGTGTGGTAAACCAAACAACTATGCTTGCAACAGAAACTCAGGCTATTGCGGATTTACTTAAAGGAACTATGATCGAAAAATATGGCGTTGAGAATATTAAAAATCATTTTGCAGATACACGCGATACACTTTGTTATGCAACCAATGATAATCAGGAAGCCACTTATGGATTATTAAAAGAAAATGCAGATTTTGCAATTGTTGTTGGTGGATATAACAGTTCAAATACTTCTCATATTGTTGAATTGTGTGAAGAAAAATTACCAACATATTTTATCTCATCTGAAGAAAAGATTTTAAGTGATAAATTAATTTCACATTTTGATTTTCATACTCACAAAGAAATCGATACAGAAAATTATCTCCCCCAAAAAGAAATTGTTGATATTATTTTAACCAGTGGGGCAAGCTGTCCCGATGCAGTAGTTGAAGCAGTATTAAGAAAAGTTCATTCTTTCTTTCCAACCGCAAAAAATGTTGATGAGGTGATTGACAGATTTTTAATTACAAGAGAATAGAACACGGATGACACAACTCACGCGGGTCTCCACGGATTTAATCAGTGCAAATCCGTTCAATCCGTGTCATCCGCGTTCTATTGTGTTAATTTTTTCTTTAGAAATAGTAAATTCTCTAAGTAGTCTATCAAACAAATTTTTAACAGTTGGAATATCATTTATTAATCCAACGCCTTGTCCGGCTTCAAGTTCACCTTCAACCATATCACCTTCAAATATTCCCGCACGTTCTCGCTTTGATCCAAGTAATTCTTTAAGTTGAATTTCATTCCATCCCTCGTATTCTGCTTTCATCGCACGGATGGCAAAATCATTTTTTATCATTCTAACCAGCCCGATTTTCTTAAATGCCAAAGTCGTATCCTGGTCACCGGAATTAATAATTTCTTGTTTATAATTATCGTGAGCAGAAGATTCAACAGTCACAGCAAATCGGGTTCCGATTTGTACACCTTCTGCTCCAAGCGATAAAGCAGCTAAGATTCCTCTTCCGTCAACAATTCCGCCTGCGGCAATAACCGGAATATTTAACTTATCAACCAATTGTGGAATCAAACAAAAAGTTGTCAGTTGATCTGCGCCGTTATGTCCGCCAGCTTCAACACCTTCGCCAACAACAGCATCACATCCTGCTTCTTGCGCCTTTAATCCATATTTAAGATTAGCAACAACATGAACCACTATACACCCTTTTTCTTTTAACATTGATGTAAACGTTTTTGGATTTCCGGCAGATGTAAAAAAGATTTTTACTCCTTTATCAAGACAAACCTGAACAAGTTCATCAGCATCTTTTCTTAATAAAGGAATGTTCACTCCAAATGGTTTGTCCGTTGCTGCTTTGCATTTTTGAATATGTTCTTTTAGCAAATCAGTTTTCATTGAACCCGCACCAATCAGTCCCAAACCTCCGCAGTTAGAAACTGCAGAAGCTAACTTCCAGCCGGAAACCCAAACCATTCCAGCTTGTATGATTGGATATTTAATACCAAGTAATTGAGTGATTTTTGTATTCATATATGATGTTTATTAAAGTGATTATTGACTCTATAAAACTAAGTAAAATCCATTAAAGTTATTTTGTATATCATGAAGGGAATAGTTAAATTTGGCACTCAAAATCCATATTAGCGTATTATAAAATCATTTAAGGAATAATAGAACATGTCATTTTTCTTCACATCAGAATCAGTTTCTGAAGGTCATCCAGATAAAGTTAGTGATGCGATATCAGATGGTGTACTTGATGCAATTTATGCACAGGATCCAAATGCAAGAGTTGCTTGCGAAACATTTGTAACAACTGGTTTAGTTTTAGTTGGCGGTGAAATAACAACTAAAGCTTATGTAGATATACAGGAAATTGTAAGAAACACAGTTAAAAAAATTGGCTACACAAGTGCTGATTATAAGTTTGATTCAGAATCTTGTTCAGTGTTAAATGCAATACATTCACAATCGCCGGATATTGCAATGGGTGTTGATACAGGCGGAGCAGGAGATCAGGGAATAATGTTTGGTTATGCTTGTGATCAAACTCCAGAACTTATGCCAATGCCGATTGTTTATGCACACAAACTTGTTAAGAAACTTGCAGATATCAGAAAGAAACAACCTAAGTTGATGCCTTACTTACGTCCTGATGCTAAATCACAGGTTACAATTGAATATTCCGATAATGGAAAACCATTAAGAGTTGATGCCGTTGTTATATCTACTCAGCACGATGCTGATGTTAATCAAAGTAAAATTAAAACTGATGTTATAAAGAATGTTATTAAAAAAGTTATTCCAGCTAAATATCTTGATAGCAAAACAAAATATTATGTTAATCCAACCGGAAGATTTGAAATTGGCGGACCGCATGGAGACAGCGGATTAACAGGAAGAAAAATTATCGTTGATACTTACGGTGGTTGGGCCCCTCATGGTGGCGGAGCTTTTTCAGGAAAAGATCCAAGTAAAGTTGATAGAAGTGCAACCTACGCTGCAAGACATATCGCAAAAAATGTTGTAGCTGCTAAACTTGCTAAAGAATGTTTGGTTCAGGTTTCTTATGCAATCGGTGTTGCAGAACCAATTTCAGTTTTTGTTGATACAAAGGGTACCGGCGTAATTTCCGATTCTGAAATTTCTAAGATGATTCAGAAAGAAGTTGATTTAACTCCTAAAGGGATTATTAACAGATTACAATTAAGAAGACCAATTTATCAGGCAACATCTTCTTATGGACATTTTGGAAGAAACGAGAAAGAGTTTACCTGGGAAGCTCTTGATCTTGTTCCAAAATTTAAAAAGTATGTTAAAAAATAATTAAGTCGTTATTGAACTTTCTAATAAAGTAATTGTGTTTAGTAATCGTTGAATAAAACAAGTAATAATAAAAGTAAAGGTTAAAAAATGAGTGAAGTATTAGATAAGAAAATTGATTTCTCCTTAAAGTATAAGGTTAAAGATATTAAGTTGGCTGAGTGGGGACGAAAAGAAATTGAATTAGCCGAAGTAGAAATGCCAGGTTTGATGGCTCTAAGAGAAGAATTCAAAGGAAAACAGCCGCTCAAAGGTGCTCGTATTGCCGGGTGTTTACATATGACAATTCAAACTGCTATTTTGATTGAAACATTAGTTGAGCTTGGTGCTGAGGTTAAATGGTCTTCGTGTAACATCTTTTCTACTCAGGATCACGCTGCTGCTGCTATTGCTGCTGCCGGAATTCCTGTATTTGCATGGAAAGGCATGAACGAACAAGAATTTAACTGGTGTATTGAGCAAACATTGTTTTTTGGAGATGAAACTAGACCATTAAATATGATACTTGATGACGGCGGTGATCTTACAAACATGGTTCTTGATGATTATCCGGAATTAGCTGCAGGAATTAAGGGACTATCTGAAGAAACAACAACGGGTGTTCATCGTTTATATGAAAGAATGGAAAAGGGAACACTTCCTATCCCAGCTATCAATGTAAATGATTCAGTTACAAAATCTAAGTTTGATAATAAGTACGGCTGCCGCGAATCTCTTGTTGATGCAATTCGCAGAGCAACAGATCTTATGCTTGCAGGTAAAGTCGCTGTTGTTGCAGGATTTGGTGATGTTGGAAAAGGTTCTGCGGAATCATTAAAGAATGCTCACGTAAGAGTAATAGTAACTGAAATTGATCCTATCTGTGCTCTACAGGCTGCAATGGAAGGATATGAAGTTAAGAAGATGGATGATGCAGTTAAAGAAGCTGATATTATTGTTACTGCAACAGGAAATATGAACATTGTTACAGATAGACACTTTAAAGCATTAAAAGATAAAGCTGTTGTTTGCAACATCGGGCATTTTGATACTGAAATTGATATGGCTTGGTTGAATAAAAATTATGGTCAAACAAAAAACACAATCAAACCTCAAGTAGATAAATATACAATTGATGGTAAAGATATTATTGTTTTAGCTGAGGGCAGATTGGTAAATCTTGGCTGCGCAACCGGTCATCCATCATTTGTAATGTCAAACTCATTTACAAATCAAACACTTGCTCAGTTAGAACTCTGGAATCATCCGGAAAGATATGAAAACAAAGTTTATACTTTGCCAAAACATCTTGATGAAAAAGTTGCAAGACTGCACTTAAAGAAAATTGGTGTTGAACTTGATACTCTTACTCCAGAACAGGCAAAATATATTGGTGTAACTGTAGATGGTCCGTTTAAGCCGGATTATTACAGATATTAATAGAGATATACTTGATGCATTTAAGGGCTTGAAAATTCAAGCCCTTTTTTATTGTAACAAATCTAGTAAGGCTGCTTCCAAATTGTTAAACTTAAATTGGTATCCAATCTTTAAAAGTTTTTCAGGATAAACTCTTTGGCTTGCTGTTACAACTTCAGCAGCCTCTCCAACAACCAATCTTAATATAAATTTTGGAACAGGGAATAGGGAAGGGCGATTTAATACTTTACCTAAAGTATTCGCAAACTCATTCATCCTAACTGGATTTGTTGAAGCTGCATTTACAGCCCCTGATAAATTCTTGTTATCAATTGCAAATAAATATATGCCAACTATATCCTCAATATGAAGCCAGGAAGACCATTGTTTTCCATTGCCAAGCGGACCTCCGATAAAAAATTTAAATGGAGGCAGCATTTGTTTAAGTGCACCATCTTCAATACTTAAAACTAAACCAGTTCTTACTTGAACACTTCTAACACCCGATGCTTCAATATTTACTGATTCATTTTCCCATACCTCACAAACATCGGCTAAAAAATCATTTCCCTTTGGAGAGTTTTCATTCAGAATTCTTTCACCACAATCTCCATAGTATCCAATTCCGGATGCAGATATAAAGACTTCAGGTTTATTAGTGTAAGATTTAATTGCGTCAACTAAATTTTTTGTACTTACTTCCCTTGATTCTAAAACCGCTTTCTTAAAATTATTATTCCATCTTTTTGAAAATAGATTTATTCCTGCGAGGTGAATTACAGCATCAGTATTTTTTAATTTTGATTTCCATTTTTCAGGATGCTGATAATTCCATTCAACACATTCCGTAGCTTCTGGAAATATAGACTTTGCTTTTTCTGCATTCCTGCTAAAAATGATTACGTCATCCCCTCTATTGATCAATGAGTTTGCAAGCTTTTTACCAATTAGTCCGGTAGCACCGGTTATAATAATTCTTTTAGACATTTTGTTTCTTTTAAGTCATAAACAAATAAATGGATCAATCGTTCAAAAATAAAAAAGCCCCGAATAATTCCGGGGCTTCAGAGAAATATTAAATTTTAATTACTTGAGCAATGTCATTTTTCTAACCTGAGTAAAATTATTCATCTCAATTTTGTAGAGATAAATTCCGCTTGAAAGATTACTTGCATCAAAATTAACTGTGTAAACACCTGCGGTTCTAAATCCATTAACCAATGTTTTAACTTCCTGTCCGAGTAAATTATAAACGGCAAGTTTAACATTACCAGCTTCTGGTAGATTAAACTTTATAGAAGTAGTTGGGTTAAAAGGATTTGGATAATTCTGTGATAACTCAAAATTATTAGGCGTTACAATTTCAACTTCAATGGTATTTGAATATTCAAAAGTACCATCAAAATCAACTTGTTTTAGTCTGTAGCTGTAATTTCCGGTGACGAGATTATTATCTGAGTATGAATAATTCTTAACTTCAGAAGTTGTTCCATGACCTGCAACAAATCCAATTTTAGTCCAGATAGATGAATTTGATTTTCTTTCGATTTCAAATCCGGAGTTGTTTAATTCTGTTGCTGTCGACCAATTAAGATTTACTGATGTTCCATTTACAGAAGCTGCAAATGAAGTTAATTCAACAGGAATTATGTCAGCCCAGCTGTTGGAAACTCTAATTCCATCGATTTGAACATTAGTAATTGCTGATCCTTGTCTTAAACTAATTCCACCAGGGAACATATCTGATAATCCATCATTGTTTGTTAGATCGGCAGCGGGCTCAACATCAGTAATTATTGGATTTATGAATAGTGATACAGAATCATCAGCAACGATAGATGTATCTGCGATGGTATATTTAACTACTAGAAGATAAGTTTCACCATAATTATAAGAATTAGTTGTATAAATAGCGCTTGTAGAACTTTGACCTTTACTTAATCCAAATTGAAATCCACCTGCACCATCTGTTCTGGCAGAGACTCTTCCACGATATGCTGTAGTATGTGGATTAGTTGAAAAGTGGAAAAAGTATTCGCCTGCGGTTGCAGTGTCAACATTTACAAGAAAGGATGCATAAACAGAACCCGAGTATTGAGTAGGGAATAATTTATGGACATCTTCTCTTGAACCTCCACCTGAATTAAGAAATATTGAATTTCCAACTCCTGTAGGAGCATAGTCTGGATAGGTGAGACTACCAGGTTGCATAACAATTTGGAAACCAGTTCCACTATGGTTTACCCAACCATTATAGTTTGTTAGGGTATCGCCAACAGGGTAATCAAATTCTTCAACCCAAAAATCCAGAGGAGGGGTTAAATCTATCTGATATGCACCAAAACCATTATTAGTACCAAGTACATAAATATTATATAGAAATTCGCTGACTTTCTGAATTTCTACATCACCGGCACCGTTTGCATTAGCATTTGCACCTAGTGAGGATGTTATACCATATAATTCGGTTGTTGAATCTGGGATTCCTCCAATAGCAGTAAATATTCGTGCATTTTCATTTCCAGCTCCATAGGCAAAAGTAGCTACGTATTCATTACCACTTTGAGTTGAAATAAAACGAATAGCATTTGATCCCGTTGAAACTATTGAACCTGGTACAGTACCAACGAGTATTCCAGTGGATGTAAATCTTAGCGGATTTTGACCGTTAGCATTGTAGTAAAAATCGCCTGAAGATAAAGGACCTACTGACGGAGTCGAGCCTGTTACACCTACGTTTATTATTTCAGCATTAAATGTGTTCCCATTATCAAGCGTAGTAAATTTATAAATTTCATTTGAGTTGCTGGATGCAGCCCAAATAGTAACGCTATTATCTAAAGTAGAACCTGAAACTGTAAACTTATCTCCAAGTCTTACTGCTCCCACAGAAGTGTAATTAACTGCTACAACGGGTGAATCAGCCTCAGTGGTATATTTATAAACTTTAAATGGACTAGTAGAGCCACTCGTTGTAAGATTACAAACAAAAATAACACCATCATCAGAAACACCAGCATCATTTATAACAAACGTTCCGCCAGTCATTCCATCAGTTCTAAGAGTACCAATAGAATCGCCATTGATAGCACTATAGATAAAAATACGATTTCCAGAACTGCGACTCACAACATAAACTCTGTCATTACCAGCAACCTTACCATAAGCTAATCCTCTTTCGCTATTTGTACCAAACCAGGATGGTAAGCTTATAGTTGATGCAGATTTTTCCCAAAGTGTTGTTACTTGAGAATACCCAAGTGTTGATATTAAAACCAAAAGGGTTATTAAGTAGAATAGTTTCTTCATAGCATACCTCTAATATTAAATAAATGATGTATTGTATTTATAGAAAATTAGTAAAATATTCTATAAAAGTGAAGCATTATTTAGTAATTTTTAATTTCTTAACTTTAGAAGTGAAAATGTGGAAATAGTCTTAAAGACTTTCTGCAAGATATTTTTTATCAAAAAAAAAGTCCCAATCTCTTGGGACTTTAACAAAAATTTGAATTTATCTGAATTTATTTTATTAGCGTCATTTTTCTCGTTTGTGTGAATGAGCCAACTTCTAATTTATAAACATACATCCCGCTGTTCAGTTCACTTGCATCAAAGTTTATTGTGTGTACACCGGATTCTTTGAACTCATTTACAAGTGTTTTTATTTCCTGCCCAAGTATGTTAAACAATGTTAGTTTTACATTTCCTGCTTCCGGTGAATTAAAACGAATTGTGGTAACAGGGTTAAACGGATTTGGGTAATTCTGACTTAGCTCAAATTTCTTTGGTTCACCAAAATCAACTTCTATCGCTTTTGAATATTCAAAATGTCCATCGTTATCAGTTTGTTTTAGCCTGTATGAATACCTACCTCCGGAAATTTTATCATCAACAAAAGAATAATCTTTTGGTGAGTTGCTGTTCCCATTACCATTTACAAAACCAATCTTTTCCCAATTGCCGACTGTGGGCTGAAGACTGCCGACTTTGCGTTCAATATCAAATCCATAATTATTAACCTCTGTCTCGGTATTCCAACTTAATTTAATATTAGAGCCAATTAGTGAAGCCGAGAACGATGAGAGCTCTACTGGCAAGGCAGATTGATCACCTAACGACCAATCGGAAAACGAAGTTACACCTGTTATTGTTGCTTGATTTGTTGCGGTATTTACATTCCCTCCAGGGAACGACCAGTTGCCATCATACTTGCCAATTACATAATTGCTTTCATTACCAACTACATCTGCATCAAGATAGTTAAAGGTTATATCTGCTGAACTTAATCCTCCATTTGTAAGTTTCCAATACATTTGAAGTACGTTTGTTCCCAAAACATTGGGATGTGCATCGGCAACCGCAGTTACACTAAATGTACCAGAACCTATAATATTACTTAATGTAATAGGAGTATATTTTACTTCTGAAGTACCAACAGAGAATAAAATAGAGTTTTCAGAATTTGAAATCTGCCTGATAAACTTGCCGATTATTTTTCCAGATGAAGTAGTTAATGATCCAAAATTAGTTGAACTTGTGCCAAGTGAAATCGAGTTGGTATTTGTTAACAGGTTTCCGCTTATCAAATTAAGTGTTCCACTAATCGTTGTATTAGAAGTTAAAGTAATACCAGAAGAATTATTAATCGATAGATTGTAAACTGACGTAGGTAATCCATTTCCGGTGACTTGAGCTGCATTTCCATTATAAACATAATTTGCATATGAGTTAAATATTCTTGTGCCCGTCATTCTTATATTACCGATGGCACCTGTTGAATTAATTCCTGCTGGAGAACCGATTAGTAAAGTACCGCCGGAGCCAAGATAAAAATCTCCTGAACCAGACAGATAAAAATCATTGCAATTTAATTGACCGTTTACTATTGTGCTACTATTTCGATTTGTGATATTGTTAGTTAATGTAACTATTGCCCCCGCTACAATTTCTACCGTATTATTTTGTCCTGGTACTCTATTACCAACCCAGGTACTTCTTGAGTTCCAATTCCCACCAGTTTGTGTGCTTATAATTTTATTTGAAGAAGTCAAATGAAAGATGCTATAGTCATCCACATACATTTCATCTGTAGCGGTATATCCAAAAAAATCAATTCCATCTGATCTTTTATCATTTGATGTTCCAAATGTTCCTTTAGACCACTGCCATCTGCGAATCAAATTTCCATTTAAATAAAATTTACCAGAATCGGCTGTAAGATCAGCAACAATTTTTACTGGGAACCATTGATTTTGAGGGAATGTGAAGGTTGCTGAATTGGCTCCCTGCGCATCAATTGTTCCAGATCCATTTGCATTTAAAAATACTTGCATTGCCCACGCATAATTTGGCGGATCGAAATTTGTAAGTGTATTAAAATAGCCAGATTTACCCGTTGGGATAAACACTTGAAAATTCATTTCTGCGATTCCAGAACTTATAGGTGCTCCAATCTCTTTCACAATATCATTATTCTGTACGATTTTTAATGAATTGCTTCCGCTGAAAGAGAGGAAATTTGAAACATAAGCATCTTCACTTGCACTACAAGGATTATTTGTCCAGGTTCTCCAAACAGTTGAAGCCTCACAAGAGATTTGTTGACCAGCCACGTAAGAATCAAAATTATCTTCAAAATTTGTAACCTGTCCAATAGCAATCGTCGATAAAAATATTGCCATAACAAAGCTTAAATAGAAAATGTAGATTTTTGTCATTTATAATGTCCTGTAATCATTTAGAGTAAAGTTGCCGACTTTGTCAAATAAAATACCACAATCGTTACGTATAAATAATTAAGAATCTAATTAAATACAAATTTTTTGAGAAGTTAACTTGTTTTTTGTAAAAGACTTATAAAGTTTACTTAATCTATATAATGAGAAATAATTACCTAAATAAATAATTGTGATAATTGAGATTTGAGTAAAAAATACTGGTGTAAAATTTTTTATAATTTTACTATTTGATTTTTTATACCAAAATTAAATTAGTTAAATAGTTGAGATTAATTTTAAGCGGAATCCTCAATTAAGAACTTTCTAACTTTATGGAGAAAATACTATCTATATTTTCTATGAACTTATCCTTATTTTTATATCAATAATTTTATAATATTAATTCAGGATCAGATGTTCGGATTTGTAAAAACAGAAGAAAAAAATAAACTTGATGATAATAATAGTCTTCTTTTTGAGCGGAAAAGAAAAGAGAGACTTTTTACAATCGCTTTTTCCGTAATAGCTTTTTTGGTTTTAAATCTTGCACTTTACTTAATGACAAATTCCTTATAACCTTTTCACTTCTATTCAATTTTTCTATGCAAAAAAATAATGTTTATATAGAAACATATGGCTGCCAAATGAATCTTGCTGATACAGAGATTGTACTTGGTATTTTAAAAAAGCAGGGTTATGATGTAACTGATAACCCCGAAAATGCTGATGTGGTGCTGCTTAATACCTGCAGTATAAGAGATAATGCCGAACAAAGAATTTATGGCAGGATTGGAAATCTTAAAACTCTTAAAAAAAACAAACCTGAGCTGGTGCTTGGTATTCTTGGTTGTATGGCGGAGCGACTACGCAAAGATCTTGTAGAAGATAAAAAAGCTGTTGATCTGGTTGTGGGTCCCGATGAGTACAGAAGACTACCAGAGTATATTGATGTAGCATTAAATGGTGATAAAGGTATTGGAGTTAAACTTTCTCGTACAGAAACTTATGATGACATTGAACCGCATCGCGAAGATGGACTTTCTGCCTGGATTTCTGTTATGCGAGGTTGTGATAAGTTTTGTACATTTTGTGTTGTGCCTTTCACTCGTGGCAGAGAGAGAAGTAGATCACTTCAATCAATTATTACAGAATTAGAAAATCTATCTGTGCGCGGATTTAAAGATGTTACATTACTCGGACAGAATGTAAACTCATATTTAGATGAAACATCCGCTACTGGTGGAGATTTTGCCGATTTACTTTCTGCCGCTGCAAAAGTTGATCGAACTATGAGAATTAGATTTAGTACCTCACATCCGCAGGATATTTCTGATAAACTATTATACACAATTGCAGAGCATCCAAATCTTTGTAATTACATTCATCTTCCGGTTCAGTCAGGTTCAAATAGAATTCTTGAATTTATGAACAGAACATATACGGTTGAACATTATCTTAATTTGATTGAGAAAGCAAAAAAAATAATACCAGGAGTAAGCTTTTCTACGGATATTATTTCAGGGTTTCCGACTGAAACATGGGAAGATCATTTTGCAACTTTGGAAGTATTAAAACAAGTGCGATATGATGGTGCTTATATGTTTAAATATTCGCCGCGTGAAGGAACAAAAGCATTTAGAATGGAAGATGATGTTCCTGAAGAAGTTAAATCGAAAAGATTGCAGGAGATTATCGATTTACAGCAGCAGATTTCCTTTGAAAAAAATCAAGATATGATTGGATCTGAAGAAATTATACTTGTTGAAGGTTTTAGCAAAAAATCAAATGAATTTATAGCTGGGAGAACTGATACTAATAAAACAGTAATTGTTACAGTAAATAATAAAATAAAAACAAGCGATTACATAAAAGTCAAAATTAATAGAGCAACATCAGGTACTTTATTTGGTGATTACCTCTCACACATCCAGCCTGAAAAAGAAGGTATTGCTCTTACAGCATAAACAAACTAATTTGTATTAAACAATTTTTAGTCTGTTATAGAATTATGAAAAAACACTTTTCGATATTTCTTTTTGTCATTTCAATTTTTTCGTCTCTACAAATTTTTGCTCAGGAAGTTGATATTGTTCCTTATTTAAAAATGATTGAATCAGGAAAAGTTGAAGAAGTAAAAGGCAAGCTGCTCGATCTAAAAACTGATTATCCCAAAAGCTCAAATCTAATTTTTTTGGAAGGTGTTCTCACAGAAAATGGACAGGACGCAGTTGTACTGTATCAAACATTAATTGAGAAGTATCCTAAAAGTGCTTATGCTGATGCCGCGATTTACCGAATCTATTCATACTATTTTGCTTTGGGATTATATAACACTGCAGATAAAAATCTTGATAAGTTAAAAAAAGAGTATCCCGAATCACCCTACATAAAAATAGCTGAGGCTAATGTAGTTAAAAATGAGATTGAAGAAGCCCCTAACGGTACGATTGAAACTTCAGTTGAATATGTGGATTCTGAAAAACAATTTTCTTACAGTGTGCAGGCAGGAGCTTTTACAAATACTGCAAACGCCAATGTTCTTAAAAAAGATATTGAAAATGCCGGTATGGTTTCTTTTATTCAAGAAAAAAATGTTGCCGGAACTGTTTTTAACGTTGTTTTTATCGGAGAGTTTAAAACACGAAAAGAAGCAGAAGATTTTCTTCCGATTGCAAATACAAGATTTAGAATTGCAGGCAGAGTTGTAGAGATAAATCAGTGAAGATTAAATTTTTAGGTACAGGCTCCGCAAAAACTTCTCTCAGTCGTTTCCACTCATCTTTACTTATTTCATCTTCCAAACAGAATTTGTTAGTTGATTGCGGTGATGGAATTTCAAAAGCAATTTTTAAAAAAAATATTGATTTCAATTCGATCGATTCGATTTTAATCTCACATTTTCATGCCGATCATTTTTCAGGTTTGCCGTCTCTGTTAACTCAGATGAAATTATTGTCAAGAAAAAATGATCTTACAATTTTTGTTCATTCATCAGAAAAGGATTTTTTGGAAGATTTTATTTTTCATTCATATTTATTTAAAGAAAGAATGACCTTCGAATTAAACATTGTTTCGTTTGATGAGGAAAAGGAAGTTTTACTCTCTGATGATTTCAAATTTATTTCAAAGTTGAATTCACATTTAGATAAGTATAAAAAATATGATAAACAAAATAAATTAGGATTTACCTCTTTAAGTTTTTTGTTCTGGGATTATGAAAATTCAGCGATCTATTCTAGTGATATTGGAACTGAAAATGATTTATATATTTTTAATCAAAAAGTTGATTGGTTTATAACCGAAACAACTCACATTAAATCAGAAAAAATAATTAACCTTCTCGATAAACTTGATCCGGAGAAAATAATCTTAACCCACATTGGGGATGATTTTGAAAAACCGCTAAATGACTTTTATCAATCCTTATCTGAAAATTTCAAATCCCGCATTATTTTAGCTTTTGATGGATTTGAGTTAGATCAATACAATTCCCACTGACTTTAATAAATTCTCCTTTTGTGCTATATTTGTCACACAATTTTTACAAATTGGCAGATAAATCTTAAACTATCGAATGAATAGAGAAGAATTTAAAGTAAAAAACGGAATTATCGGTAAAACCAAAGAGATAAATGATTTGGTTGATATAATCATGCAAGTTGCACAATCCGATATCTCAATTTTAATATTTGGTGAAAGCGGAGTTGGGAAAGAAATTTTTGCAAAAGCTATCCATGCATTTAGCAATCGCTCAAACAAACCGATGGTTTCAGTAAACTGCGGTGCAATTCCGGAAGGCATAATTGAAAGTGAATTGTTTGGACATAAAAAAGGCTCATTTACAGGAGCTGTAGAATCCCGCAAAGGCTATTTTGAAATTGCTGATAACAGTACATTATTTTTAGATGAGATTGGCGAACTACCACTTAAAACTCAAGTAAAATTATTGCGCGTATTAGAGAACAAAGAATTTATGAAGCTCGGTGCTGAGACTGTTGTTAGAGTGGATGTAAGAATTATAGCGGCAACAAATAAAGACCTGCAAAAAGAAGTTGACGCAAGAAGATTTAGGGAGGATTTATTTTTCAGATTAAAAGCAGTTTCGTTAAACATTCCCCCGTTAAGAAAAAGAAAACCAGATATTGAAGAACTTGCAAAGCATTTTATAAAAGGATATGCTGAAAACAATAAACTTGCAGTTCCTGAAATAACTTCAGGTGCTTTGGAGATTTTAAAGAATTATACCTGGCCCGGTAACATCCGCGAACTGAAAAATACAGTTGAAACAGCCATCGCATTAAACAGAGGGAAAACTTTAACAGAAGAAATGTTTGTCGAGCTTATGTCTGATTATGTTGATTACGATGATCAAAGAAATTTACCAGTGTTTCTCAGAAAATCTCCCGAAGATGCCGATAGGGAATTGATGTATCGTGCTCTGTTCGAAATCAAAAAAGATATAATGGAATTAAAAGATATTATTGTTCATCGTTTTAATGTTGATGATTTCAATCGAAGAGAAAAAGAAGATGATGTTCTATCTATAAGAGATCTGGAAAAAGATGCAATTGTAAAAGCTCTGGATAAAACAAAAGGAAGTAAACGAAAAGCAGCTAAATTGCTTAACATAAGCGAGAGAACTTTATACAGAAAATTAAAAGAATATGATATTGTTGAATCGTAAAAATAAAATGCTTTTAATTGCAGTCTTGAATCTATTGTTTGTAGGATTATTTGCAATTAATTTTACTTCGTGCTGTGCGTATTCTTTTACAGGTGCATCTGTTCCGGAACATCTAAAAACCATTGCAATTCCGATAGCAGATGACAGAAGCGGTTCCGGCGAGCCTGGTTTAAGAGAGGATTTAACTCAAACATTAATAGAAAAATTTATTAACGACAACACTTTGCAGGTTTCAGAACGTACATCTGCAAACGCACTTTTAGAATGTTCTATCGTATCACTTAATGATGCCCCTGCAATTGTTTCTGCAGGCGAAGATATTACGTCTAGAAGAATTACAATTGGAGTTAGAGTTATTTACCGTGATTTGGTAAAACGATTAACAGTTTTTGAAAAAACATTTTCTAATTATAGTGTTTATCCTGCAAGTGATCCTATAAACGGAAGACAATCAGCAATAGATGCTGCGATAGAACTTATTAGTGAAGACATTTTGTTAGATACAGTATCAGGTTGGTAATAAGAGAGGATTTTTAATTTTAATGGAACAAGTAGTTTTAATTGGATATTTTGTTTCTCTGTCAATCCTGTTTTTATTTGGATTGCACGGATTTGTAATGATGTACTATCACAGAAAGTATGGGCATAAAAATCCTGTGCCCGATAGTGAATTTAAACCTGATAAACTGGTAACAATCCAACTTCCACTTTACAATGAAATGTATGTTATTGAAAGATTGATTAATTCAGTTTGCGAGATCGATTATCCAAAAGATAAAATGGAGATACAGGTTCTTGATGACTCAACAGATGAAACAACTGTTATAGTTTCTAAAATAGTTGAAGAAAAAAAGAAATTAGGATTTGATATCTCACACATCAGAAGAGGATCACGTGAGGGATATAAAGCCGGTGCATTAAAAGAGGGAATGAAAATTGCCAAAGGCGAGTTCATCGCAATCTTTGATGCTGATTTTATTCCACAAAAAGAATTTCTGAAGAAAACACTTTCTTACTTTACTGATGATAAAGTTGGGATGGTACAATCACGATGGGAACATCTAAACGGTGATTATTCAATCATTACTAAAGCTCAGGCACTTGCTCTTGATGGACATTTTGTAATTGAACAAACAGTACGCAACAAATCCGGTTTTTTCATAAACTTTAATGGAACAGGCGGTGTCTGGAGAAAAAAATGTATTGAAGATGCAGGCAACTGGCATGCAGATACATTAACTGAAGATCTTGATTTGAGTTATCGTGCACAATTGATTGGGTGGAGATTTGTTTTCCTAAAGGATTTTACATCACCTGCAGAATTACCGTCTGAAATTAACGCTTTGAAAGCACAGCAGTTCCGCTGGACGAAAGGGGCTGTAGAAACAGCGAAAAAAATTCTACCGTTAGTCTGGAAATCGAAAGTACCGCTGAGAGTAAAATTGCAATCTACTTTTCATTTGACTAACAATTTGGTTTTTCCCTTTATTCTGCTTGCTGCAATTCTAAACGTTCCTTTAATCTTTATTAAGAATAGTGGAGCACACGAAATTTACTTTGCAATTATGTCTTTGTTTGTTCTAGCATTCGTAAGCTCCTTTTTATTTTATCTTTACTCGCAAAAAGATATTCATACAGATTGGCGAAAACGAATTGTACTTTTCCCTTTGTTTATGGCTGGCAGTATGGGGCTGGCAGTTAATAATTCCCGTGCAGTGTTTGAAGGTTTAATGAACAGGAAGAGTGAATTTGTTCGAACACCAAAGTTTAAACAGGAAAGTGATAAAGACACCTTTGTTGGAAATAAATATTTAAGTAAAAAACTGGGTCTTTCTGTTTTTGTTGAAGCTGTGCTTGCGGTTTACTGTTTTATCGGAGTTTTATCTTCAATCTACTTTATGGAATTAGCTTCAATTCCGTTTCAAGTATTATTTACTTTAGGATTTTCGTTCATTGCTTATACATCAATCAAACACGCTTTTGCAACAAAGAAAATTTAATGAGCAGTAATTCATTCGATGCATTCAATCAGAAAGTAAGTTTAATATACGAGTACAATAATAAGTCTCCTTTGTTTGCTCGTGTTGCTGAAAATGAAATCGAAAAAAATAATATTGATGAAGCTATTAAAATTTTAACTACTGGGTTGACTAATTATCCTGATTTTTCTGTTGCATATTTTCTGCTTAGTAAAGCTCACACAATAAAAGGTAATTACGGACTAGCATTAAAGTTTGTAAAAAAGGGAAGTGAATTTATTCACTCCCCCAAAACATTTGATTATTACCTTCGTGAGATTGATGCGATAAAAAAACAAAGACAATTATTTAATGTTTCCCGCTGGGCTGATTCTGCAAATGAACAGTTTTCTAACTTCAATTCCACTCAGACAAATAAGGCTGAGTATAAAAATCCTTCAGAGAGCATTGAGGAAACGCTAAACAAATTGACTGCAGAAATTGCAGGTGCCACTCAAACGGTTAGAGAAGCAAAAAAGAAAATTGAAGAATCAAAACCAAAAGATTTTTCAAATAATGATTTTATTGTTTCGGAAACTCTTGCAAAGATTTATATCACTCAGGGTGAATTTAAGGAAGCGATTTCTGTTTATAAAAAATTGAAAATTAAAAATCCTGACAAAGAAATTTACTTTGATTCTAAAATCGCTGAACTAAAAGCTAAGTTAAGCGCATAATCTCTTTCTTCTAATGTATAATGCTGTAAACCGCGGCAAATTGTTTCAGCATCTTTGATAATATTTCATTAAGACCCTGAAACAAGTTCAGGGTGACAACAATTACGAAAATGATTTCAATCCAAGAAATCCTGCATACTTTTTTATTACCTTTGTACTATGATTGATACAACCCAAAACAAGGTTTTACCTCGTAAATTCTATATTCGACCAGTTCTGACAGTGGCAAAGGACTTGCTTGGTAAGGTGCTCATTAGGAAAGATGGAAATCGAATTTTGGCGGCAAGGATTGTAGAAGTCGAAGCTTATGATGGTAAAGTTGATGAAGCATCTCATTCGTTTAACGGAAAAACAAAACGTAATGAAGTTATGTTCAATGAAGGCGGATATTTTTATGTTTACTTTACTTACGGTGCTCATTTTTGCAGTAATGTTGTCACAGGAAAAGCGGATCACGGCGCAGCAGTTTTAATTCGTGCAGTTGAACCTTTAATTGGGATTGATAAAATGATAGAAAACAGATTTAGCAGAAATTTGAAATCGGGAAAAGAAATTTATAATCTAACAAGCGGACCCGGAAAGGTTTGCAAGGCTTTTGATTTTAATAAAGAACATTCCGGTTTAGATTTAACAAGCAGTAATGTTTTTATTGTTGACCAACCCAAGTTAAGAAAAAATAAGATTGGAGTTTCTGAAAGAATTGGGATTACAAAATCTGTTAGTTTGCCCTGGAGATTTTTTGAAATAGGAAATCCATATTTATCAAAATGAAAAGCGAACCTAAAAATATTTTAATCGTTAGAACCGATAGAATCGGTGATTTAATTTTAACTCTGCCTTTAGCTGGTTTGATTAAAAAACAATATCCGGATTCCAGAGTTTCTTTTCTTGTACGTGATTACACAAAAAATATTGTAAGCAATCATCCTTATGTTGATGAAGTAATTGTTCTTAAAGAATCCAATGGAAATGCACCTCTGTTTGAGAATGTTAATATCATCAAACAGAAAAAATTTGACTATTGTATTGTTGTTTATCCAAGATTTAAAATTAGTTTGATAGTTTTTTTAAGCGGAATTAAAAATAGAATCGGGACCGGCTATCGATGGTATTCATTTTTGTTCAATCGAAAAGTTTATGAGCATAGAAAAAATGCCGAGAGACACGAGTTGGAATACAATGTTAGTCTGCTTGAAAAGTTGGGAGTAAAAACTAATGTTTCAGATAGCAATGTTAGCTACGATTTAAGAGTTGATGAAAGTTCATTGCAAAGGGTTATCAAAATTCTTATTGATGAAAAAATAGATTTACAAAAACCAATTATCATAGTTCATCCCGGCAGCGGAGGCAGTTCAATTGATTTACCGATAAACAAATTTGCCGAGCTTGTTCACAAACTTGATGAAGATAATTATCAAGTTATTTTAACCGGAAGTAAAAATGAAGTTCAACTTTGTGAAAAAATTAAATCATCAAACAAAGTAAAAAATCTTGCCGGCAGATTTAATCTTGATGAATTAACTGCCTTGATTAGTAAATCGGTTATGTTTATTTCTAACTCAACGGGACCTATACACATAGCGGCGGCACTTGGTAAATATACTGTTGGGTTTTATCCCAAAATTGTTTCCTGCTCGCAGGAGCGATGGGGACCTTACACAAATAAAAAACTTGTGTATGAGCCTCAAATAGATTGTAAAAATTGTACACGCGAACAGTGTCAAAAATTAAATTGCATGGATTCGATTGATATAACTAATGTGTACACCGATATTAAAAATGTTCTAAATAAATTCCAGGAGTAGTAAATGAAATCCTTTAATAATGTAAAACCAGTAATTGTAATTTTCTTGATAATGCTAATTGGTTCAACTACCACATTTGCACAGAAGAAAGATGAATTCAGAACGGTTGATAACAATGCATTCCGTGAAGGCGAGAAACTTACCTTTGATGTTAAGTATGGTTTTGTTACTGCCGGAATTGCAACATTTGAGATACCCGCGATTAAAAAAATGTCCGGTAGAAATACTTACCACATTACATTTGAGGTAAACACAGTTCCAACTTTTGATAATTTTTATAAAGTACGCGATAGGTATGAAACCTATCTAGATGTTGAAGGAATGTTTCCGTGGAGATTTGAACAGCATATACGCGAAGGAAAATACTCCAGAGATTTTTCCGCATTCTTTGACCAGAGAAAAGGCAAAGCAAAAACCAGTGAAGGGCAGTATGATATTCCTAAATATGTAAATGATATTGTTTCTGCTTTTTACTATGCGCGAACTTTGGATTATTCAAATTTAAAAGTTGGAGATAAAATTCCTTTAAAGAATTTTTATAAAGATAAAGTTTACGATCTTGATGTAGTGTACCACGGTAAAGAAACTATTGAAGTTGCTGCAGGAAAGTTTGATTGTATAATAGTTGAACCGCTTGTGCAGGAAGGGGGATTGTTTAAAAGCGAAGGCAGCATTTTGTTATGGATGACCAACGACGATGCAAAAATGCCGGTGCGAGTAAAAACAAAAGTTGTTGTTGGTGCAATTGATGCTGATTTAACAAGCTACAAAGGTGTTTACGGCAAGTTAACCTCTAAAAGAAAATAGAATTAACCATTTGTCATTCCCGCGAAAGCGGGAATCTATTTGTTTAAACCGCAAGCAGGAATTACCCGCAGCTAACTGCCCAAAATATTTAACATTAATTTTTTAATTGTTGCTTGAAGGCAATATTTAATTAGCCTATTTTTAAGTGTAATTTGCACAACAGGTTACATTAAACGGCAAATAAATTATGTTTATTAAATATTATTTTATTACTCCTTAACTCTGGAGGAAATTATGAAAAAATTTGGATTACTATTTTCAATTTTAATTTTAGCTAGTCAATTGGCGTGGGGACAGATACTTACGTTTGAGTTTAGTGCGTTAGCTGGTGATGAAGCGAGTGCCAATTCTAATTTTAATGATGCTAATTTGATCTCATCAACCATAACAAGAGGTTCAGGAGTAACTGCTGCTACTAATGCTCAAAGATTTAATTCTTCTTCATGGTCTACGGGTTCAATAGATTTAAATGATTATGTGGAATTTACAATTACACCTAATGCAGGTAAAAAATTTTCTATTACAAGTGTTGTAATGCTACACCAACGTTCCGGTACTGGACCAACTTCTTTTGTATTAAGAACTAGCTCAGACGGGTATACAACTGATTTAGGAGGAGTTCAGACAATTGGTGATGTTGCAACAACTCAAACTAGTACATTTACATTTTCTGTATCAGATCAAACTACTGCATTAACCATTAGGATCTATGCATATACTGCAGAAGCACTTGGCGGTACTTGGGGACCCGGCGATGGTACAGGAAATGATTTGATTATAAATGGATCAACTGATGATATATCGTTAGTATCCAACGCATCCAATTTTATTGTTACATATGCACTGTCTACAGAAATCCAATTAAGTTGGACTAATGATTCTAATTCTGATGGTGTAATAATAGTTGCAAAGCAAGGTTCCGCTGTTGATGTTATGCAGGCAGAATTAAATGTTGCAACCGTCGATAATAATGATTTTTCAAATAATGGTAATTTCACTGCTGCAAACCAGGATATGAATATCGATTATGGTGTTACAACTGCATCAAATAATATTCTTGTTTACTCTGGAACTGGAACCAATATAACAATTACAAATTTAACTGTGGATCAGGTTTATTACTTCAGAATTTTTAATGATTATGGATTGGGTTCGTCAGGAACCAATTGGTCAACAGGTGTTAGTGCGAACGCAACAACTGCCGATGTGGAATTAATTGATTCCTTTACCGATGGTGATTTTACTTCAAATCCGGCCTGGTCAGGAAGTACTAGCAGTTGGCAAATTGTAACAGATAGCGATGCTGCTGCAGGAGCAACAAATTCGTTCACTTTAAGATTAAATGCCCCAGCGGTCTCCCAAACAGAATATTTGAGTGTTCAAAGAACTGGAACCTGGGGTAATGAGCAAAGCTGGGGTTTTTGGTTGGGGAGAAGAGTTCAGAATTCAACAGATGCCAATCATAGTCTAATATGGCTATTCGCAAATGAGTCAGATTTATTGAGTTCAACCGTCGATGGATACAGAATTAAATATGGGGATAATACGACAGACAAAGTAATTCTTCAGAGAATAGATAACAGTACTTCTACAAATATTTTATCTTCTTCGGGTAGTGGGTTTAATGGAACAGATTACGGATTTCTAATTAGGGTAACAAGAACATCAACAGGTTTATGGACATTATACACTAGTGCGATTCCATCAGCTAACGGAACAGGATCAATAGCGACGGACATTCCCTTATCCACAAATACTACGATAACACAGGGAACTACTATTGATAATACTTACAGTTCTTTTGATAATGGTTATTTGGGTTTTGCAGCCTTACATTCAACTGGTGCAGATGCTATTATTGGAGCAGAATTCGACCAATTATATTTTTCAAAAAGCATTTTCTCCCCTCTCCCCGTAGAACTTTCATCCTTCTCAGCTTCGGTTGTTGGGAATGCAGTTAAACTCAACTGGATAACAGAAACAGAGGTTAATAATTATGGATTTGATATTGAACGCAAAGTCGGCAGTCTTCAGTCCACAGTCGGCAATTATGAAAAAGTTGGTTTTGTTAATGGTAATGGAAATTCAAATTCACCAAAGAGTTATAGTTTTGAAGACAAGAATGTAACTGCAGGAAAGTATTCATACAGACTAAAACAAATTGATAACGACGGACAGTTTGAATATTCTAAAACAATAGAAGTTGATCTTGGTGCACCAAAAAAATTTGAGTTAAGTCAAAACTATCCAAATCCGTTTAATCCTGTTACCACAATTCGTTTTAATCTGCCAGAAGCAGGCAATGTAAAACTTACTTTGTTTAACATACTCGGTCAGGAATTAAAAACACTTGTAAATGGGTTTAAAGAATCTGGTGTGCACACAATAAACTTTGATGCAAGTGAACTTAACAGCGGAATGTACATTTACAAAATTGAAGCTGGCAATTTTGTTCAAACAAGAAAGATGACATTGGTTAAATAATCTTTAGTAATAATAAATTTTTCGTAGCACAGATCTCCCGATCTGTGCTTTTTTTTGTTTTTTGCATCGCCTGCCTTGGAAAATGTATATTTCTAAAATAAAATTATATCCGCAGGACAGAATTCGCCGCGGCAAACTGCCCCCAAATTAAAAATATTTGTAGCGCAGGAATCCCTTCCTGTGTGTGGTTGATTTTGAAAAGACTATTGTTAATTAAATAAAACAAAAAGGGCAGGAAAGGATTCCCGCCCCACATAAAACATTGGTGCTACGAATAGGATTTCTTTTTAAATTTGAGTGTCACTTCTTATATCAGTAATTTTAAGCATTATTATTCAACTCATATTTATTACTGATGCAAGAATTTAACAAAGACAATAAAAAAGAAGATCAGCAAACTGAACTTTTATCTATTTCTAACGGAAGTAACCCCGATCAAGATCCTGATAATGATTTGGAAATGCAGGTTTCACCGGTTGCTGCCGCATTTATTGGTTTAGCCGGTGCATTTTTTCTTTATCAGATCGTTGGTTCGCTAATTACAGTTTTAATATTAGGAATGGATCTAGAAAAAGTTCCTGTGGATAGCCTTCGTTTAATGACGATGGCTGGACAGATACTTTTCATTTTACTTCCAGCACTGTTATTTGCAAAATGGATTTACTCCGATGTTGGTAAGATTATCCGCATTCGCAAACCTGATTTGAAGGAACTGGGTTTATTTACTATCGGGATTGTTATTCTTACTCCATTGTTACAAGCGTATCTGTATATCCAGAATTATTATTTAGAACTCTTTGCTAAAAATTCGTCATTGATAAATTCTGTAAAAAGTTTTTTTGATTCATTAAATGAGATGGTTGAAAAAACATACAGCAATCTTCTTTCGGCATCTAACATATTTGAGCTTTCATTAGTTGTATTGGTAGTTGCAGTTGTACCGGCACTATCGGAAGAAACAATGTTTCGCGGTTTTATTCAACGAAGTTTTGAGCTGCGGTATAAAAAATATATTGGTGCAATAATCACAGCAATATTTTTTAGTCTTTATCATTTTAATCCTTACGGATTTATTCCACTCTTTATTCTTGGTGCATTCTTTGGATTTGCCGCATACCAGAGTAAAACATTGCTCATACCAATGTTCTTGCATTTTCTTAATAATTTTTCGGCAGTTTCTCTTTATCATATTATTGGTGATGATGAATTGCTAAAGACCGATGCTTCAGTAAATCCGGATGAACTTTCTTCTTATGTTTTGATGTTTGTGGGATTAACTGCTTTGTTTGTTGGATTGATTGTTATCATAAATAAATATTATTCTTCAAAAAAATTATTAAAGGAGGAATGATTATGCCTTTCTGTCCAAATTGTACATACGAATATAAAGAGGGCATTAAAGTATGCCCGGATTGCGGAACATCATTAGTTGAAGAACTAATAGATCACGATTGGGTTGTAGTTTACACTTCAGATCAACTTTACGATGTGCAGATGATGAAGGATGCTCTTGAGAGCGCAGAAATTGATGCTACAATCTTATCGCAGAAAGACAGCAGCTTTCCTGTTACAGGAGATCTTGCTGTTATAAAACTTCTTGTTAAAAGCGAAGATGCTGCTTCGGCTCTAAATTTTATAAAAGAGTTAGAAAACACTAAACCGGAAGAAGAGGAGTAATGGCTTTAGGAAATACATCTGTTCGTATTTTGGTTTCTGTTTTTGCTATTCCGGCATTGGTTTTACTCGCATACTTTGGCAGCGTATATTTTTTAAGCTTTGTTCTGATAATTGCCGGAATATCTTTTTATGAATTTTCAGTTATGGCAAAATCGAAAGGTGCAAATGTAAATGTTAACCTTGGCTTAATTGCTGTAATTTTTCTGATACTAAATCAGTATAGATTTTTCTTTAGTCAATATCATTTTCTAATTGGATTTTTTATTGTGCTTTTACTTTTTGAGTTGTTCAGGAACTACGG
>Ga0172375_10002264_pt1 | contig 30174 bp, 19 predicted proteins | sample LakKiv1m_FD_114537 | JGI IMG/M metagenome (GOLD analysis project Ga0172375, IMG submission 114537) | Freshwater microbial communities from Kabuno Bay, South-Kivu, Congo - kab_092012_11.1m | ecosystem: Environmental > Aquatic > Freshwater > Lake | place: Democratic Republic of the Congo... | reverse complement strand
ACAGTTTTAGCCAAATTATCGACAATTTTTTGTCGAATGTTGTGGTGTCGACTTCCTCGTCTGACACTACATTTCACTACCGTGGAAAGGTGTCAGGTGAGGACACCTGACACCACAGTTTTAACCAAATTATCGACAATTTTTTGTCGATGTGGCAGCGCAAAGCGCCTAAATCCTAATTCCTGCTTTACTTCACCATAATCATTTTCATCGACCTGGTCTGTCCGTCGAAATCCAATTGATAGAAATAGAAGCCGGAAGAAACGATATTTCCGGCGGCGTTCCGTCCATCCCACAGAGCGCTGTGTTTACCGGCTTCGGTATAGCCGTCTTTCAGCGTAGCGACTTCCTGCCCCAGCGAATTGAATATGCGCAGTCTTACGGAACCGGCATCCTGCAAGGTATAATTGATGATGGTGCCGCCGTTGAAAGGATTGGGATAATTCTGCGATAATTCCATATCCTGAGGAATTTGGAAATTTCCGTCTTGGACGCCGGTTTCCAACTCGTTCCAGCGCTGCATATATAAATTCTTGATTTCAATTTTTCCCGAAGAGCGGGCGTCGACCCAGACTGAAACCGCGCCGTTATTATAGTCGTCGATAATGACCGGATTGATCTGACGATTGTAGGCATTGCACAAGACATCGCCGTTGGCCGTCCAATCAGGATCGATTTCGCCGTTTGAACTATATTGCGAAGCGTAGATGTCGGAATAGGGCAGAGTGCGGGCGTCTTCCCAACATACCAAGAGAGTATCATCGCTGCTGAAGATAAAAGTACCGCTTACTTGATCGGTCAGAGGTGAAACCGCGACCGGCAAACCCGCCGCTAAAAACATTGGTGAACCGTTGGAAATATTAACTTTCTGCATATACACATCATTGTCCAAGCCGTTGCGGGTATCCTGCCAAATCACATAGAAATTACCGGACGGTTCGATTTCCAAATCCGTGGGAACCTGGTCGCCGTATTGCGCGCACAAAGGAATCCCGTTAGTCTGCCAAGCGACAGCGCCGGTGGTTAGATCGAGTTTTTGGATGTATAAATCGTTTTCACCGCTGCGAAAATCAGCCCAGGCGATGACTAAATCTCCATCTTCAGTCAATCCGCCCTTCATTTCTTCCTGCATCCCCATCACTGCGCATACGGTAGTCTGCCAAAGGACTTCGCAATCCTGGTCGATCCTTGCGGCGTATAAATCGTAATCGGTGAGGAAACTCCCCGCCCGCCAATATAAAATTGCTCCGCCGGCGTCATCGTAATGGATACCGTAAACTTTTTCGTCAATATTGGAGGTGATTTCGGTAACTTCATTGACATTAAAGACCACTCCATCGGCATCGATGCGGGCGACATAGATTTTAAGAGCAAAATTATCGTTGTATCCGATCCAGGCGATGAAAGCTCCCCCATTGCCATCGGTGCAGATTTTCGGGTCGCTTTGATCATGATAATCATAAGGATAAATCCTTACACCTGAAGAATCCCATAAAATAGTTCCGTCACGATTTACTCTTTGCGCATAGATTTGCGGGATACTGGCGTTAGCCAGTCTGGCGTCTTCCCAGCAGATAATGGCGCCGTCGCTGCCGTCGGAAACTAATTGAGGATCGTGCTGGCCCCCTCCTACTTCATTGATATTATTGTATTCGATAGCAACCGGCCGGCCGTTAGGCTCTAAATTCTTCTCTCCGGTCAAGCCGAAAATCTGCATATAGATGAAGCCGCCCAAATAAATGTAATTGACATCTTCCCACACTACCAAATAGTTCGAATATGTTTCATCCAGTTTGATTATCGCAGGGGAAAAAGCGTCGCCGTCGATTCCATAAGTTACTACCACTCCGCCGGGAGTAAGCTGAGAAACGCCGCTGGGATTATAAAGCTGACAGAAGACTCCCGGCGAACCTTGACGGCCGTCCTGCCAAGCGATCAGAGTCCGGCCATCGCTATGCGCCCGCACTAATGCCCCATCCTGCAAATAATCATAAGCGGAAACTATTAAACCGTCAGTATCCCAAACCACCGCGCCGTTAGCGTCAAGCTTCTGGGCATAAACATCACTCTCCTGCCCGCCGGCAGTCCGGTCATCAGTCCAAGCTAAGACAACACTGCCGGCTTCAGCTGTGTTAATCCTGATTTCCCTTTGACCTTCCTGTGCGGTGCAGACCGGGACACCGTTAGTCCCCCAGGGCATAGTCCCGGTGGGGGAAACTTTCGCCGCATAAATATCCATCACTTGATTGGTGGGATCGTTGCGATAATCTTCCCATACTAACACAGCATTACCTGATCCGTCATTAGCAATCCGTTGATTTTCCTGAGTGTTGTCAGAAATGCAAACCGGAATGCCATTGGCGGCAAACTGCATCTGGCCGGTGGCGTTCACCCGCTGAATATATAAATCGGTGCGGGTGACAAATTGATTGCGTTTATCCACCCATACCATATAAGCGCCGCCGCTGCCATCGGGAGCTAATTTAACGCCATTCTGTTCATCGACCGCATTACAGACTAATAGTCCGGTCGAATCCGCCCAAGTCAGAGTTCCGTCCGGTTCGATCCGCTGGCAATAAATGTTCAAATTCCCGGTTTCCCGGCTGTCAGTCCAGGCGACGATAATACCGCCGTCTCCGTCAGTGTCGACGGTTTGCTGCCCAGGCCCACCTTGATCGCCGTCATCTTTGGCGACAAATTTACCATCGGCAGGCCAATTGGGGTCGATAGTGCCATCGCTTAGGACATGCTGAGCCCACAAATCACCAATGCCGGCGGCTTGGGGAGCGTGATGCCAAAGTACCATCGCGCCGCCCATTTCATCGGCGATGGTATGTAAGGTCAACTGTTCATAATTCAGCACTCTGGATAAAGGCACGCCTCCGGAGGCCCATAACAAGTTCCCCTGCAAATCCACTTTCTGCGCCCAGACATCGCCTAAAGAATCGTCGCGGAAATCCACCCAGGTGATAATGAAATTGCCGAATCCATCAGCGCAAATATCCGGATCTTCCTGCCGAATCGCTTCCGCCGAAATGATCATTCCATTATCGGTCCATTGCGGCTGACCGTTTATATCATATAATTGCGCCCAGACATCGCGGTCGCCGATGCGAGTATCCGACCAGACGATACATGTATAGCCATTTTCATCCATAGCGGCAGCGCGCTGCCATTCGATATGATGACCTTGACGCAGCGGTATTCCGTTGTCATTCCATTTCGCCGGCACTGATGCGGCTGCGCTGGAAATTATAATCATTATGATTACAAATACCGACACTAAAATAAAATTACTTCTGTGCATTTTGTGCACTCCTCATTCTGGTTCATTCATTGATTAGTATGATTAACTATATTATTTCTATAATGATGTAATAAAAACTTACTAATGAGCCTTCCCGGCGCTATGCTGCAGTGCATAATTCGTGCCTTTTTCTTTTTTAGAAAGTGTTCAAGTGGACAAGTGAGCAAGTGTTCAAGTTAAAAGCGCCGGTTAAGACTCGACTTAAAGGGCATGTTGCCCAAATCCCTAAGGGGTGCTGTCGATCCTATGTGTTTGACAGCATGTGTTGGAAAAACAAACAAATGGTGTCGACTACGGAGAGTAGACGCCACATGTTGGGGACATTTTTTCGATTTCGGCAACAATCCCCAGTGGAAAGTTCTGACGACTCTCACTAATAATCCTATGCAGTATAATTGAATATAACTTTCAAATGTCGTCAAGCAATTTTATATATTGTCCGGCGATCAAATCCGCGGCATTATTGTTTAAAATATACTGACGGTTCTTTGCGCCTTGAGCGGCATTATATTTTTCCGCTTCTGCCAGCAGGTCATCCAAGTCGTATTTAGTGCGATTGAACCTGCGTCCTGAACAATTGAACTTCCTCAGTTCCAAGATGGAATCGTTATCGATGAAACCGTCCAATCCGAATCTGCCTGCGACAACGACATTCCTACCGCAGGACATCGCTTCCAAACAACCCCGTCCCAAAGACAAAACTAAATCCGCCCGGTTTATGTCTATAAATACTTCGTAGGACACTTTTTTATTTTTATGACCGATAAAGTCGATTTTCGCTTTAAGGGCTTTAGCCAGTTTTTTGAAGATTTTGACCTCCATCTGCCTGTGTGACACCAGTAAAATCCGCTTAATACTGTTTTGGATAGGTTCATACTCCCTGAATAAAAAGGTGTCGATGGGATTTCTGATAAGGTTCGATGTGAAACCTAAAGCGTCACTCCGCTCTTTAGTTTCTTCGCTGACTGAAACATAGACATCCGCGCCGGAAAAAGGTCTTTCCAATTCTTCAAAAGGGCTGTGAGAAGTGAAGACTAAGGGATAAAACCGCTTTCGTTTTTCCAATATCGACCGTAAACAACAATTATGATTGACCAAAGCCGCATCGAAATATTTTCCGGAGTCGAAATAATCTGTGACTTCCCATCCGAGTCCAGCCAGATGCCGGGAAAAATTGCCTTTCCTGAGGGTAAAAATCGATATTTCATGATTTAGCTTCTGCAAAGCCAATCCGATAGTCTTCACCCAATTTTCCGTCCCGCCGGGCAAATCCAGAAAGGCGTTGGTCAACAGTATTTTCATATCTGCTCTTTGGAATTCTTGTTCAAATAACGCAAGCTTTCCTCTGCGGAAAATCCGTTCAGTCCCCATTTCCACAAATGAAAATAAATATCAGCTTTTACTTTATATTTACTGTAAAACCAAGATTTAATCCTATTCTTAATAAACCGTTGAAGAAACTTCGTCATTAAAAGTGACTTTAAGATAATTTGGTAAAAGCCATTCCTATACTTTTGATAATAATGAATTAAAGATATAGCATCTTCCTTATATACATATAATTTATCCGGGCTGCTTTTGCTTAAAAAATGGATCAGTTTTGCATCTGGGACTATAAATAATTTCTTCCCCTGTTTTTTCGCCTGCATCGCCAGATCTTCTTCCTCGTGATATAAAAAATATCCTTCGTCGAATCCGCCAAGGGAGCGGAAGAAATCGCGGCGGATGAATAAATCCGTCCCGCTCAGAACATCTGCTGCAAACGGAGATGCAAAATCCACTTTTCCGGTTTTGTATCTCCATTCGTAGAAAATTTTTAACATTCCTATGCGATAGACTCGATGAAATAAATGAGGGAAAAATGTATAGGACCTGACTTTACGAAGATTTTCGTTATATTGCTGAGCGCCGCAGATAACGCATTCTGGATGCCCTTCCATAAAATTATACAGCTCAGTTAAAACATCATTAACCAGTACTGTATCATTATTCAGGAAAAATAAATATTTACTTTCAGCGTTTTTCACCGCATAATTGTTGCCTCCGCCGAATCCCCGATTTTGCTCCAGCCTTATAGTTTTTACATTCTTTCCATAAGCTTCAAATCTTCCGCGATTGAATTCCCGCGAACCATTATCCAGAACTATAATATCATAATCCGAAGCGGGAAATTTGGTGTGTTCTATTATCGATTCAACACATTTTACGGTATATTCATCGCTGTTATAATTTAAAATGGCAATAGTAATCAGCGGCATTATTTTATCCTTAAAAAAGTGATTTTTTCCGAGATTACCAAATTATAACCGTTTTTCGCAAAATTACTATGCTTATTATAATTCTTGCTTTTATAATAATCCCGGTTAGTTCTTAATCCTTTGGTCGGAGCCGGCTGGTGATGCAGATGATAGACCCAGGCTTTATGGCTGATATTAAGCCCGATGATACGATTGAGATATAACCTCCGGCCCAAATCGTCGTCTTCCAATCCCCACCCCTGAAAATTTTCATCGAAACCGTTCACCCGGATAAACTGGTCTTTGTAGAGGGAAAAAGCGCCGCCTTGCAGTTTAGGCCGGCGGTCGCCTAAGCCCAATCGCTTGCCTATATGATAAATATAGTCCTTTGCCGCCAGTTTATATAACCGCAGCCTTCGTTTATCCATCAGTTCCGAACACCAGGCATTATCCGAAGCGGTAAAAATTTTGACTCTTTCGTCTGCAGTTGTATATATCGGTCTGGTGATGAGAAATCTGGTAGATGCGGCATACTTTTTCACATAGCGGAAATATCCTTCGGACGGCAGCAAATCCTGATCTAAAAAACAAAGATAATCGCCTTCGGAATACCTGACACCGTTATTTCGCACGCGGGCTAAACGATAGCCTTGATGTTCCTGAATGACAAGTTTGCAGGGTATTTTCAAATCTTTCGCATATTCCGATAACACAGCAAATTGATCTTCGGTCGAACCGTCATCGCTGAAAATTATTTCGAATAAATCCTCCTGATGATATTTGACAATGTACTTAAGGAAAATTCCCGTATATTCCGCCCGGTTATAAGTGGGAACGATGAGGCTGATTTTCAAATCTTTCATACTAAATGCCGGCCAATAAACGAAAATTCTTATATTCCCCTACTCTTCTCCCGCCCAGAATGTGGTTTTCCAGAAAGCTTAACAAACGGTATTTGAGCTTTTCGTGTTTATGCGGCTGGCGCAGCGGATCAGGTTTACCGGACATCTGCAATTTGTTGTTCCAGTCCATCATTTTAATCCGTTCCGCCATTACTGCGGGATGACTGTCCTGGAATACCGCCAGCCGGTCGAGCGGTCCGTAATCGAATTCCTGCGGGGCGTTTTTATATTTTTCCTCGATCTTTTCCCGCCCCCAATGGATAGTGTCCAAAGCTTTGCGTTTATTCTGCATCAAATGCGGCGGCCTCACCCAGCCGTAATGATAAATTTCCGCATCGACGGCAGCGACATTCAATTTCCTTTCGCCGATTTTAAAGGACTGCGCGCTCAAATGCGAATGCGCGCCGATGCCGTTCCGCACGATACGGATTTCCCGCGGATACCAGCCGTGACCATTGTGATAATGCCGATAATCCCCCCAAAAATGTTTGTAGCGGAATAACAGCCCTTCCACTTCCCGCCGCTCCAGCAATTCTTCACAGCGCGCTTTAATCACCGGTAAATACTTTTCGTGCACGACTTCATCCGCCTGCATATAAAAACACCATTCGCCATGGCAAGCTTTCAGCGCAATATCCGTCTGAATAGCGTTGATATGACCATGCCATTTCTGCTCATAATCTTCCCATACCGTATCGATGATTTTAATCTTTTTATCCCCGATTCCGGCAATCGCTTCCCGCGTGTAGTCGTCCGTATCGCCTTTACCCACAGCGATGTTGAATTCATCGCAGATAGGCAAAATCGATTTGATGGCTTCCACTACCGGAAAATACAGCTTGACGCCGTTGCGCACAAAGGAAAAACCGGAAATTTTCATTCTTGGTCGTTAGTCGATGGTTGATAGTCGAGGGTCGAACTGGGGAAATTAATATTCACTGGAAATTATGGATATTATGGATATTTAAAAGTAATATTCACAGTAAATTAAGTAATGAAGTACTAATGTGTCAGGCGAGAGCGCCTGACACCACAAAAATTTTCATTGGCAGATAGTTGATGGTCGATAGTCGATAGTTGAAAATTATAATTCACAGTGTATTAAGTAATGAAGTAATAAATTGCTTTTATCTGTTAAATCTGTTTTATCTGTTGTGAATGCTTCGAGCTTTGCTTTTCTCTGTGCTCCTCTGTGTTCTCTGTGTCTCTGTGGTGAAGCTTTTATCTTTGCTTTTTCTTTGCTTTCAACTTAAAACTCAACACTCAAAACTCAAAACAGTTCATGCTTTAAAAAACTTTCCCCCTTTAATCTTCCCCGATTCATTGAAACTGTAGTTTCCTTCCCCGGCGATGATAATATGGTCCCATAAATCGATTTTAAGCAGTTCCGCGGCGCTTTCCAGCTTGATGGTCAATTCAATATCTTCCTGTGAAGGTTCCGCCGGGCCTTGAATATGATTATGGGCGAGAATGAGCGCCGCCGCGGAATGTTCTATCGCCGGAGCCAGTAATTCCCGCGGCGATACCAAAGCTCGCGATAAACTGCCTAAAGCCACCACTTCGTCCCAAATCACTTTCCCGTCCGCCGCTAAATACAACGCCCGCAATTGTTCCTTCTTTAAAAAGCGCATATCGGATAAAAATTCCGCCGCTTCCGCCGGAGATTTCAAATTTCGCACTCCGTTTTTCACCGGGGAACATAATCTTTCGCTTAAAGCCAAAACTGCTATTACCGCCGCCGCCCGCTGGTCGTCCAATCCCATCATTTGCGGCGTCTGAGTCAAATCCTTTTCTTTCAATAACGCCCGCCCGCCGCATTTGATTAATATGTTCCGGCAGATTTCAATCTCGATTTCCAATGCGGCGGATAGTAATTCTTCCTCGCTTAAACCGGCAGTCCCGGATTCCAAAATTTTCTTGCGCAGACTTTCTGCGCTTTTAAGACCTTCCCCAAATTTATCCAAAATAAATTGTTTTTCCCCAATACTACCCCGCTTTTTACCGTAATAAATCACCGCCGGCGTCATTTCCAAACCGCTTACGGCGATCATTTCCCTCAACCGAACTGCTTCGGAACTCTCATCTCCCTTTAACAATATTTCGACTCTTTGTTGAAGTTTACTGATATCTTTTTCCCCGGCGTATTCCCGCCAATCGGCGAATTCCTCTTTCCGCAAGCCGGTTATTCCCACGCTCTTGAACAAATTCATCGTCCGGTTCGCCGATAATATTGGTTCTTTATATAAATATTCCAGGAAGTACCGGTGACTGACCGCCGCATCATTAGCCGGTTGTTCCATCGCTTCAACGGCAATAATTTCACCGCTGTTTTCCACCGCCGCCAATATCTCGACCAGTAAATCCCTTTTCTGCGCCAACCCTCCCGCCCCCCAAGCGATAAACAATCCGCTATAGCGCTTTTTTAGGGCTTTTTCGCATTCTGCTTTAAACTCATCAATCCGCCACACCGGAGGCAATACTACCGGCTTATGCGAACTGAAGCGCGCCCGGTCGCACCAAAATTCCCCGATTTCTCCGATAATCAACAGCCCTTTATCGGGGATGCGTTTGAATATATGTTCGATATTGTTCATATAGTCTGCAAGTTAAAAAAAAAAGTTTCAAGTGCGCAAGTGTTCAAGTGAAAAGCAAAAGCGCCGTGCTGCAGAGTCCCCGCACTCTGCAGCATTAAATCTCGCAACTCGAAACTCATATCACGCAGCTTATTTTCATGCATCGTTGCGCACCGTACGGCGTACGATGGTTTATCCTGAAAATAGTCGTCAGTGGTCAGTGATCAGTCGTCAGTAAAAAGCATACAATGTGGTATCAGGCGCCCTCGCCTGACACTGAACCTATGACTGTGGTGTCGACCCTCTGTGGTCGACACTATTTTCATGCTAAGTTGTGCGCCGCCAGGCGCATGGGGGTTTGCTTTGCTTTTAAATTTAATATTAGATTTTAGATTTTACATATTAGATATTTGCCTTTTAACTGACGACTGACGACTGACGACTGTCAACTGATCTTCCCCCCCGCCTCCATCTCTCCGTCCACTGTCAATAGCCGCATTTTACCGTCTTTCGAGGCGGCTAACAGCATCCCCTGCGATTCAATGCCGCGTATTTTCGCCTTCCGTAAATTCGCCACTACGATGATTTTCTTGCCGATCAGTTGTTCCGGGGAATAAAGTAAGGCAATCCCGGCTACTAACTGTCGTTCTTCACTGCCAAGGTTTATCCGCAATTTTAATAATTTATCTGCGCCCGGCACTTTTTCCGCCGTCAATATTTCCGCAACCATTAATTCCACTTTGCGGAAATCGTCGATAGAAATCAAATTATCTTCAAATACAACAGGTTCTTCTTTCTTTTCTTCCAATTTTATCTCGATTCTGGGAAATACCGCTTCCCCTTTGAACATCTTTTGCCCCGATTTAAGTCCTCCCCAGTTAATGCCGCTGTTCACCGCGCCGATCCTATTTAAAATCTCGCCGCATTTCCCCGGCATCACCGGTGTCAGCCACAAAGAAGTCCATCTCACCGCCTCCAAAGCGTTGTATAGCACCGCCCCTGCGGCAATTTTATCCTTCTTCGCCAGTTTCCAGGGAGCGGTTTCTTCCAAATAACGGTTCGCTTTATTGACCGGCAGCATTGCGGTTTTTACCACTTCATCCACCCGCAGCTTGCCGGTGTATTGCCGAATATTCGCCTCACATTCTTCCGCCAATGACACCCATTCACAATCATTTTGACCTTTTTCCGGGATTACTCCATCGAAAAACTTTTCAATCAAAGTCGTCACCCTGGACAATAAATTCCCCAAATCGTTAGCCAAATCACTGTTCAGCCTTTGAATCAATCCCGCTTCACTGAAAGAAGCGTCCAATCCCGGCGTCATTTCCCGCATTAAAAAATAGCGGAAAGCTTCCACCCCATATTTATCCGCCATCTGCAAAGGTTTCACCACATTCCCTACCGACTTCGACATCTTTTTATCCCCGGCCAGCCACCATCCGTGCGCAAAAATGGTTTTAGGTAATTCAATGTCCGCCGCCTTCAACATTATCGGCCAATAAACCGAATGAGTGGTCAATATATCTTTGCCGATCAAATGCACCGTCGCCGGCCAAATCCCTTTGCTTTTCACTGCGCTGTAATAATTCAACAAAGCATCGAACCACACATAAGTCACATACTCTTCATCGAACGGCAGCGGTATCCCCCAGTTCAAGCGGAATTTTGGGCGCGAAATGCACAAATCCTTCAGAGGCTGGCGTAAAAATCCTAAAACTTCATTTTTGCGGAATTCAGGCTGGATAAAATCGGGATTAGCCTTAATATATTCAATCAGCCAATCCTGATATTTACTCATTTTGAAAAAGTAATTCTTTTCCTTCATCAAATTGACCGGCCGGCCGCATTCCGGGCAATTGCCTTCCTGCAAATCCTTATCAAGAAAATACCTTTCATCGTGGACACAATACCATCCCTCAAATTCATCCTGATAAATTTCACCTTTAGCGTCGATGTAATTCAAGACTTCCCGCACGACTTTTTTATGCCTTTCTTCCGTGGTGCGGATAAAATCATCGCTGCCGATTTCCATTTTCACCCATAGATCTTTGAATTTCACGCACATTCGGTCGCAATGCGTTTGCGGATCGATTTGCAATATCCCCGCCGCCTGCTGGACTTTCTGACCGTGTTCATCCGTTCCCGTAAGCATAAATGCTTTTTCCCCCAGCAGTCTATGATATTTGGCAATGGTGTCGGCGAAAATAGTGGTATAAGCGTGTCCGATATGCGGTTCATCGTTCACATAATAGATCGGGGTGGTAATGTAAAAAATATCGTTCATTAAATTCCTTGTAATTAGTGTTCAAGTGTTCAAGTTGTCAAGTGTTCAAGTTAAAAACAGAAACATCGTTCTGCAGAATTTCTGCATTTTGTGGCAGATGACCAATTTTCATGCTTAACGCAGCCTGCAAGATGTCAGATGATTTTTTACTAATGCCCTTCGCAAAAAAATCTATCATAGATTTTTTTGCGCATCTCCGCTTTCAAGGGGAATTGTCTCTTCCCCCCGTTCTCCCACTTCACCTTCGCAAAGCTCTTCCAAATCGCCGTTTTCCTCCGCTTCACCCAGCGGTTCCATTACTATCGGCGGGCCTAACTTCAGGCAGCGGCATTTGGTCAATTCTTCCGGCGTCAGCCTTTCGAAATCGCCATTGGGATGTTTCAGATACACGCATTCATTGAAGATGTCGATTTTGTCCAGCATCGCTTCCCCGGCCGGAGTCTGGAAAATGCTTTCCCGCGGAGGGTATTTTTCCAATTCCTTCACATAATAGTCCAACTCATAGCGTAAACAGCATTTCAAGCGGCTGCAGCAACCCGATAATTTCTGCGGATTCAACGATAAATTCTGTACTTTCGCCATCTGTGTAGTTATCGGCTGAAAACAATCGATGAAAGTGGTACAGCACAATTGCTGCCCGCAAACACCGTAACCCGACAATCGTTTTGTCTCATCCCGCGCGCCAATCTGCCTGAGGTCGATACGCACACGAAACTGCGCCGCCAAATCTTTGACTAATTCCCGGAAATCCACCCGCCCGTCCGCGGTAAAATAGAAGGTCAATTTCCGATGGTCGAATTGATATTCCGTATCAACTAATTTCATCGGCAAATTATGCTTTTTTATCTTCTCCAAACATAATTTCTCCGCGGCTTCCTCTTCTTCCCGCAGTTTATTATAGACTTCAAAATCTTCGGGGCGGGCTTTCCTTAACACATTGAAATGAATATCTTCCGGCTTGACAATTTTTTGCCGCAGACCGATAAAAACGATTCGGCCCATATTCTCGCCTTTTTCCACTTCCACTACCACCATATCGCCGGTTTTGAAGGGAAATTCCAGCGGATTGCGGAAAGTTTCCCGCCGGCGGCCTTTGAATTCTACTTCGATATATTCAAACATTTTGTCTTCTTTATTTAGACTTTTGACTGTAGACCTTGGACTTTAGTAAAAATAAAAACAATCGTATTTAACTCAAAACTCAAAACTCAACACTCAAAACAATCTACCTGATCCATTTGATATGCTTGCGATAGACTGCCGCCAAATTTGTCAATATCATATCAATATAAACATTTTTATCGACTAAATCAACCGCCTCCATTGTCGCTTGCCGCACCGCTTCCAAATTATTATACTTCATATTCCTGCGGAATCTTTCCAGCCGGTCGTCTTTATCGCCGTTGTACTGCGGATTAAGCCCCGCATCCAGCATAGAAACATCTTTAAACCATTGATCCAATCTCAATAATATCTGTTTTAAATAAGCTTTATTGGTGGTTTTTTCATATTTCCGGCAGAAATTATATACGGCCACAGGATTTTCCTTGACTATTTCCTGTAAAAAAACATCCAGCGCTTCATCCCGCGCCGGATCGCCCTCTTTGAATAACAGCCGCGCCTGTCCGAACGATCCGTCCGCCCGTTTAGCAATCACTTTAACTTTTTCCGCATCGGCCTGATAATGCCGAATCAATCCTCCGGCGATTTCCTCTTCACTCAAAGGGCGGAAATAAAAAGCCTGACACCTCGACACCACAGTGGGCAGCATCGCTTCCGGCCGCGAACTAACCAAACAGAGGAAAAAATCCGGCGGCGGTTCTTCCAATAATTTCAACAGTGAATTTTGTGATTCCAGATTCATCGCTTCTGCCGGACTAATCAACGCATAGCGCCGTCCTCCCATATAAGAAGTCAAGGAACTGCGCTGAATCATCAACCGCACCTGATCCAGTATAATCCCGCTGGCTCCCGGATAATTGACCGGATAATACAAGTCATTCTCTATATTCTTCAACTCCTTACGGTAATTTTCCAACTCCGTTTCGCTCATTTTATCCACCCAATCGTGCCCGTCTTTGACCTTCACCGGACGCTTGATGGGAAACAAATAGTAAAAATCCGGATGCTGAAAATGGCGGTACATCTTGCAGGAATTACACACTCCGCAAGGCGGCTTTTCCCCGGAACATAATAAGTGCCGCCCCAATTCCAATCCGGCGGCTTCTTTCCCGGTTCCTTCATTTCCGTAGAACAGCAGCGCATGCGGCAGTTTCCCCGCTTCGGTCAATCTCCATAACCTGCTCTTGACATCGTTTTGTCCCACTACTCCAGCTAAAAATTCATCGGTTTCGTTTATCATTTTTATATCCTTTTAGAATTATTATCCGACAGATTGTCGTTTAAAATCGGGCGGGTCTTTGACCTGCCCCTACAAAAAAGGCTTTCGCTAAATCGTGTGTGCAATGCAATTATAAAGGGTGTTGAATACAATTTTTCTACCATAAAACACTTTTTGTCACTCCGGCGAAAGCCTGAGTCCGGACTTGGCGCCTTGAAAAAGCTGGATTCCGACTTTTGTCGGAATGACAAATCGGTTGTTTTTGTCTATAGTGATGATGTTGTTGCCAACATAAAATAGCGAAGAACCGAAAAATTAAAATTATTCACTTGATATTTAACTTTAAACTTTTAGCTTTTGCTTTTCTCTGTGTCTCTGTGACTCTGTGGTGAAGCTTTTGTCTTTGCTTTTATCTGCTTTTATCTGCTTTTTTATCGGTTTTTATCTGCGGTTCAAATCTTTGCTTCGCTTTTCTCTGTGTCTATGTGGTGAACGCTTATATTTTGCTTTTCCCTAATCGCTCCTCGCTTATCGATCTTCGCTCTACTCTATTTCAGCCAGATTTCCGGATTTTGTTTATTCCGTTTCTCCCATAATTCAAAATGTAAACGGCCTTTGCCCTTCACTTCGTCTTCACCCGTGGTGCCGATTACTGTCCCGCTTCTCACCATACTGCCCGGACTTACCAGCACTTCGTCCACATTGGCATAGACCGTATAATAATCCCCCGGATGGTTGACAATCATTGTAGTGCCATAGCCCCTCAGCCAAGTCACTACCGTTACTTTCCCCGAAGCCACCACCTGTACTTTAGCGCCTTTAGCGGTCTGAATGTCCACTCCGGTGTTTTCCGTTTTGGTATTGAATTTGGGATTTAAATGACTGCCGAAACCGGAAACCACTTTCCCTACCACCGGCCATTCCATTTTCCCTTTCAAAGCTTTTAAATCCACTTCGGGGAATACCCTAGTCACTTCCAGAACCGCTGACGCCTTTTCAACTAAACTGGCGATCAATCTTTCAATTTCTGCCGCAGCATTCCGTTTCGCCGCTAATTGCTGTTCGTATTCGTTTTTATCGTGTTTCAGTTTTTCCAGCAGCTTTTCTTTCTGTTTCCGGTCGCTATTAAGTTTTTTCTCTTCATTTTTAGCTTCGTCGATCAATTCCCGTTTATATTCCAATCTGTCCTTCATCTCCTGTTCCGCCGACACCAAAGTCGCTTCCAGCGATAATTTTGTCGCCCGCCCTTTAGCCAATTCTATCTTTTTCTCCCGCAAAGCTTCCAAAGTCCTTTTATCCCGCTTAGTAATGGAATCGAAATATTTTCGCCGCACCAAAGCCTGATTCACATCGTCCGACATCAATATTAGCCGCACTTCATCGAATTTCATCTTCTTGTAAGCGTAAACCGCCCGCTTGACTACCTTCGCCCGGAGTTCTCCCATTTCTTGCAGTTTAACATCGATATCCGCATCCAAAGCGGTCAAATCCCGCCGCACTTGCACCAGTTTGTTCTGCGCCTCGAGTAATTCCTTTTCCGTCAATTCCCGGTCTTTGTCCAATTCTTTAATCAATCTTTTCCGCAGTGATAATTTTTCTTCCAGATTATCCAGCAGGTTCAGCAGTTTCTGTTCTTCCACCCCGGCCTCGGCGATTTTCTTTTCCACGGCGGAAATTTCCTGCCGCAGTTTATCCAGCCGCGCCTGCTGAGCTTCCCGCTCCGCTTTCAAATCCTGCCCCAGCGCCGCTGTGCAAAACAGTAATACTATGAACCAGCATTTTCCCATACCCCAAATTAAGCAATGAAAAGTTAAAAATCAAAAACAGACTTTGGGCTTTAGGCTTTGGGCTTTAGCAAAACAAAGAAAAGCTAAAGCATTCACAGGCTATTAAGGCAATTAAGGTAAAAAGTAAAGATGTTTGACAGGATTTACATGATTTACACGATTAAAATAATCGTCTAATTCGTTTAATTAGTTGTAAACCGTTTTTGCTTTTACCGTCCACCGTTCACTAAAAAATTGACTTTTCCCTTTTTTTGCAGTATTTTACTCCGGAAAACTATCAATATTTTGCAAAGGAGGCACCATGTTGAGATTTTCAATTATCGTCATTGCGCTTTCTCTCTTCACACTTCCCTGCTTCAGCGAAATCGATTCATCACTCCAATCGTATTACGACCTCGCACCCGGATTAACTATTCCCGGAGGAAATCCTTCACAACCGACAGATGACCAATGGGATATGCTGTATTGGTGGAATCTGGAAGAACCGACCGGAAATAATGGATTGTCAGGTATAGTATTCGATGGGGAATTGTTGTGGATAACAAATAGTAATTCCACCACTGTATTTTATTTAGTCAATCCCCAAACTAATAGTCTGGTTGGTCAAATTACTTCAGGAATTCCTGAACCTCAGCGGTTGCGTGATCTGTGCACAGACGGAACATATATTTATGGTGGTCGAGAATCCGGGATTCAAAAATTTGAAATCGAAACCCGGTCTTTTGTCAATCAATTCACCTTTCCACCCGGAATGTCTTTCCCCCGCGCCATGGCTTACGACCCCGCTTCCGACCATTTCTACTGCGGCAATTTTGGCTCCCAATGCTACGAAATGGACCACAGCAGCAATCTCATCCGCTCTTGGTCTCCTGCGCCTTTGAGCGCAATCTATGGTATGGCTTGGGATTATGACGCCCCCGACGGCCCTTGGCTGTGGATTCACGATCAGACCAATCCAGTATCCGGCTGTAATGTCTGGCAGATGGATCCTGCTACTTTAACCTATACAGGATATCATATTACTCTTAATATTTCCACAGGTAATGATATGGCGGGAGGGCTGGAGTATTGTCAGGGATTAGACCCGGTCTATTCCACGATGCTGGCTTTATCGATGAGCACTCCCGATCAAGCCGCCGCTTTTGAAATGTATCCTGTCAATCCCCCGGCTTCGCCATTGAATTTAACACCTTACGCTCAGCCCATTTTTATTCCTGCCAATGGCGGTTCTTTCGAATTCAATATTGCCTACTTTAATACTGCTGCAGCCACCATTAATACCGATGTCTGGACAACTGTCACACTGCCAGATAGCAGTATTTACGGCCCCATCATCAATGCTAATATCACTATCCCGCCCGAAACCACTGTCGACCGCGACCGCATTCAATCCGTCCCCGCCAATGCTCCGCCGGGATTATATACTTACAATGCCTTCGCCGGGCAATATCCTGTAATGCAATATGAAGACCATTTCAACTTTACCAAATTGACAGTGGGAGATAATACTTTCGGCATTGATAATTGGCTCTGCCAAGGCGAAGCTTTTTCCGATAGTCCAATGGAATTGCCTGCACCGCTGCAGGAATTATTCCTGCATCCGCCCTACCCCAATCCCTTTAACAATTCGACTGTGATTAAATTCGAGTTACCTTATGCCGGAAATATCCATCTGAATATTTTCAATTCACTTGGTCAAATCGTCTTTTCACAATCTACTTACTATCTCAGCATAGGCTATTACGAATATATCTGGGATGCCGGTACAAATTCCAGCGGAATGTACTTTATTCAGTTAACCGACAATTTAGGTAAAAAATATGTTCAAAAAGCAATGCTGATTAAATAATCACAATGGAGACGCCATGAAAAAAATTATCCTAAATTTTATATCGATACTATCAATTGCTTTATCTGCCGCGGCCTATCCTCCACCGCCTGTCACACCAACTTGGCCTCTCCCCTACGGCAAAATCTATTCCGGCGGCTTCACCGACGCTGATTCCACCCACGATTTCGATGTTCTGCGTTATGATTTGACTTTGCTTCCCTATGCCTCCGCAGACATTCTTGAAGGGCTGGCGCTGATAATCCTCACTCCCGAAATTCCTAATTTATCCTCGATTTTTCTCCATGAGGAAGGATTGACCATTCTTTCCATTATGGATGAAAATTGTAATTACCTTACCGGCGGTTATGTTCCCGGAGGGATTAATATTGAGCTAGTTCAGCCTTTTCAGCCCGGCGATTCGGTGCAAATCTATATTGAATACACTGCCCCGCTGGTGGCGAATTATTCCCAGGTCGGCTTCCATAAATGGATCGACTATACTTTCACCTTTGCTGAACCCTATGGCGCCCGCAAATGGTTCCCCTGCTACGATTTACCTTTCGATAAAGCTGAAGTCATTGAACGCATCTGGGTTTACGGCGTTTACCAAGCCGCCGGGAACGGCATCCTGACTGATATTGTCCCCTTCGGCAGCGATCTGGTTTATCTCTGGGAAGAAACTCATCCCATTTCCACCTATCTCATTTCTTTCGCCGCGGGACCTTATCTGCATCTGACGGATACTTCCGCCGCCGGAATACCCTTGAATTATTATGTTTATCCCGAAGACAGCGCCGCCGCGGTTTACGACTTCGCCAATACCGGCGATATGCTCGATTTCTTCTCGGAAAAATTCGGCGATTACCCTTTCGACCATTACGGGATGGCGATGTCCCATATTTTCAACGGCTGGGGAGCGATGGAACACCAATCGGTCACCACTTACGGGGACAACTTAGTCAGCGGCAACCGCCAATACGAGTATATCGTTTCTCACGAACTGTCGCATCAATGGTGGGGTGACGCGCTGACCCCGCTGACTTTCGCCGACATTTGGCTCAATGAAGGCTTCGCTTCCTATGCCGAAGCGCTCTACATCGAAGCCCGCTATGATACTTTAGTCGAACATATGGAGAACAAAGCGGAAAGCTATTTTCAGGAAGACCAGTATTTCCGCTATCCTATCTACAATCCCCCGCCGGATTATCTATTCGGCTCGGCGGTCTATAATAAAGGCTGCTGGGTGCTGCATATGCTGAGGTATGTGATGGGCGACGATGCTTTCTTTGCCGCCTGGCGAAACTACTTTCAAAACTATATCTACGGTAATGTGGTCACCGCTGAATTTCAGGCGGAAATGGAAACGGAATACGGTTCTTCGCTCGACTGGTTCTTCGACGAATGGGTTTATCAAGCCGGTTATCCGATATATCATTATTGGTGGGATATTCTCACCGATTCCACCGATGAAGCGCAGGTGATGGTGGATATCCTTCAAGTCCAAACCAACGCCCCTTATTTTTCCATGCCGGTGCAATTCTATTTCACCGATGGTGTCGATGATACTACCGTGACAGTATGGAATAATGAGAATTTTACTTATTTCCTTATCGACTTGCCCTTTTCTCCCACGCAAATGACCTTTGACCCGGGCAGCTTTATCCTGAAGACCGCTTCGCAGGCCGGCGTGGAAAATCAATTAATAATTAAAAATTATGAATTAAAAATTGACAATTACCCAAATCCGTTTAACAATTCCACCACCATCACTTTCACCCTCGACCGGGCGGGGGTAGTGAAATTGGCGGTGTATGATATATTAGGGCATGAGGTCACGAGACTCGAGACACGAGACTTGAGACTTGGAACTAATAGTGTAGTTTGGAATGCGGAAGGATGCGGCAGCGGAGTGTATTTTGTGAGGTTGATGGTCGATGGACGATGGTCGATGGTGAGGAAAGTGGTGTTGATGAAATAATCCAAAAAGACAATTATAAATCCTTGTAGGGGCAGAACATTGTTCTGCCCGCTTTAAAATAATCGCCTACGGCTTCAGCCGTGGGAAATCGAAAAATAGCTTTAATTGCGTTGATAGCTTGTGAATAAAACCCAAAAAGGGCGGACATTTCAGTCCGCCCCTACAATAATCCGTTTAATCTGCTTAATCTGTTGTACCCGCTCTTGCTTTTCCCCGAATTCCGAACTCCGAACTCCGAATTCCTATCGCATACTGGCATTGACCGCCGCATTCCGTTCGCGCAGGAAATTGGCAATATCCTGACTATCGACTTCCATCGCATAATCCAAAGCGGTCTTGCCTTGAGCATCCCTGATATTCAAATCCGCTCCGGCGGCGGTCAGATATTGCACTAATTCCAATTTGCCGTTTTTGGCTGCGAGGATCAAAGGCGTCGCTTGATCATTATTCTTAGCGTCGATTACCGCGCCTTTTGCCGCTAAATAGATGGCAACTTTACGGCAGCCGTTTTCCGCGGCGAAATGTAAAGGCGTGTCGCCGTTGTCATTCTGACAGTTCACTTTACAGCCTTTGTTCAACAGGTAGTAGACCGTTTCCAAATCTCCGCTTTTTGCGGCGTAATGCAATGCGGTATTGCCAGCTTGGTCGGCGCAGTTCAATTCCGCGCCGTTACTAACCGCTTGCTTTACCGACTTCAAATCTCCCAGTGCTGCAGCTTCGAATAAGGAACAATTCTTGACACTGCAATCTCCGGCGTAAACAACGGCAGCCGTCATAACCGCCAGCATTAAAACTACTAAAAACTTCTTCATGGTTGTAACTCCTCTTAGCTCATAGCTAAATTTTTTCCAGATTATCATCGACGCTTCTTGACAAGGTCGAATCTTTTTTCACTGATGGCCCGGTTTGGGGCTTCCATTATTTTAGACAGCCGGCGGTGATTGAAGGTTGCAAACTGCCACATCGTTTTTACTATAAAAAAACCGGATAGTAGATCCGGTTTGTAATGTATTAAAAATATTTAACATGCCCATAAAATAAATTTGTGGGCCGTATGTTATTGGAGAACAGACTTCAGTCTGTCCGAACAGGCTAAAGCCTATTCTCCTATTTTCGATCACACGGTTAAAGCCGTGGGCTATTATTTCAACAAGACCACCTTCTCCACCGCCTGCCATCTACCATCCACCATCAACCTCACATAATATACCCCGCTCCCCTGCCCGCTGGCATCCCACACCACCTGGTTTTCACCTAAATTCGAAATCCGAAACTCGAAATCCGAAACTAATTGCCCTAATTGATTATAAATTTTCAACTTCACCGGCAGAGCTTGGTCGAGGGTGAAAGGAATAGTCAAACTTTCATTAAACGGATTGGGGAAACAGGGAAGCAGGTCAAAGGTCGTAGGCGAAAGGTCCAAAAAAGGATTTTCCACCGATACGGTTTGGTCATAAAAGTAATATCCCATATCGGCGATGGTAGAATCGGGGTCCAAAGCTGAAGCCGGATCGCCGGCGTCGATGCAGGGTGAAGTTTCCTGCAGGTGGAAATCGCCGAATAGCGGATCTAAATAGAGCGGGTCAAGATAGATATTGTAAAAAACATCACAGGAATCGCCGTTGGCGTTGACGGTGACCATTTGACCAAGCTGCGGATTGAAATTCCCGGAAAAATGACCGTTTTCATTATTATAAAGATCGCTGTAAGTCAAAATCAGATTACCGGTGGAATCGATAAAGAAGCCGGACATTCCGAAATTATTATCGATAATGGAATTGAGCAAGTGGATTCTGGAATTATTAGCCAGATAGGCTGCCCCGGCGGAATTCCCGGCGAAATTATGGGTGATGGCGCAGTTTTCCAGATTGATAATGGCGCCGTAGAATGCAATCCCGCCGCCGTCGCCGGAAGCGGAATCGGCGGTTATCAAACAATGTGAAATATCCGCTGTGACAATCGAGCAAAAGATCCCGCCGCCCTGCAAAGCGGTATTTCCGATAACATTACAGCTATCGACGGTGATGGCGCTGCTTTCTTCACCTAACATCATCCCGCCGCCGGAACCGTCGGTATTATTGTAAAGGAACTGACTATTCTTCAATTCGAGATTATAAGACCGGTCGCAATAAAATCCTCCGCCGCCAAAACTGCAGTCATTATATTGGAAAAGACAATTATCGATAATGGGAGAAGATTCCCCGGCGGAAATCCCGCCGCCGACTACGGCCGCGAGGTTGGAAGCGAATACGGAATTAATCAAGTGAGGACTGGAACTAAAGATTTGCATTCCGCCGCCGTCATTATCGGCAGTATTGCCCATAATCGAACATTCGTTCAACACCGTTTCGGAATCCAGATAAATCGCCATCCCTCCGCCGCAGTAACCGGCTTGATTGCCGGCAATCGCGCAGTGTTCAAAAGTCGGACTGGAATAACTGCATAAAACGCCGCCGCCGCAGTTATAAGGCCAATCGTTATCCGGGTCGGCATAGCCGCCGGAAATCAGGCAATAAGCCATTTTACTGGAATCGTGGCTGTCATTGTAAAAGACTATATGTCCCCAAGGCTGGTCAGGATTTTGGCGCAGGAATTTGACGCTGTCGACTTCATTACCTTGTGCGGAAAGGTAACCATGAATATTGAAATCACAATCCGAATTGAAATAGAGCTCAGCGCCGGGTTCGATAATAAGTTCCGTGCTGGCTTGCACGACAATATCAGCGATCACGATGTAGGTCGTATCTTCGAGGATACCGGCGACCGGCCCGGAGAGATAAATTTGCGAGAATCCTCGGCCCGGCGCTAATGCAAGCAGGATCGCTGCGCAAAAAAAGACGGAAATAAACATAATATTACCCGGTTTTATTTAACTAAGACTAATTTCACAGTTTGCGAGTGGTTCCGATTACTTAATTTGGCAAAATATATGCCGCTGGCTTGACCGGAGGCATCCCATACCACCTTATTTTCCCCTAAATTCGAAATCCGAAACTCGAAATTCGAAACAATCTGTCCTAATTGATTATACACTTTCAACTGCACCGGCAGGGCTTGGTCGATAGTAAAATTGATGGTGGTGGTGGGATTAAATGGATTGGGATAGCAGGGAAACAGGTCAAAGGTCAAAGGTGAAAGGTCAAAGGCAGGATTTTCCACCGCATTGACTTCCAAATTGCGGAAGAACCGGCAACCGCCCCAGTAATCTCCTAAAAACAAATCGCCGTCTCCGTCCAAATCGATATCTGTTATATAGGGTCTTGCCTGCCAAATTAAAAGCTCAGGAAATATATTATCATATTCTAATGATATATTTGCTACTTGAGGCGTTCCAACATTTCTATAAAATGCCAAATTTCTCTCTGAAGGTGTAATATTCGACGCAATAAATAAATCCAAATCATTATCCAAATCGATATCATAAAAGCAAAAATGCCTGAATCCACAAGCATTATATAAGTTCTGCCAATTATTCGTTTGATATGAAAACTGAAAATGCTGAGGAGTTCCGATGTTTTGCCAATAATAGAAATATCCACTGTTATCCGATACAAATAGATCCTGATCGCCGTCGCCATCGATATCTGCAGTTCCGGGAATGATTATCACCGAACTCTGGGTAAAAACGCCGGGAACGATATTGTTAGAACGCAAAATATAGCTGGGGCTTTGAGGAGTTCCCACATTTTCAAAGAAATACAATCCCGGAGGGCCGGGAATTGCCGCAGTCCCGCAAAACAAATCATAATCTCCATCATTGTCAATGTCGCAGAACCATGGTTCAATCGAATTAACAGAGATACCGCAGAAACTATCCGTTTCAAAAACAATTTCCGGATTTCCCGCGGTTCCCTGATTGCGATACAGCAATATATGACTATTGACTCTGCTAATGAAATCGGGATCACCGTCGGCATCGATATCTACCAATCTGGGTGTATCCAACTTGCCATTATCGAAAGTCAGATAATTTGTGGTCACAAACTGGAAGGAATATTGCTGGGGTGATCCGATATTTTCATAAAAGTAAACATCGCCCTGATTCATAATCGATTCGTTGATGCTGGGATCGCGCCCCACGAACAAATCCAAATCTCCGTCGCCATCGATATCCGCTAATTCCGGTGAAGCGTCGTCGATGACATCTATCCCGCAGAAATTATCGGTAATCAACACCATCTGCGGGACTTGAGGAGTCCCATCGTTCCGGTAATGATAAATCTTCCCCTGTCCCGTCCCCACCAACAAATCCAAATCCCCATCCCCGTCCAAATCGCCGAAACAGGGATCCCCCTTTCCCTGAGATATCTGAATACTCTGCCAATTGGAGGTAATAAGATTAAATTCATAATTTTGAATGGTTCCCACATTTTCATATAATGTTATGCCTCCTGCATACCAGGTGCCCGCCAATATATCATAGTCACCATCATTATCGATGTCTGCTGAAGCAAAGTTAGTGGCGATTAAATATTGATTCGATTGTGTGAAGAGAGTATCAGGGCTTGAAAATAAAGGTACATTATTTGTTCCTTGATTAATCGATATTCCAATTATTCCATTACATAAAAGCGCATCAAAATCTCCATCCGCATCAATATCACAAAAATCTAAGTCTGACTCGTAGGCTGAACCCGGACAAATTGGATATAAGGAATCGATATTTGAAGACCGATATTGAAAAATGGGAAGATTTGAAGTACCGATATTTTCAAAATACCAATAATAATTGTTTTCTGTTCCAATATACAAGTCCCAATCTCCGTCATCATCTATATCACACAATTCTGGAGTAGTAACATCCATTCCTCCCGCCCAGGGCTGCATCATCTGCCAATCGCCGATGGAAACGGGAAAAGCGCCGGGCTCAAGCTGAAAGTTTAAATCTTGGGAAAAAGCGGAAAAGCCATTCACAAGGATTAACAAGATGAACAAGATTAAAAACATAGATATTCACCGGAAATTTATTCACTGGATATTATGGAAATTATGGAAATTTATTCACAAGCTATGAACGCAATTAACGCTATTTTTCGATTCCCCACGGCTGAAGCCGTGGGCTATTATTTCAATAGAATGACTTTCCTCGTTGCGCTGTGCTGTAGAGTCCCTACACTCTGCAGCATTTCCAACCGCACAAAATATACCCCGCTGGCTTGACCGCTGGCATCCCATACCACCTGGTTTATTCCGGGTCTCAGGTCTCGTGTCTCGAGTCTGGTGATTTCTCTTCCTAAAATATCAAATATCATTAACTTAACATCATCAACTTGTTCTAAAGTCAAAGTGATTACAGTGGAAGAATTAAATGGATTAGGCGAAGGGGGATAAAGATAGCAATCATTGGGGGAATTCGGCACATTAGCATCGGCCGCGAGTTCCTGCGGTACGATGGAAACTGCCGGAGTGAAAGCGGAATACTGGATTTCCGGGGCGAACAAATCGGTTTCGCTGCGGGCGCGGAAAGAACAAATTTGGTAGTTGAAATCGGTGTAATCGACAGTATGAGGGAATTGCTCGCGGTCGATAGTGATGAAATAACGGTCGTTAAGATATATCTGCACCGCGGTGGTCAAATTATCCTGCGGCTGAAATTGGCAGTCGAATTGGATATAGCCGGGGAAAACTTCACTGGCGGTGAAAGACAGCGGTTTGGGCGGGATTTTCTGCACCACATCCAAGCCGAGGGTGGAAAGATAGACATAGCCGCAGGTGTTCGGATGCAGACCGTCGCTGGAGATATACCAGCCGTTGGGTTCGCTATGCCCTAAAACGGCGGTATAGACATCGAGGATGGGAATTTCATAGATAGCGCCGAGGGAATCGGCAGCGGCGTTCCATTGTTCCAGAGTATAGCCGCCGCCGCCGCCGGGCGCGCCGTTCAGAACTGCGTCATAGATGTTGGCGGAAATGATTTTTGCTTCGGGCAAGCCGTAATGCAAATCGCTGAAAAGCTGATCCATCAGAAAAATATAATCATTATAGGGAACACTGGGCCAATCGTTGCCGCCGATTTCTACGATGACGATGTCCGGATCCGCTGACAGACATAGCGGAAGCTGTAAGGCGATGAGGTCGGCGACTTGCGCGCCGGGAATGGAGTAATTGGTGTTATTTAGGTTCAGCCCGATGGGATTTTGATGGGTCTGGATGTAGGAGACGATGCGATTGTAGATGGTATTGCCGGGTTCGGTGAAGATAGTCCAAATGCCGAAACCAACAGAATTGCCCAGCCAGCGCAGGTTTTCGTAATAGGTGATACTTTGGTCGAAGGCGGGGAATTGGAAAGTATCCTGGTTGGGATTCATCGTGCTGCCGCTGGTACTGGTCATATTAAAGACTTCGACAGTGTAAACGCCGGATTGCATAGGTGAAGTCTGTAATATGATGCGCGCAACGCCAAGAAAATTGTTTTCCCTGGATGAACTAAGAATCTGCAATCCGGGAATGGAAAAATTAGCCGGATTGGCGGCGGCGGTGGGATTGACGCCTTCGGAAAACCACAATTGCACTTGGGTGTTATTATTAGCGTTAGCGCAGCGCAATTCGAGGACGGGATCGGCGAAAGCGAGGGAAAGGGAAGTCAAGATGATGAGGTGAAGAAGAATAATTCGCATTGTTTTCTCTGGGTAATTGAAAGGTTAGAATTCAATTCAATAATATAATAAATCCCGGTTATTTTTCAAATAGCGAAAGCGAAAAAGACTTTATAAAAATGAGAATGTGAAAAATTCATAAAATAATTCGGTTATCAAGTTTGTTCAGCTTAAGATTAAATGCCAGGCTAAATCGTCATGCTGAATCCTGTCCTGAACTTAATTCAGGATTGTTTCAGCATCCAGTGCCTTTAGAAATTACGCAGAATCAAAGACGCTGGATTCCGAACCAAGTTCGGAATGACCGCGTTGTGGCATTTGTAATTAAAGGTTAAAATGATTTTCCTGACTTATTAATCCGAACGAAAAATATTTTACATTTCAACCTTATGAATTATGCTCAAATCCCGGTACTGTCATTCCCGCGAAAGCGGGAATCCAGCCTTTTTTTATCAGATGTGGAACTGTAAAATATAAAAAGGTCTGATTAATAACTGGATAACCGATAAAATAATATGAATTTCTTGAATAATTTGGCTGACGGAGATTAATTTAAGATGTCCCCAAAAAATCCCTCTTGAATAAGGAAACAATACCGCGTCGTACAATATAAACGGCCGATGCGTATATATAATATAAATAATTAGCTGTAAAGGAAATCAAATGAAGCGTACTTTAAACGGGAATATCCGGTATTTAATCGATGAATTGCGGAAATTGACCAATCAGAGATGTGAACTTGGCCGGTATTACAGGCCGCGGGCTTACCGCAATGGGGCGGTGCGGTTTCGCTATCTCTCCATCGATGATTATGAAAAGCGTTACGAAATCACGGTGAAACAGGCGCATCTTAATGTGTTCAAATTTCCCGCGATGATGCTGCCGGGATGTGATTTATTATCCGATTCCGGCACCACCACGATGACGATGGAACAATGGTCGCAGCTGCTGCTGGGAGATGAAGCTTACGGTTCGAATGAAGGATATTTTGAATTGCTGGGACAGGTGACGGATACTTTCGGGCCCGGCTGGCGGGAGTCGGAAGTGTATATTTTCCATCAGGGACGAGCTTGCGAGCACGCGCTGTTTCATATTCTGTCGGAACAGATTGGGGCAAAGGGGAAGTATGCCAAGGGAGAAAGCAGCGATAATCCCCTGCCCTATTATATCATACCGAATAACGGTCATTTCGATACTACTGAAGCCAATGTAGCCTCGAATAATATTTTACCGGTAAATTTTTTCTGCGAAGAATACTACCGGGACGATCCTAATTCACGATTCAAGGGCAACATCGATTTAGCGGCATTAGAGAAGCTGATGTCCGAACGCGGCGAAAGAGTACCGCTAATTTATTTGACTATTACTAACAATACCGGCGGCGGTCAGCCGGTGTCGATGGCGAATATCCGGGCGGTGCGCAAAATCGCTCACCAATACGGCAAACCCTTATTTATCGACAGCGCCAGGTTCGCGGAAAACGCCTGGTTCATTCACAAATATGAGGAAGGATACAAACAAAAATCGATCAAAGAGATTTTTCACGAAATGTTCGAAAACGCCGACGGTTTCCACATCAGCTGTAAGAAGGACGGATTGGTGAATATGGGAGGGATGCTGGTAATCAAGCGTAACTGCCCGCTGACGGAAAAATATCCCCGGATGTTGGACGCATTGACCGACCTGCAAATAATGACGGAAGCTCATCCGACTTACGGCGGATTGACCGGACGGGATTTGAAGGGATTGGTTGAAGGTTTTAGGACGGTGGAAAAGTTGGAATATTTAAATCACCGGGTGGAACAAGTGCAGAGGTTCGGAGAAAGTATGGTGAGGCTGGGGATACCGATATTAACGCCGGTCGGAGGGCATGCGGTGTATATCAAGGTGGATGAATTTTTCAATGGGATTAAGGATGCGGACGAAAAATTCAAAGGCATCGGTTTGACCGCGATGTTATTGATAGCCGGGCACCGATTATGCGAAATCGGAGTTTACGCTTTCGGCAAAAAGCACAACGGGAAGGAAATCCCTCCCAATCCCAGAGTGAATTATGTGCGGGCGGCGGTGCCGAGGCTGGCGTACGAAGACCAGGATTTATGCGCGGCGGCGGAAGCGATTGGGGTGTTGTATCTGAATAAGGAGATGATTCCCGGAGTGAAGGTGTCAAGGGGGCAGGATTTGGGACTGAGGCATTTTAAGAGCGATTTTGAATTTTGTCTTTAAGTGGGCAAGTGCGCAAGTGTGCAAGTGAAAAGTAAAAGCGGGTAAAAACCCGCTTTTTTTGTGAGGATTTTTTATAAAAATATTTTGATTTTTTAAGGAATTGGATTAATTTAAAAGCGGGAAATAGGATTTGGGATTTAGATGTACTGCTGTTTTAGGTTACAACACATCCATAGCGTCATTGCGAAAGGCTGAAAGCCTTGAAGCAATCCTCTGAATTTGTGATATACCTCGTAGGACAACACATTTAGGATTTAGGGAAAAGCAAAACAGATCGATTAGTTCTTTAGGCTCTTCGCTGTTTTGTATGGGTAGTCTTTCCTTAACGATTAGACCAGTCCCATTTAATTTAACCTTTGGTAGGCGGGGGGCTCGTCCCCCGCACGATTTGTCGGGGGACAAGCCCCCGACCTACCTCAACAAAGTTATTCCATTAGATTAGCATTACCCACACGAAATAGCGAAGAACCGTTCTTTATAAAACAGAGATAGGAAAATGCCAGGAAAAAGGAAAAAGGACGATATAATGGTGAAAGAGGGAAGGAAGAAACTGTTTATATTGGACACCAATGTGCTCTTGCACGATCCACGGGCGATATGGCAGTTCCAGGACAATGATTTAGCGATTCCGATTACGGTGTTGGAAGAAGTGGATAAGTTCAAACGCGGGTCGGATACCATCAATCTGCATGCGCGGGAGACAGCTCGCAGTTTGGACGAATTATCGGCCAAGGGGAGTTTGAGTCAGGAAGGCGCGCTATTGGGGGAAGGGATGGGCAGTATCCGCGTGCTGGTCGGCGGACAGCGGCATAATCGGGTCAAAGAAGCATTCCTGGAAGATTCACCGGATCATCGAATTTTATCCGTAGCTTTGCAGGAGCGCGACCGCGACACCGGCCGTCCGGTGATATTAGTATCGAAGGATGTGGCTTTAAGGTTGAAAGCGCGCAGTTTGGGGCTGGAAGCGCAAGATTATGAAAGTGATAAAGTTACGGATTACGAACATTTATACAAAGGCCGGCATCGTTTGGAAAATATCGATGACATTTTAATCGACAAACTGTTTCAGCCGCCTTTCATCCTGCCTTATAAGGATTTGGGAATAGAAGAACCTTACCCCAATGCGTATTTCATATTGCAGGGGATGTCGAAGAATGCGATTTCCCGTTATGATTACGCGATGCAGGGATTGACGCGGGTGGAAAAGCGGACGGCTTTCGGGATTTATCCGCGGAATTCCGAACAGACCTTTGCATTGGACGCATTGATGAACCCGGACATCCAATTAGTGACTTTGTCGGGGAAGGCGGGAACGGGAAAGACACTATTGGCTTTAGCCGGAGCGATGGAAGTCCGCAGTAAGTATCAGCAGATTTATCTGGCCCGGCCGATAATTCCTTTGTCCAACCGGGATATTGGCTATCTGCCAGGGGATGTGAAAGATAAAATCGATCCCTATATGCAGCCGCTGTGGGATAATCTGGGGGTGATTCGTTCGCAGTTCAAGAAGAGCGATCCGATGAACGATACGATTCAGTCGATGCTGGAAAACGAAAAGCTGATGATCGCCGCACTGGCGTATATCCGGGGGCGGAGTTTGAACCGTATATTTTTCATTGTGGACGAAGCTCAGAATTTAACTGGACACGAAGTCAAAACCATTATCACACGGGCCGGGGAAGGGACTAAAGTGATTTTCACCGGCGACCCTCAGCAGATCGATTCGCCTTATTTGGATTCGCGGTCGAACGGATTGACCCGCATCATCGACAAAATGAAGGGGCAGGAAATTTACGCCCATGTGACGCTGGAGAAGGGGGAAAGGAGTTTATTGTCGGATTTGGCGGCGGGACTGCTTTAAAGCAGGCTCAAGGCTTAAGGCTTAAGGCTCAGGGCTCAGGGAAAAGTAAAAGCAACGGCAAAAGCGAATTAACAGTTCTAACCTGCATTATTCATAAAATCATCATTTCCGGAAAAACGGTGAGTTTTTTGTATTTGTAGGGACGAGCCAACGGCTCGTCCTGCCATTTGGACGAGGCGCTGCCTCGTCCCTACAATAATAATGTGATTTTATTGATTTTGCGATTAATTCAACCCAGTTTATGAATT
>Ga0172375_10002262_pt1 | contig 30181 bp, 26 predicted proteins | sample LakKiv1m_FD_114537 | JGI IMG/M metagenome (GOLD analysis project Ga0172375, IMG submission 114537) | Freshwater microbial communities from Kabuno Bay, South-Kivu, Congo - kab_092012_11.1m | ecosystem: Environmental > Aquatic > Freshwater > Lake | place: Democratic Republic of the Congo... | reverse complement strand
TGCATGGCTTTTACAATATACTTTATTGCATCTTCATTGCGAAGAAGCTTTGGCGCAAATCCGCCCTCATCTCCAACAAGCGCGGGATACCCATTGCTTTTCAAAAGAGTACGAAGCTCAGAAAAAATCTCTGCGCCGATTCGCACTCGTTCAGTAAAGAGACGATGGCGCGGTATAACCATAAATTCCTGAATAGACATACCGGTATCAGCATGTCGCCCACCATTCAGAATATTCATTGTGGCATACGGAAGACGATAATTTTTTTGAGGCAGACTATACAACACGCGAAGCGCTTTATAGAGCGGCAATTTCATTGCACTTGCTGATGCTTGTGCGCAAGCAAGCGAAACCCCGAGAATAGCGTTTGCCCCCATTTTTGACTTATTCGGTGTTCCATCGATGGCACACATATGATCATCAATACGCCGCTGTCTCCTGACATCAGTACCAATTAATGCTTTTGCAAAAATTGTATTGATATTCTTTACCGCATTCAGCACTCCTTTGCCGCCATATCTTTTTTTGTCGCCATCACGGAGCTCAAGTGCTTCATGAATACCGGTCGATGCACCGGATGGAACACTCGCAGTACCAGAGACGCCGTGTTCAAGCGTAACGGTAACGCGCACCGTAGGATTTCCTCGCGAATCCAAAATCTCTCGCGCATACAATTTTTTTATTTTCATAGAATGCTCGTTAATAACAAATCGTTAGAGATTATTTTTTGAGATACTTTAGAACGGGAAATTCTTTTCCCGATAAAAATTCCAGGACCGCTCCACCGCCCGTAGAAACATAATCAAATGATTTATACAGCTTGTGGCGCTTCAGAAATCCTTCGGTATCCCCTCCTCCAACAATCGATTTGCACGGGCTCTCCGCAATACATTTCGCAATTGCAAGGGTGCCCACTTCAAATTGTGGCGACTCGATATATCCAAGCGGTCCATTCCAAAAAACCATTTTTGCCTTCTTGATAACGGCAGAGAAAAGTTCGACCGTCTTTGGCCCGATATCCATATACATCCAATTCCACGGGAGCGCTCGACCACTATCAAGATCTACATCGCGCGTTTTTGATGCCGGCCCCTCTTTCGGTGATGCAACAAGATCAATTGGTAGCACCAATTTTGGAATATTTAAGCCCGGACCCAAATTGACATAGGTATCTCGTGTCGACTGCATAATATCTTCTGCGACCGTAAACAGCCGCTTCTGATGTTTCTTCAAATCAAGCGAACGGCCCTCAATGAGGGATGCCGATATTTTAACGCCCCGAGCTTTCAGAAAATTATGAGAAAGTGCGCCGCCAATCAGCAGCGCATCTGCTTTTGGCAATAAATTTGTTATGAGATCTATTTTATCTGAGATCTTTGCGCCGCCGAGCAAAACAACAAACGGATACGCGGGCGATGCAAGTACGGAATGCAGTGTTGTCACTTCGCTTTGCATGGTATATCCACAGACCGATGGCAAACGCGATAAAATACCCGTCGTTGACGGATAATCACGATGGCTCTGTCCGAACGCTTCAAAAACAATGCAGTCCGCATATGTGGCGAGCGTCTCTGCAAGCGAATCATCATGGTGCTCCTCCTCGGGAAGGAAACGAATATTTTCCAACATCAGAATCCCACCGGGTTTGAGTGCTGCGATTTCTTCAACAACATGAACTCCAATACTCTCATCCAGCTTTTTTACCGGTTTCTTGAGGAGCTCCTCGAGCCGGCGTGCAACCGGATCCATAGAAAGCGACTCATCACGCTTGCCACCCGGTCTTCCCAGCCAGGACAGAATGATGATTTTACATTTCTTACGGATAAGAAATCGCAATGATTTTAAGCTTGCTTCAATTCGGGTATCATCTCCGACTTCACTGCGTCCATTTTTGGTAACAAGCGGAACATTATAGTCCGTCCGAAAAATGACGCGCTTTCCACGAAGATCAATGTCTGACAATGACTTTAGCTCCATAGTTATTTTTTTCTCGCTTTACCGATTGCAAGTGCCATCTCTACTAGACGATTTGAATATCCCCACTCATTGTCATACCACGCAATAATTTTAACCAAATCTCCACCAACGACTTTCGTCAGTGAGAGATCTGCTACGGCTGAATAGGTGCTTCCAATATAATCGGATGACACCAGTGGTTCATTTGTTACTCCAAGAATTCCTTTGAATCGCGGCGTTTTTGCCGCCTGAGAGAGTGCAGCATTAATCTCTTCAACGGTTGCCTGCTTCTTGAGCAGGAACACGAAATCGGTAAGCGAGACATCAGGTACGGGAACACGCAGAGCAAGTCCATCAAAAAGACCCTTTAATTCGGGAATTGTTTCTGTCGTAGCAATAGCTGCTCCGGTCGTTGTGGGAATGATGTTCTGATATGCATTGCGCGCACGGCGAAGATCTCCCTTCTTCATGCCCGGCGGCGGTGAGTCAACAAGATTCTGTTCGGCTGTCACCGCATGCACGGTGGTCATCAATGCTTTTTGCACGCCAAACGTCTCATGAATAACAGCCGCAACCGGTGAAATACAATTTGTTGTGCATGATGCATTATTGATAAGCGTCTGATCCTTGTAGCTCTCATCATTTACTCCAAGCACAAAGGTCGGTACTTCCCCGCCCTTAACCGGTGCGGATACAATAACTTTTTTCGCACCGGCCACCAGATGTTTTCCCGCATCATCTTTGTTTGTAAACCTGCCGGTACACTCAAGGACAATATCCACTTTCAGATCTTTCCATGGAAGCAGTGCAGGATCTTTTTCCGCGACGACCTGAACGGGTTTTCCATCAACAATGATCGACGATCCTCGCACCGTCACCTTTTTATCCCACGTCCGAAATACGGAATCATATTTGAGGAGATGAGCAAGCGTTTGTGCGTCGGTCAGATCATTGACTGCAACAAACTCGACCCCTTTTTTATCAAAGCCTGCCTTGAACGCTTGTCTGCCAATGCGTCCAAAGCCATTGATAGCGATACGGACTGCCATACATTTTTGTTATAAATAAAACCGCGAGGATTTGATGCCTCGCGGTTTAGTATACGCTACTTTCACTTCGTCAACAATAGGATAACCACAAAAAAACTACAATGCAAAACGGCAAAATTTCTTGATTTCTATCTTTTCACCAATTTTTGCGATCATCGAAGTAAGATACTGTTCGACAGTTTGAGAATCATCCTTGATAAACGACTGATTCAAAAGACACACTTCCTGATAGTATTTTGCGAGTTTACCCTGAAGAATTTTTTCTTTGATCTCCGCGGGTTTATTCTCACCGGCCATCTGCTCTTCATAGATTGCTCGTTCCTTTTCGATAAGTTCATCGGATACATCGCTTGAGCAAACGTACAGCGGGTTTGTCGCGACGATATGCATTGCAATATCATGGCAGAACTGGACAAATTGTTCGTTGCGAGCAACAAAATCGGTTTCGCAGAGCACTTCAACAAGCACTCCCGCCTTGCCGTTTCCATGAATGTATGCATGTACTCTTCCTTCTTTTGTTTCACGTTCCTGCTTATTTGCCGCAACTTTTTGACCCTTTTTTCGCAAAAGATCTACGGCAGCTTCATAATCGCCATTCGCCTCTTCGAGCGCTTTTTTGCAGTCAACGATACCGGCGCCGGTAAATTCTCGAAGTTTTACTATTTGTGCTTGGTCGATCATACAAAAATTATGTTATCACTCATGCGAGTGGTAGATAAAAATCTTAGAGCTGAACAGTTTGTTCTGTACCGCTCATTTTTGCATCCTCTTTTTCTTGAACGGCTTTCTTATGCGCCGCACCTTCAAGATAGCTCTTTGAGACAAGATCGAGAATAAGATCAATACTTTTAACCGCGTCATCATTGCCCGGAATCGGAAAATCGACCAGTTCGGGATTAACATTTGTATCGCATAGCGATAGTACCTGAATATGTTTAATGCGCGCTTCTTTGAGTGCCGTTGAATCAGCGCTAATATCAACAATAAACAAACTCGTTGGCAATTTCTGAAGATGCTTAATGCCGCCAACTAATTCCTCGAGCTCATCAATCTCGCGAGAGATATCAAGCTGCTCTTTTTTTGTATATTTTTCCAGATCGCCAGAATCCCGCTGTCCGGTAAGATTCCAGTATTTTTTTATCATTTTTGAGATAACTGCAAAATTTGTCAGCGTACCACCGATCCAGCGAGTGGTGACATAGGGCTGATTACAGAGCGTGGCGTATTTTTTTACAAGTGGTGCTGCTTGCTTCTTTGTCCCGACAAACAAAAGCGTTGCCCCCATCTCACCAAGATGCTTTACTTGTTCAAGTGCTTTTGACAGATAGTCGATAGACTGACGAAGGTCGATAATGTTGATATCGTTCTTCGTCGTAAAAATAAACGGCTCCATCTTCGGATACCTGCGCGAACGCTTGTGTCCAAAATGGAGTCCTGCTTCGAGTAGCTGTACCAATGTTGGTAGCTGCGACATAAAATATGACTCCTTTCATGGTCTGATGAGTATCAGCCCCCTCTACCCATTACATTCCCCGGCATACCGGAGGAGGAGGTAAAAATGGGTATGTGAATTAAAAAAACCGGCAAACGCCAGATTCGCTTATAGATAAAGGCTACCACATTTTAAAAAAAGAGCAAGAGTATGACATGCGTTGCAGAGCATGGCAAAATTCGGTACAGTAATGGTATGAACAACGCCATACACACATATCGCTTTTCCGCAACAATTTTCTGTGTTGCGGCGCTTCTTTTTTTTCTTGTTCCAAACACGCCAATTGAGGCCGCAAGCACGCTTACTCTTTCTAAATCAGATATCGAACAGGGAGAATTTTTCGATATTTATGGAACAGGATTTGGGGCTGGAACGTCGTCATATAGTTACGTCTGTTTTAAAACCACAGATCTTTGCGTAAAGGGGTCGCAAATTGCTGCGCAACCGCCAATGTCTTGGTCCGACACCCAGATACACATGCAGCTACCGAGCGGCGTTCCGATTGAGGGCGATATCATTGTTGTTGGTGAGGGAGCGCAATCTGTCTGCTCTGCCGATGGAACATGCCAAACGAGCAAATATCATCAAGATAAAGGGCGCGCGGCATATAAAGTAAAACCGAAAATTAATACAACGGTTCCGAATTCCGCAATCAAGCCCGGAGATTCGATCAAAATTGTCGGCAACGGGTTTGGGGACACCACGGGTACTGTTTTCTTTGATGACGTTCAAGCCAGTATTTTAAGCTGGAGCTATACCGCTATTGAAGTGCGAGCATCAAGCTCTCTTTCAAAAAGAACTCAGCAACTTCGTGTCGTATCGGTAAATGGACTCCAAGCAATGCGGGCGCAATTAGTAACCACTCCCATTACGAATGATGAGTTCTCATACCTCCAATACTATCTTTCACAAGTGAATGTTCCCGAAATGTGGCATACTCCTCCAAAAAAACAAGTTATCGTTGCAGTGCTCGATGATGGAGTGTATGCGAATCACCCCGATCTGAAAGACCATATTTGGCAAAACAAAAAAGAGATCCCCGGAAACGGGAAAGATGATGATGAAAACGGATTTATCGATGATTACCTTGGTTATAATTTTCTCGATCACACAGCAAACGTTGATCCCAAAGGAGGCCACGGCACATTTGTTGCTGGAATCATCGGTGCTGTTCGAGATAATGGCATTGGAATTGCCGGCATTGCAGATGCAGTGAAAATCATGCCGGTTATTATTTCTGACGGCAAGACGTCAAATGCGGAACTTGTCAAAGAAGGTATTGAATATGCAATTGACAACGGTGCGGATGTCATCAATATCAGCTTTGCATCGATTGGCACGCTTGGATTTTTTCAGAAAGATTCAGATATTTTCCAAAAAGCCTTTGATAAGGGTGTGATTGTTGTTGTCGCCGCCGGTAACCGCGATATTCAGGGAGGTATCGGGCAAAATCTTAATCTTATTCCGGAAAGCCCCGTATGCAACAATAACGGTCGATTAATTATGCTCGGCGTTGCCGCACTTGATAATACCGACGCGGCATCTGACGGAAAGAAAAAAGCATCATGGGCAAGCTATGGGAGTAACTGTGTCGCCGTCTCAGCGCCCGGCACCTCAATTGTAAGTACTGTTCCGCCTCTTTTTCAAAAAGAGGGTAAATTCTATGATACGGGTGATGGCAGCTCATTTGCCGCCCCTATTGTTACCGGAATTGCCGCATATCTAAAGTCAGTACATCCCGAGTGGACACAGTGGGATATCATGAATCGCATTATTGCAACGGCACAAAATAATGACCCATACAACCCCGGATATGAGGGACAGATCGGCGGGCGCATCGACGCTCAAGCCGCCCTCGATCGAACATCCATCCAGCCAAAAATTATTTCATTTTCAGACACAAATCCTCGTGCCGGTGATACAATTCACGTTCAGGGCACTGGTTTTATTTCTGATTTTTCACTGCACATGACTGACAATGTATCGGTTGATATGCCGATACCGGCTGAAAACAGTACGTTTCACGCTGCCGATGAATTTGACCTTTTACTTCCACGAACGCTTCAAAAAGGCACCTACTATCTTCGAGTCGTATCTCCGACCGGCGGCGAGGTCGGACTGTCACAGCAATCCATTTCAGTTCAAGATGCTCTCCCGATCCAGGTTGAAAAATCAATCATTACCGTTCCAACCTATTTGGTGCCCTCATTTACAGCACCCATAAGTATAAACTTTCCATCAACGCAGAACCCGGCTCCCGCCATTCAAAATCCGGCCTCACTTCCGCAAGTCACCGTCATAAGTCCAGCAATTGCAAAGCGGCTTTCAGGAGGCATCCTTCTCCAGACGCAAAGCCATGGTGAGGCATGGTATATCTCTCCTATCGACTTGAAGCGCTACTATCTTGGACGACCTTCAGATGCATTTAGTGTAATGAGGAAATTAGGATTGGGCGTGACGCATCAGTTTATTGCCCAATATTCGGTCTATCCTGCGAGAGTTGTCGGTAGAATCATACTCGATGTTGATGACTCGGGGAAAGCATATTATATTTATCCAAAAGACAAGAAAGCGTACTACATGGGAAAGCCCGCAGATGCATTCATGCTTATGCGCCGTCTGGGTCTCGGGATTACCAATGCCGATCTTTTCAATATACCTGAGGGAGCAGAAGGACAATTTTAGCCATTTTTCTTGACAATTTCGAGCCCCCTGCTACACTAATGCAATCAAAATAACCATTCTATATGAATACAGCGATACACCCAAAGTACCATAGCCAGGCAAAAATACGTTGTGCCTGTGGCAATGCTGTGACTATTGGCTCAACCCAGGAAGAAATTCTAGTCGAGCTTTGTTCTGCGTGCCATCCATTCTTTACCGGAAAACAAAAACTTCTCGATACCGCCGGCCGTGTTGATCGATTCAAGAAGCAGGTTGAAAAGAAGGCGGCAGCTGCAGCATCTCGTGTTGGCAAAAAGGTAAAAAAGGAGCGTGCAACCGCGCGAAAAGAGAAAAAAGAGAAATAGCAACAATAAAAATCATACCGATGACACCCACTTTTTTCCGGGCGGTATGATTTTTTATTTGCCTCGCCCTTGTGCTATAGATTGTGGAACGCTGTTTCATAATTCAAAAATCCTATGATTACTCCGGAACAAATAACACAATTACAATCACGCCATGCGGAGCTCTCTGAAAAACTCAGCCAATCTGACATACTTTCCGATCAGAATACATACGCGCGCATATCGAAGGAATATCGCGCTCTTGACGATATTATTCAAGCGATCGAGAAACAACAAGAACTCCATGTTGCCTTGACTGAAGCTCGTGCAATTATCGCGGAAAAGGACGATGATGATTTTGTCGCACTTGCAAAAGCTGAGGAGGAGACATTGCTACAGGCACTCAAGGCAACTGAGGATAAAATTAATGAATATATCAACCCTGCGGACCCCTATGATAAAAAAAATATTATCATGGAGATCCGTGCGGGCGCCGGCGGTGACGAAGCCGCACTCTTTGCAGGAGAGTTGTTTCGGATGTATACTCTCTATAGTGAGTCAAGGGGGTGGCGCGTTATCCTTATCAGTTCGAACCAGACAGGGATTGGCGGATTTAAAGAGATTATATTCTCTGTCGAGGGCGACAATGTTTATCGTTATCTCAAATATGAGGGCGGCGTGCATCGTGTCCAGCGGGTACCGGAAACGGAAAAGAGTGGGCGCGTTCACACGTCTACCGTTACGGTCGCCGTTCTTCCGGAGGCTGAAGATGTTGACGTGAAAATCGAGCCAAAGGATATTCGCGTCGATACCTACTGCTCCAGCGGAGCAGGCGGTCAATCAGTCAACACAACGTACTCGGCGGTACGCGTAACACACATACCGACAGGTATCGTCGTTACCTGTCAAGATGAACGCTCACAGCAGAGTAACAGGGAGCGGGCACTGACTGTACTCCGCTCACGCATTCTGGATGAACAGCTTCAGAAAGCGTCCCAAGAACGTGCTTCTCACAGAAAACAGATGGTTGGCACCGGTGACCGAGCGGAAAAAATTCGTACCTATAATTTTCCTCAGGATCGTATTACCGATCATCGCATCAAGGAAAGCTGGCACTCGATCAGTGATAGCATGAACGGCGCAATTACGCCAATTATTTTCGCACTCCAGGCGGCAGACGCTCAACTTAAATCATCAGAAAACAAAAGCGAATAACCACTATGGTGTTATCAGACAAAACAATAAAAGAACACATTCAGAATGGCATTATTTTAATTGAACCACTCAGCGATTTTGCGATACGAACTGCCTCTGTCGATCTTTGTCTCGGTAATCATTTTCTCACCATCGAAAGTAATGTCATGGATGTTATCCGTCTTGATCAGCCGGTCACCTATCGCGAGGTTGTCTCAGAGAGTATCACGATTCCTCCACACTCATTTATTCTCGCGACAACTCGTGAGTATGTAAAGCTTCCCGCATCGATCACTGCAGCTGTTGAGGGGCGGAGCTCTGTCGGTCGGCTTGGACTTTTCATCCAAAATGCGGGTTGGATTGACCCGGGTTTTGAGGGTAATATTACACTGGAGCTGTATAATGCAAATTCACTTCCGATTCGACTTGATGCTGGTCGTCGGCTCTGCCAGCTCGTATTCTATTCACTTGATCGGGAAGCGGAAAATCCCTATACGGGAAAATACAGTGGCCAGATCGGCACTACCGGCAGTCGCGTATATGATGACCCGGAAGTCAACAAAGATATCACTTCCTACTAATTTGAATTGTAAATGGGCCGGGTTGATATATTCTGCTATGACTATCAACGAAGCGCTTACGAGTGCAGTTGATGCATTCAAAAAAGCAGACATTAAATCCGCGCAGCTTGATGCAGAAATTCTGATCGCCCATACGATTTTGGCTGATCGGTCGCATATTATTGCGCATCCGGAGCAAGGGCTTACCGATGAGCAGGCAAAAACAATTGTTCGATATATTCGGGAACGTTCAAAAAGAAAACCCATTGCCTATATTACTGGCCACAAAGAATTTTATGGATTTGATTTCCTGGTGAACAAACATACGCTCATCCCCCGTCCGGAAACAGAAGCGCTTGTTGAGGAGGTAATCATCTATTGTACTGAAAATCCCCGTGCAACATCGATCATTGAGCTTGGAGTCGGAAGCGGATGTGTTATTGTAAGTATTTTAAAAAGTGTTCCGCGATTGGCACACGCCGTTGGTGTTGATAAGGCAAAGCGAACACTCGATATGGCGCGAAGAAACGCAGATCGTCTCGGCGTACAGAACCGGATTGATTTCGTGTGCTCCGATATGTGGAAATACGTACCAAGTGACCGTCTGTTTGATTGTGTCGTTTCAAATCCTCCCTATCTTTCAACAGCGGAATGCGCTGAGGCACAAAGGCAGTACCCGGAAATTGCTTTCGAGCCACAGAACGCCCTCCACGGAGGCACCGACGGCTATTTCTTTTTTGAATCTCTCTTTAAAGGTACCAAGAGTCATCTTCGACCGCAGGGGAAAATATTCCTTGAAATCGGAACACACCAAAAGGATGGCATTCTTACACTCGCAAAAAAATATCTGCCCCAAGCAGATCTCGAATTTCGTTATGATGATTGTGGATTGCCGCGTATTGCAATTATCAAAACCTAGTTGCTATCTCCGACGCAATTGGTAATAACCTGTTGGATATGGGCGTGAAATTCATCAACGGTGCCGTTATTATCAATGATAAAATCGGCCGATACCATAAGATCCTGGATGGTATTGTTGCTGTCATCGCTATCCTTTTCGACAAACTGCTCAAAAGTCATATCTGCGTCACCCGGTTTTCGCGCGGCGCGTCTATTCCGCTCATAGCGAGAATGAATATCGCTATCGATGTATAAAAAACAAAACCCCTCAATCTTTCGAAGTTGTGCCAATTCCTGCTCCCGTCTGATTCCCGTAACAGCAACGATACTTTCGCTCTGCTTCTCGAGCTGTTGGAGTACCGCATTATTGAATACTCCTTGACCATAGGCGGAACGCAAAAAGATTGACAGCGCATTGATGTTCTTTCGTTCATGAGGAACATCAAAAATATCGAGAACACGATACAAAAATTGAGAATAATCAATACAGCCGGCATGGTACCGGCTGATAATATGTTCGGCGGCAATTCCCTTGCCACTTGCTATCTTTCCTGCAATTCCAATAACCTTCCGCATCGTTTTATTTTAAAAGTTTTTCAATAACAGCATCAACACGCTCATCGAGCTGTTTTTGCAGTTCGTCCGGTGAGCCATTGTTGTCAAGGATTACGTCCGCATATTCTTTGAGGGCTTCGATCTGCTGTTGCGGCTCATCTGAATCCTTGGCAATAAATTCATCAAGCGTCATTTTATCATCGCCGATATTCTCATTGCGCTGAACAGATCGATGATAGCGAACCTCCTGATTGGTATCGACAAAAATAAACAACGAATGTTCAAAAGAGCGTATCGTCTCAACATCAACAAGTCGGCGCATACCATCAAAAATAACAACACCGGCGGACGACTTTGTCAGATAGCGTTTTACCGCCTGCGCAATAACATTTTCACTATATGTCGTTCTGAGAAATGTCGAGAGTGCGTCGAGATTCTCTCGCGTTTGGGGAACCATGAAAATATCCAATGTTTCGCGCAATGGATCTGATGAACGCGTTTTATCAGCTTGGTACTTTTCAACAATATGACGTGTGACCGTCCCCTTTCCTGACGCAAGTCTACCGGTCAGACCAATGATAATTTTTTTCATAAAGCCGACAAATTACTCTGCGGAGCTTTTCTTTCCTTTGTCCTCAACAGTGGGCACTTCAGCAGGCTGCGGTGTTGATTGCGCGTCAAGCTTTGCAAGCTCTTCTTCAGTGACCGGAGGCGTTGCTATAACAACGATATCGTCTTCTTCATGATGCAGAATTTCAATTCCTTTGGGCAGCTGAATATCAGAAATCTTGATCGAATCTTCAAGATTGCTTAATGACGAGACATCAACGGTGATCTCAGAAACCAGATCATCCGGAAAACAGCGAACTTCAACTTCAGAAATATTCTTAACAAGAATTGCACCCAACTCCTTTACCGCTTTGGATTCACCGACAAAAGCAATTTCAACGTCGGTTGTCAATTTCTCAGTCATTGTCACGCGAAAGAAATCAACATGGATAATACGATTTGTCAGCGGAGAATACTGCACCTCGTGAATTAATGTCTTCACGGGAGCGCCGGCGTCTATTGTCAGCACTACAAGACTACTCTCGCCCGCGTCACGATAGACCTTTTCAAACTCATTATACGCAAGTGCAATATATTCATTCGCGGCGTCTCCGCCATATACAACTGCCGGAACGAATCCATCATCACGAATTTGTTCCACTTTTTTTCCAAGTTCGCTGCGTTTTTTCGCTAAAAGCGCCAATGTTTTCTTTGCCATACAAAAAATTCTATTCACAAATAGTGCTCACAGTGTAGGCAACAAAAGGTGTTCTGTCAAGCAATTGACCCGTATTCTGTCTTATGAATATAAATACTCTGCAAAATACCAAATGCCACCAAAGAGACAAAAAGCGAGCTTCCCCCATAGCTCACAAAAGGTAATGCAAGCCCCGTAAGCGGGATAACACCCAAATTTCCCCCTATATTTATCGTCAATTCAGAAAAGAGCATAATAACGCTTCCAAGTACCAAAAAGGCGGAAAAATCATCTGCCGCTGTTTTAAGCAAAAGAATGCTGCGATAGAAGAAAATACCCCAAAGAAGGAGGAGAAAAAAGACTCCAATAAATCCAAACTCCTCTGCAATAACAGAAAATACAAAGTCCGTTTGTGTTTCCGGAAGGAACTTAAGATGGCTCTGAGAGCCACCGCCAACGCCAGCCCCGAAAAGTTGCCCGGCACCGATCGCGATACTTGCTTGTCGAACATTATATCCGGAACCACTGACATCTGCCGTTGGAAACAAGAAAGTAATAATGCGCTCTTTTTGATAGTCCGCAAAAAAGAACAGCCATGCCGAAGAAAAGAGAATAAAAAGAATGGCGCCCATTCCAATAACATACCGCTTTGGAATGCCGCTCATACTTATCATTACTCCCCATATCAAAAGCAGAATAACTGAAGAACCAAAGTCCGGCTGTGCAAGAACAAGAACCAAAGGAATACCGGTTATACAAGCGCTTACCACGATATGGCGGAGGCGACCCACTTGACGTGTCCAGTCAGAAAAATATCGCGCAAGAATCATAATGAGTGCAAGTTTTGCAACTTCTGCCGGCTGTAGCCCGATACCAGCAACAAAAAACCAGCCGCGCGTACCCCTAATTTTCTCCCCAAACACTAGGACAACCAATAACAAGAGACATGCTCCGATAAAAAACGGAATGCTCGCATTTCGGAAAGTTCGATAGTTAACAAGAGATAAAATAATGGCAAAACAAAATCCAACCCCCAGTATAATCGCCTGGTGGTTTAGGTATTCAAACGATTGCGGCTCTTTTCCGAGTCCGATACTGTAGAGAGCGACAATACTGAAAAGTGAGATACCGAATACCGAAAAAAGCAAGATCCAATCAATCTTTTTTAGTGTACCAAAAAGAAAACCCATGGTGATTAGAGACTAATACGAACACGCGATGGATCCAGAATATCAATATCTGGGATTATTTCAAACGATGTCGCGCTAACCGCGTAGGGCCACCGCGCCTCGAGCGACTTATGCTCATTCTTATCAATAGAAAAAACAGGGATCAGCGCGATGGCAGACACGCTCGTATCTTGCTTGAGGATTACGGGAATTCTAAAGTCGTAAAACTTATAAACGCTAGTATTGATAAGGGTGAACGTAAGACGCGTACCGGCCACTTCTCCACTGCTCGGTTCGGGGGTCAGCTGAATATTTTGGACTTCAAACTGATTTCGTGCCGCAATCGCCGCACTATCATTGGCTGTTAACCGCTGCCATGCTGCATTTGCAATGTGGTATTCAATATGTGGTTCCGACTGTGTGGTAACCTCAAGCTCTACAATGTACTTTTGTTCTTCCGGCAGAAGAAGGACATGTTGCGGCGGCTGATCAACACCGTTGATTGAGAAGATAAAATCAAAATCAGTGCGCCATCCTTGGTTCTGATTTTTTATCAGCGCATACAAGTCATACTCACCCATACCATGCGGAACCGCACCAAAATTCAAAACAACCGGATCGGGTAAAATAATCTGAGGGATCTGCTGTCGCGCAAGAGAGACCAAAGGATCAACGAGTCGATCCTTCCTCACATACGCAAAATACCCATAGTTTGCGAACTGAATAAGGGCTGACAGAAGAATAACCGCCTCAATCACAATAATACCGATCGATGTATTTTTTTTGAATTTTGAAAGATGCCCTACTATCCAATAGCTCTTTTGAAGCGTTTCCGTTGAAATGATTTCTGGCCGTGATTGTTTCATATGTTATGCACACAGGTGACCTTTTTTGCACCCATAGTGTCAGTATATCAAATAGTTATCGCATTGAATATGTCAGATTCTTTTGTATCTTTTCCCCTTCTCATCTTTTCCGAGTCATGGTATACTTTTCGCACTATCGTTTGACAACAAGCGTAATTCTTTTTTTGTATCAACGGATAATGTATGGTGAAAAATACAGGGAAAAATAAAGAAAAAGCGGATGATTACGGCGCATCAAAAATCACGGTTCTTGAAGGGCTTGAAGCTGTTCGTAAGCGTCCCGGCATGTATATTGGAAATACTGCCGAACTGGGACTTCATCACCTTGTTTGGGAAGTGGTAGACAATTCCATTGATGAAGCGATGGCAGGATACTGCAATGAAGTTGGTGTCACGCTTCTCCCTGACGGGATGGTGCGCGTATCTGATAATGGTCGCGGGATCCCTGTTGAAATTCACAAACAAACCGGCGTTTCCGCACTGGAAACAGTTTTAACAAAACTCCATGCCGGTGGAAAATTCGGACAGGGGGCGTACAAGGTCTCCGGTGGACTTCATGGGGTTGGCATCTCGGTAGTAAATGCGCTTTCAAGCTATTTGAATATTGAGGTTGCACAAAATGGCAAATTATATCGCCAAGAATACAAAATAGGCAAACCCCAATATAAACTAAAACCGATTGGCAAGGCGACCGAGAGCGGAACAACCGTTACATTCAAGGCCGATCCAACTATTTTTTCGGTGACAGAATACAATCTTGACACCATTATCGATCGCCTTCGCCAGCACGCGTATTTGACAAAAGCCGTTAAAATCACGATTACCGACGATCGAGCTGGTTCCGGAGTTCCCTATGTTTTTTATTTCGAGGGCGGCATTGGATCATTTGTTCGTCATCTCAACAGATCAAAGGAGCCCAAACATGACAAAGTTTTCTATGTGGAGAAGCAGGCCGAAAAAGACACGATGGTTGAGATCGCGCTGCAATATACCGATGAGTACAAAGAAAATATCTATGCATTCACAAATAATATTCTCAATCCGGAGGGTGGAATGCATGTGGTTGGTTTCCGTACCGCACTCACCCGAACGCTTAATACCGTAGCCCGCGCAAAAAATTACCTGAAGGACAAAGATGAAAACCTGAGCGGCGAAGATGTTCGTGAGGGACTGACAACTGTTATTAGCATCAAACTTCCGGAACCTCAATTTGAGGGTCAGACAAAGTCAAAACTTGGTAATGTTGAAGCGCGAACAGCTGTTGAGTCGATATTCTCGGAAAGTTTTTCCATTTTTCTTGAAGAAAATCCCCGCGTCGCTGAAGCTATTCTCGGAAAATGTATTTTGGCATCCCGTGCTCGCATTGCAGCACGAACCGCTCGCGAAAGTGTTCTCCGGAAGGGTGCTCTTGAGGGTCTGACACTTCCCGGCAAACTGGCGGATTGTGCCAGTCGCGATCCAAAAGAGTCTGAGTTGTACTTGGTTGAGGGAGATTCTGCCGGCGGCTCTGCAAAAATGGGGCGCAATCGCCACTTTCAAGCGATCCTTCCCCTGAAGGGAAAAATTTTGAACGTCGAAAAGTCGCGTCTTGATAAAATCCTTGGATATGAGCAGATAAAATCACTTGTCATTGCTCTGGGCACAAATATCGGTGATCAGTTTGATATTACAAATCTCCGCTACCATCGCCTTATTCTTATGACAGATGCTGACGTTGATGGAGCGCATATTCGAACCCTTCTCCTTACGCTTCTGTATCGATATCTTCCACAGCTTATCACCGGAGGGCATGTCTATATTGCCCAGCCACCACTGTATCGCATCGCAAAAGGAAAAGATGTGCGGTTTGCGTTCAGTGATGATGAGCTCCAAAAAATTCAAACGGAAATGACCGAGCTTGCAAAAGAGCGAAAAAAGAATAAAAAACCGTCTGAGAAAAAGAAGGAATCTCCCGCGCCCGGTGAAGGAGAAGAGGTGGAGGAAGATGGCGAGATAAAATTCAATGTTCAACGTTACAAAGGTCTCGGAGAAATGAATCCTGACCAGTTGTGGGAAACGACAATGGATCCTGCAACACGCGTCATGAAGCAAATTACCATTGAAGATGCGCAAAAAGCCGATGAGATGTTTGATATCCTGATGGGATCGGAAGTTGCTCCCAGAAGACATTTTATCCAAGTGCACGCAAAATCCGTGAAAAATATCGATATTTAATGGTTTAGATTACGAAATCCCGTTCAAACGCCCCGCTGGAGGAGCATGCGGGAGACGGTAATTCGTGTTTCAATGACATCTTTATTCCTATTGACAAACCTGCCTATTCCGCTAAACTGAGCTCAATAAAGGCCTCGGCGCCTTTTTTAATTACGCAAAACCCTTATTTGTAATATAAATGGCCACTTTTTGGGCCCTCAGGTTCTATGAACGCGCTTCAATCAGCATCACAAGCATCATTACGCTATTTCCGCGAATCTTACATTGAGATGAAAAATGTTGTTTGGCCTTCACGCAAACAAACTATTGTGCATACAATCATGGTAGTTGTGTTTAGCGTTCTGATCGCGGCCTTCTTAAGCTCGCTTGATGTTATCTTCACAAAACTACTTGAAATGACATTGATTAAATAATGCTATGCCAAAACAAGTTGAGGAACAGGGATGTCAGTGGTATGCGATCCATACCAATTCCGGTTATGAGGAAACCGTTGTTCGCAACCTAAAACAACGTGTCGAATCAATGGATATGGAGGAAAAAATCTTCAATGTCCTTATCCCGACGGAAACAAAAATAAAAATAAAAAACGGGAAGCGCAAAACCGTGAAAGAGAAGATCTTCCCGGGATATGTACTTGTGCAAATGATCGTCACGGACGACTCATGGTATGTTGTTCGAAACACCCCCCATGTCACCGGATTTATCGGTAGTGGCACTACCCCCTCTCCTGTTTCAGATCAAGAAGTCGAGTATTTGCTGAAGCGCATGGGTGTTGAGGAGCCAAAATATGAATTCGATCTTCCGGTGAATACAGCTGTCCTTATTATTGACGGACCGTTCAAGAATTTCGAAGGCAAGGTACAGGACGTTGACGTTGATCGCGGGAAAGTTAAAGTGCTTGTGACGATGTTTGGTCGCGAAACACCCGTTGAACTCGATTTTCTTCAAATTAAAAAAGTTTAATCATTTACTCATGGTGATACGGGTGCCTCTCCCGAACCAACGCAAGATATATGGCCGTCAAAAAAATAAAAGCACTGATCAAGCTTCAGATCCCCGCAGGAAAAGCAAATCCCGCCCCGCCGGTAGGGCCGGCATTGGGTCAGCACGGATTGAATATTGCTGAATTTTGCCAGAAATTTAATGCCGCAACCGCCGGAAAGGGTGATGATATTACTCCCGTTGAGATTACCGTCTTTGAAGATCGCACCTACACATTCATCCTGAAGACCCCACCGGCATCTGTTCTTATCATGAAGGCCGCAGGTATTCCAAAAGGATCTGCAAAGGCATTAACGCAAAAGGTTGCAAAAATAACAAAAGCGCAGCTCAAAGACGTTGCAGAAAAAAAGATGCCCGACTTGAACGCAAATGACATCGAGGCTGCCATGAAAATAATCGCGGGTACTGCTCGGCAGATGGGTGTTGAAATAATCGATTAGCTTTATTAATTCGTAAGGTGGGACTCTGAATAAATCAGGGGTTCGTACCACCAAGGAGAAATGTATGAGAAAAAAATCTCCCCTTTTTAAGGAAAAACTTAAAGACCTCAATTTGAAGGATACGCTTTATGCGCCCCGTGAGGCACTTGAACTTGCACTGAAGCTTTCCTATGAAAACTTTGATGCATCAGTTGAAGTTCACGTTCGAACAGGCATTGATCCCAAAAAAGGCGATCAAATCATTCGTTCAAGCGCTCTTTTACCTTTTGGAACCGGAAAGACCAAGCGTGTTGCAGTATTTGCGGATGGCGAAAAAGCACTTGAAGCAAAAACTGCCGGTGCAGATATTATTGGCGGAACAGAATTAATCGCTGAAATCAAACAAAGCGGCAAAGCGGACTTCGATATCGCGATCGCAACTCCTGATATGATGAAGAACCTTGCCGGCGTGGCTAAAGTACTCGGTCCTCGCGGATTGATGCCTTCACCAAAAAACGATACCGTCACAATGAATATCAAGGGAGCAATTGATGCGGTAAAGGGTGGAAAAGTCACCTTCAAAAATGATGACTCGGCGATTGTCCACCAAGTCATTGGTCGCAAATCATTTCCTGTCGATAATCTCGCGGCAAACTATAATGCGTTTATCGAATCTCTTCGCAAAGCTCGCCCGCCGGTTGTTAAGGGATCGTACATAAAAGCGATCACTATTGCGACCACTATGGGACCCGGCATTAGAGTCACCGTGAGCTAACCCCTTTTACTATACCATCTTCGATATCAGTTTCCTCACGAATAACAATAAACCCGCTACATACATGTGGCGGGTTTTGTTTTATATCCCTTGCGAAAAGTTAAATTCGGAGCTATTCTGTTCATATCACATTCACAATTATACCCCCCTATGTTCACCTATACCATCGGACTTGAAATCCATATCCAACTCAAAACAAAGAGCAAAATGTTCTGTCGCTGCTCAAATGATGGTGAAAACCAACCGCCCAATACAACCATCTGCCCAATATGCATGGGGCATCCCGGCACAATGCCTGTTGTCAATGACGAAGCAGTCAAGTGGGGCGTAAAAATGGCGCGCGCACTGAATTGTACGATAAATGAAGAGAGTAAATTTGACCGCAAAAATTATTTCTATCCCGACCTGCCAAAAGGGTATCAAATCTCACAATATGACAAGCCGGTCGGAATCAAAGGCTCTGTTGATGTTCTGATTCCGGATGGAGCCCATCGAACGAGCGCTCATATCGGCATCACGCGACTTCATTTGGAAGAAGATGCGGCAAAACTCATACATGCGCCTGGATCCGGTGCATCCTTAGTTGATTTCAATCGCTCATCAACACCGCTCATGGAGATCGTCACGGAGCCGGATTTCGTATCGCCTATTGAAGCAAAAATATTTTTGCAGGACTTGCGACTTCTTGCGCGCTATCTTGATGTTTCATATGCGGATATGGAAAAGGGGCATATGCGTTGTGATGCAAATGTTTCTATAAATATTACTGAAAACGGCAGCACGATTCAGTCACCAATTTCAGAAATAAAAAATCTCAACTCTTTTAAGGCGGTGGAACGCGCCCTGGAATATGAGGGCACCCGCCTTTACGAGGAATGGCAGGCAAACGGTGAAGTTCGAACGAGAAAATATAAAATCACTGTCGGCTGGGACGACGCAAAACAAGCGACCATTCTTCAAAGATGGAAGGAAGAAGCTCATGACTATCGCTATTTTCCGGAACCTGACCTCCCTCCGCTCCATTTCACTCGAGAATATATTTTACAAGCAGAATCTGAAATTCCTGAGCTTCCGCGTGACAAAAGAGATCGCTTCTGCCGGGAGTATGGAATATCAAATGATGATGCCCGTATTCTTATTGAGGACAAGGAGTACGCATCTTTTTTTGAGCAATCAGCTTCTGAGCTGGATGAGTGGCTCTGTAGTATGGACTCCTGCGATGATGCCTTTAAGGCAAAGACGTATCGCTTACTTGCCGGATGGATTATCAACAAGCTGGGGGGGCTGCTTGCCTCTCGGTCAAAATCAATCGAGAATACCCGCGTGACACCGGCGCATATTGCACAGCTTGTTGCGTTGATTTCTGAAGGGAAAATCAATAGCACAACCGCCCAGAAAGTGCTTGAGGCGATGGACGAAAGTGGCGTCAGTCCCACCCAGATGATCGAAGAACAGGGTCTGGAGCAAATTGAGGACGCCGACCTGATTATGTCCGTCTGTCATAAAATCATTGATGAAAATCCTGATGCTGTCACAAATTTTAAGAATGGAAAAATAACGGTCATTATGTTTCTTGTCGGACAGGTAATGAAGGAGCTCAAAGGAAAAGGTAATCCGGAAACAGTGAAATTACAGCTCGAGCAATTGCTAGCGCACTAATTTTATTTTCAAATACCCCACTATGTCACAAGGTGCCGAGCAGCGTAGCTGTAAAAAATGCAAGGGTACGTTTCAGATAGAACCGGAGGATTTTGAATTCTACCTGCGAATGAATGCACCCGCCCCGCTTCTCTGCCCTGATTGCAGGTTTAAACAACGGGCGCAATTTCGTAATGAGCGTATTTTATATACGAGCACCTGTGCCCTCTGCAAGAAATCGATTATTTCCACCTATCATCCGGCTTCACCATATACCGTCTATTGTCTTGAATGCTTTGATGGTGATGGTTGGGATCCGCTGTCATACGGATCCGCCTACGATGCGGGTCGTCCGTTTTTCGATCAAATGGGTGAATTACTGCTCCGCGTCCCCAAAAAAGCGCTCGGTATCACCGGTGGCAGCAACAATATTAACAGCGACTACACAAATACAGCGGCAAATAATAAAAATTGTTATCTGCTTTTCAATACCAGTAATTGTGAAGATACCATGTACTCACGCGGCCTCAAGGACTGTCGTGATACGATTGATGCATATTTTGGTATCGGAATGGAACGGTGCTATGAAGCCGTCAACGTGCAACAGTCGTCCGGTGTAGTATTTGGGCACAATGTGACAAACTGCGTTGATTCGTGGTTTCTGCTCAACTGCACGGATTGCATGAATTGCTTTGGCTGTGTCAATCTGCGACATAAGAACTATTGCTGGTTCAACGAGCAGCTTTCAAAGAATGAGTACGATGTACGACTCAACGAAGTCTTCGGAAGTTACAAAAAAATAATCGAAATGCAGAAAAAATTCCAGGATTTTTCGCTTTCATTCCCGCGACGAGAGAACAACAATATGAAATCCGAAGATTGTACGGGAGATTATTTGTTCTCTTCGAAAGGATTGCGCGATTGCTACGAAATTACCGAGGGGGAAAATTGCAAATATATGTTCTCCTCCAAAGTAATAAAAGATTCGTATGATACCTTTGGGTATGGCTATGGTAGTGAGTTGCTGCTTGATTGTGCCGCAACCGGATATGCAAACCGCGTCATCGGATCCTATTGGGTCGAGCATGGTCATGATTGCGAATATTGTTTTTTTACCCTGAGTTCCGATAATTGCCTTGGATGCGATGGGCTCAAAAAAAACTCGTATTGCATTCTTAATACACAGTATGACGAGCAATCATACCATGCACTCCGTGCACAGATTGTTCAAAGCCTAAAGGATAGCGGCGCATATGGAATGTTTTTCCCTCCTGAAATAGCACCATTTGCCTATAATGAAACCGTTGCGCAAGACTATATGCCGCTCACAAAGGAGCAAGCCCTTTCCGAAGGATTTCGCTGGCAGGATGACCTACCAAATACGACCGGAAAAGAAACGCTCATATCGCAGGATATACCCGATAATATTGCTGATGTTCCCACAACAATTTCAAAGGAGATTCTTGCCTGCGTTGATTGCCGACGGAATTACAAAATCACCACACAAGAATTGGCATTTTATAAGAAAATGGCGCTTCCGATTCCCCGTCGCTGTTTTAATTGTCGGCATGGCGATCGAATTATGCGCCGAGGGCCAATGAAATTATTCGCGCGATCATGCGCAAAATGCGCAAAAGATATTAAAACAACATTTGCACCCGATCGCCCTGAGATAATCTACTGCGAAATGTGCTATCAGCAAGAGGTGCTCTAGCAACCAATCTATCGAAGAAATTTTTCAGCAAGATGAACGGCATCTTGCTGATTTTGTATCCAATGAATAGCAGGCTCCTTGCGATACCAGACCATCTGCTTGCGGGCAAAATCATGGGTGGCATATTTCAGCTTTTCAAGCATGGCATCTCGAGCGGCCTTTGAATGCGACCCTTTTGACGTAAGAAATTCAGTGATAAAGCGATATTCAAGACCGAGTTTTTTCAACCATTTCGGGCTGACACCAGAGTGGATCAATCTCGCAACCTCCCCTATCATCCCTTTTCGCACACGGATATCCACCCTCATATCAATCCGCTTATAGATTTCTTCTCGCGGAAATGCAATACCAATCACAAGCGCATCATAGTGGGGTTGATTTTGCTGGACAAACGAAGAAAAAGGACGACGGGTACCGTGATACACTTCAAGTGCCCGAATAAGACGCCGCCGATTCGTCTTATCTACACGGTCATAATAGACAGGATCAACACGGTGCAATAGCACACAGAGTTGCTTTGTAGTCTTTCCTTCCAGAATTTTCCGGTATGCCGCATCAGGTTTTACCGCCGGTATATCATAATTATAAAGGAGCGCACGCATATAGAGGTGGCTTCCACCTACCAAGATTGGAATTGCCCCACGCTGCACTATCTGCTTAATAGCTCTCTCTGCCCGTCGCTTAAATTGAGCAACGGAAAATAATTTTCCCGGATTGACAACGTCAAGAAGGTGATGCGGTGCAAGGCGCTGTTCGCGCTTGGTTACTTTACCGCTTCCCAAATCAAGCCCTCGATATACTTGTCGAGAATCAACAGATACAATTTCACCATGAAATTTTCTCGCAAGTTCTATTGCGAGATCAGATTTACCTGTTGCTGTTGCGCCAAGAATCGCTATTACCTTGATCATATATTCTTATACCTCTATACTTATTTTGTTTGGAGGGCCGATCATGATTCCAGTCAAGGGAGATCCTGAGGATCTTCTTCGACAAGCGGAAGAATTCGCAGACACGCTCGGACTTGATAGGAGTGAAGTAATTCGCGCATCTCTCCTTGTGGCGCAGCTGTTCACTCAGACACACCCCGGGGTCGAGGTTTCTATCGAGTTCCAGCAAAACATCGCCGGCGATTCAGCATAGAATCGCCGGTTAGTTTTTAGTGCCGTATAAAATCCATTCAAGCGCGCGATCAATAACCACTGACTGAATGGTGCCGACAAGTGCCGCGTCACCATGAAATACAACTCGTTTCATTTCTCTGGAATTACCGCTGCACAACCCCTTTTCACAGGACTCAACCAGAACCGATACTGTTTTTCCGACGTATGCTTGATTCTTCCGCAATACCGTAGCTTCCATGAGTTGATGAAGGACTTGCCATCGTTCTTTTTTAATCTTTGCAGGAACATCATCTTTATACATTCGCGATGCAGCAGTACCTGAACGAACGGAGTATTGCGCATTGTATGAAATATCAAAGTCGCATTGGCGATAGAGATCAAGGGTTTGTTCAAAATCCTCGTCCGATTCACCGCAAAATCCAACAATAATATCGGTTCCGATTGCAATACCCGGACGAGCCGCCCTCATCTTTTCAATCGTTTCAATGTAGTACTCACGCGAATAGGGACGATTCATGCGTTTGAGTGTAGTATTGCTTCCCGATTGCACCGGTAAATGGAGATAATTGATATTTTTACTCATTGTGAGTGCCGCGATTGTTTGGTCATCCATATGGTGGGGATGAGGCGCGGTAAAGTGAATACGAGAAATTCCTTCAATCTGATTAAGCTCCCACATCAGTGCCGCAAAGCAATTTTTTTCCCTGAGCATTGGATTATCCGAGGAGAATGCGGAGTCTTTATCAGGGGGGTTATACAAATTCACGGTCTGACCAAGAAGTGTTATTTCAAGACACCCCGATTCGGCAAGTTTTTGTACCTCCTCAAGAACATCGCGAGCAGGACGATCCTTTTGCCGTCCGCGGGCAAACGGCACAACACAGTAGGTGCAAAATTTATTACATCCATTGCTAATGGCCACATACCCCTGAAAAGCACTGGAATACGATGGACGTATTTTTAAATAATGTTCGTATTCTGATGAAGCAACAAGATTGGGATCAAGCAATGTTTGATTCAAACCGCCGATCCACTGCGGCAAATGGATCATTTCCTGAGTTGGAAAAAATAAATCCACGGCACGCAGTCGCTGACGAATCTTTCCGTCCAGATCTCGCCCTGCCATGCATCCGGTAAGTGCGATGATCATTTCGGGTTTCTTTTCTTTCAGTTCCGATAGCGTGTGATGAATACCATAGATACGGTCTTCAGATTTTTGACGTACCGAGCAGGTGTTATAGATCAATACATCTGCATCCTCCTCGCCAATCGCCTCCAAAAGTCCCACTGACGTAAGAAGGGTATGGATTCGCTCTGAGTCAGATTTATTCATCTGACATCCAAGCGTAATGATTTTAAAGGTACCGGGCATACAAGAAGAGTAACACAAAGATCACTAGAATGAGGGCTACGTCAATTCCTGAGATCTGGTCGCAATTTTTTCCAGCACCAATTGCTTAAAGGTATCGAGTGATAATTCAGCTGTCTCCTTTAACCCACGAACGCGAACTGAAAGAGTTTGAAGGTCTTTTTCTTTATCGCCAATAACAAGCATGTATGGTATTTTTGAATGCTCGGCGTTCCTGATCTTTTTTCCGACCGTATCATTTGAATCATCAACAGTCGTTCGAATCCCCTGCTCTTCTAACTGATTTGCAAGTGTCCGTGATGCCTCGTGATGTGTCTCACCAACCGGAAGAATAGAAATCTGAACCGGCGCAAGCCAGAGCGGCCACACGCCCCCGGTATGTTCGATAAGAAAAGCAATGAAACGCTCATGTGTTGAGAGCGGCGCTCGGTGTATGACAAAAACATCATTATTTTCCGCGCCGGTCTCATCAATGTACGAAAGTCCAAATCTACCCTTTGCCGCGAAATCCAATTGAACTGTCGACATCGTCTCCTCACGACCAATCACCGACTTGAATTGCACGTCGACCTTTGGGCCATAAAATGCCGCCTCGTCGTCAACCTCCGTATATGGCACGCCCATCCCTATCAGTACGTCACGCATGACATTCTGGCTGTATTCCCAATTGTCGGGTTCGTCAATATATTTTTCAGTATGATCAGGACTCCATTTTGAAAGGCGAAACCAGTAATCTGCCAGACCAAAGATCTTAAAATACTCAATAATCATTGAGAGCACTGCCGTGCATTCTTTTTGGATCTGATCTTTGCGGCAATAAATATGAGCATCGTTCATGGCCATACCTCGGACGCGTAACAATCCCGCAAGGGTACCCGAGAGCTCATTTCGATAAACAGTTCCATATTCTGCATATCGTATTGGCAATTCGCGATAGCTGTGAGGTTTATGATTGTACAGTGTATGATGATGGGGACAGTTCATTGCTTTCAAATAATAGACACCGTCATCCATGTCCATGCGCGGATACATACTCTCCTTATAGTAGGGCAAGTGTCCGGACCGAAGATACAATTCTTCTTTTGCCATGTGAGGCGTCACAACTCTCACATATCCAGCCTTCCGTTCCTTCTCGACAGCACATGCTTCGATCTGATCGCGAATAATTGTTCCGTTCGGCAACCACATCGCAAGACCCTTTCCGATTGTCTCATCGATAAAAAAAAGCTCTTGCTCATGCCCGATTTTTCGGTGATCCCGCTTTTTTGCCTCCTCGAGCATCTCCAAATAATGGTGTAATTCCGTACTAGATGCAAACGCCGCGCCATAAATACGCGTAAGCATTGGATTCTTTTCACTGCCTCTCCAATAGGCGCCGGCAAGGTGCGTTAAGGTAAAACCCTGTGAATCGATTGAAGATGCGTCTTCTGCATGACCTCCCCGGCACAAGTCATCAAACTCACCCCATGTATAGAGCGTAATACGTTCACCCCGTTCCTGAATCTCGCGGAGGAGCTCTTGTTTATATTCATTGTGAGCAAATTGCGCAAGCGCTTCGGCCATGCTCACCTCGCGTTCTGCTACACTCCCCCATGTCTTCAAGAGCTCTCGCATGGTCTGTTCGATTCGGGGAAGATCATCTGATGAAATCGGAGATGCAAAATCAAAGTCATAATAAAACCCATTGTCGATAGCGGGTCCGATGGTTGGTTTTGCATCAGGATAGTGTTTCAGTACAGCTGCGGCAAGTAAATGCGCGAGCGTATGCCGAATGTTCTTGATATCGTTTTTTTCTTCCATAATGATAAGAAATTGATAATGTCTCAAGTGTATCCAATAAATGGTAAAAAATCAAGCTGCGGTAATAAAAAAGAGGGGCGGCAACCCCTCTTTTTTTGCACTAGTTCGCGTATTATTTTGCGATGCGTATTGCGATATGATCGACCAAGAGCGGCGCCCGCGTTACCCAAAAAGGATAAAACGACACGGTAACATTTGTAATGTCATCATAGCCCCTAAAATAAGCAACAATATCATCACGAGACAAGCCTGCAAGATCTTTTTTATGAAAGGGTTGTAAGTCGTCATTCCTGATCTTGCCCGCAGCAACTTTGAACGAAAGTGTTGCCAAATGTGAAGTAGGATCAACGCTCATAATCGTTCCGGCAATATCTGACAGAGCGGGAGCGATCAATTGATATCCCGACGAAAGATTTTGCATTAATGCCTGTTGTATTGCTGCGAGAACTTTCTGCTCGTCATACATCACGGCGGTGAAATGCATCTTTAATCGAACGGTAAATTCTTTTGCCTGATCACCAACTTGATGATCGAGGGTCGTTGTGGTCACTTCTGAAGACAGTGTACTTGATACCGATGGCGCGCTTACTTTTGTTTTTTCCGTATCAAGAAGCAATTTAAATTTCTCTTGCAGTTTTTTCGATACCTCATCAACACCGCGGCTCACATCTTCAGTTGTTATCGTCCGTACTTCCTGCGCGCCGCCAACTCCTTTGATAAACGAAACGCCGTAAATCTGTTTTTGCGCTTCCGGATGAAGTCCCGGAATGCTAAACCGATCATGAGAAATATCTCCGGGATCACCAACAGCATCAGCGACGACCGATACATCTATCTGGCCGTGAGCTGGCACACTCACAAAGGCATTCGAACGAAAAAGAACGGCTGCTTGTGACAAAAATCGCGTGGATGCGCGGAGCTGCTGTGCATGCCCCGATGTATTTACGACTGTGATAACGCCTGATACTTTTTCCTGAATCGTACTCACTGCGGAAGGAGTAAAGGTACCGGTCCCCCCAAGATCCTGCTCGACTGTTTTACCGGAAAGCGCACCGACGGTCGTTACCGGTTCATCCTGTATTGTGAGTGAGACGGTATCTGACAATGGTTTTACTGTCGGCGTAATAGTCACCGTAGCCCAGGAGAAAGAAACAGCAAAAATTACAATAGCAATAATTGCCGAAATGCTGAAAAAAGAAATCGCGATTTTGCGATAGAGGTCGGTCCGAGAATCGACCCGATTTTTACGAAAATGGTCAAAAAACATATGTGTAAAATTATGAGTTGTGTTGTGATAAGGGAGTCGGTTCTCCGTTGACGCTTTCCGTCGCTGGCGTTGAGAGCTCCTGAAGTTTTTTGAGCAGATTCTCATCAACCGTTCGTGCCCGAGAACACAGTATTTTTACCTCCTGCTCTTTTCGTGAAACGCGCCCCTCAATAATGAGTATTGCATCGTCACTCCAAAGGAACGCCGTATCTTTGAGTACCCCGGGGAAAACAATAACTTCAAGTGAATCACTCAAATCCTCAACTTTAGCAAAAACCATCGTTTCATTTTTCTTGGTAATAACTTTTTTTATCTGCGTGATAACGGCGCAAATCCGCACCACTGATTCATCCGGTTTTGAGTTCGCATCCCGACAGGAAACCACATGTGATCGTATCAGCGGCTCAATTGCGCTCAGCGGATGTTCAGTGAGGTAGAGCCCGAGCAATTCCTTTTCCCACCGAAGCTTTACTTGTTGATCGAGGGGTGGTGCATCCTCCATTGTCAATGATTGCTTTGCAATTGGCAACGAGCCAAAGAGTGACGCTTGCCTTGTTTCGGTCACTCCCCGTGCACTCCGATGATATGCGAGCAACCTTTCTATATTATAGAACATACGATTCCGATCTCCAAATCTGTCAAGCGCTCCTGCTCGAATCAGACTTTCGAGTGACTTGCGATTTATATCTTTGTCGGGAACACGTTCAAGAAAATCCTCAAGTGACAGATAGTGACCGTTCTGCTTTCGTTCCGCAACAATCGAATCAACCACATGCTCACCGATATTTTTGATCGCCAACAAGCCAAAACGAATAATAGTAAATGTTAGAGAATCATTATTCTGTACAACCGTAAAGGATTTGAAGCTCTCGTTTACATCCGGCGGCTCTACCGTAATTCCCATTTGCTTACATTCCTCAATCTCAATTGCGATGCGATCGGAATTGCCCTGATCAGCCGTAAGCAATGCGGCCATAAATTCCGCCGGATAAAGCGCTTTCATATATGCGGTCTGATAAGCGATCAGCGCATAGCATGCTGCATGACTTCGATTAAATCCATATCCGGCAAATGGCTCGATAAATTCAAAAATTTTGGTAGCAAGATCCTTTTCAATACCCTTGTTTTTGCATCCGATAATAAACTTCTGTTTTTGCTCCGCGAGAAGTTTGGCGATCTTTTTTCCCACTGCCTTTCTCAACACATCTGCCTCTCCCAGCGTAAAACCTGCCAAATCCTGCACGATACGCATAACCTGTTCTTGATAAACAGCGATACCGTACGTTTTTGCGAGAATGGGCTCAAGAAGCGGGTGGAGGTATTTGGGTTTCTTCACGCCCTTTTTCCCGGCGATGAATTCAGGTATAAGATCCATTGGTCCCGGTCGATACAGCGCAACCATCGCAATAATATCCTCCATTTCCGTTGGCTGGAGCGCTTTGAGATAGCGCTTCATTCCAGCACTTTCAAGCTGAAAGACGCCGGTTGTCTTTCCCTCCTGCAAAAGTCGGTACGCCCGTGGCTCGTCGAGCGGCAACGTATCATAATCAATAACAATCCCGTTTGTTCTGCGAACAATATTTTGTGCGTGTTCCAAAATGGTAAGATTGCTCAAGCCAAGAAAATCAATTTTCAGAAGCCCCAAATCCTCAATTGCATGAAGTGAATATTGAGTAACGACCGTCTTGTCATCAGGTGAAGCATATTGACAGGGAACGTATTCGGTCAATGGCTGGGGCGTCACAACAACGCCACACGCATGTGTTGAGGTATGGCGCGCAACACCCTCGAGTTTCTCGGCGATTTCGATAATCGATCGCGCATCGGGATTGTTTGCAACAAGCGCACTGAGTTCGGGAACGGAGCGGAGCGCCTCAGAAAGATTCATCTGCGCAGGAATCATCTTTGCCAGCATATCGCAAAACGAATAGGGTTTGCTCAAAACACGACCGACATCGCGAATCGAAACGCGCGCAGCCATCGTTCCAAAGGTGATAATTTGTGCTACATGATCCTTACCATATTTCTCCTCGACATAACGGAGCACTTCATCTCTCCGAGAATCAGCAAAATCAAGATCGATATCAGGCATTGACACCCGCTCAGGATTAAGAAAACGCTCAAAATATAAATCATAATGAAGCGGATCGATATTGGTTATTTTTAGGAGATACGCAACAATACTTCCCGCCGCACTTCCCCGCCCCGGTCCGACAACAATGCCTTGCCGTTTCGCCCAGCCGACGAATTCCTGAACAATGAGAAAATAGCAGGCAAACCCCGCTTTCACTATTACATCAAGCTCATACGTCAATCGATTTTCAATTTCAGACGTACTACCGGAAGGATAGCGTTTTTGCACACCTTCCATACAAAGCTCGCGAAGCTCCTGCTCGGGCGTATGGCCTGGGGGTAATTCGTAATAGGGCAGGATTGTTTTACCAAACGTAATCTGTAAATCTGATTTGTCTGCGATAACCAATGTATTATCAATCGCCGAAGGTGTATCGGAAAATGCCTCAATAAGCTCTGCGCCGTCCGTAAAGGAAAAATCTTCACCAAGCATGCACATTCGATTTGTGTCACTCTTCTCTTTTTTTGTCTGCAGACAGAGAAGGACATCGTGCGCATCCGCGTCATCCGGTGTAAGATAGTGCGAATCAAGCGTTGCAATAAGAGGTACCCGCATTTGAGTCGCCAATGCTTTCAGAGCGGTATTTATTGTATCCTGATCCGGAAGGTGCGGATGATGCTGGAGCTCAAAATAAAAATCATCTCCGAAAATATCCAAAAAACGCTGAGCGATTGGCGCTGGATCCCGGCCCTCCAATATCGCTTGCCCCAGCGGCCCGTTAATACATGCT
>Ga0172375_10002261_pt1 | contig 30183 bp, 25 predicted proteins | sample LakKiv1m_FD_114537 | JGI IMG/M metagenome (GOLD analysis project Ga0172375, IMG submission 114537) | Freshwater microbial communities from Kabuno Bay, South-Kivu, Congo - kab_092012_11.1m | ecosystem: Environmental > Aquatic > Freshwater > Lake | place: Democratic Republic of the Congo... | reverse complement strand
TCTCCGCGGACCCCAAGAAGCACGCCGTTCAGCGTCACGAGCAACGAGCTTCCCGCCACCTGGGGAAAGACGAGCGCCTTCCCTCCCCCCATGGGGCGATCGCCGGGCAAAATGAATTTAAAATTAAACGTATAGTTGCCTGGGATAAAGGATGGACTGTTCGCGGAGGAGATCAGCAGCGGCACGGTCATCGCGCCTAGAAAACTCCCTCCTCGTTCCACCTTTACCGAGGCCTCCGGCAGAATGGCGTCCTTTGGCGTATCGTAAGCGAGAAGGAACATTTCGATTGCGAGTATCATGCAAGCGATCAAGAAAATATATATGACGATCCCCCTCCAACGGGAGGGGTCGGCACTCAAAACTGATTTCCTCCAGGCACTCATCCGCGAAAAAATCCCTCGGGAAAATTCGCTGCGACGATATCGGCGAGTCCAAGCTTGGCCAGGGTTTCCGCTGTGGGAACTCCCGTTTGCCCGTTCCATCCCATGGCTTCCCAGTGAAGTTCCACCTTTTTTTCGAGCGGGACGGACCTCCCGCGCAAAGGCCCCTTGGAAAGCGGGGGCTCGCCTCGCATCCTCGCGGGAATGAGGAAACCGCGCGGATCAATGCCCTGTTTCAAGTTAAAAAGCTGGCGCAGGGTTTGGGACCGTCTCCCCATCTCGATATACTCGTCGGGCGAAAGCCGGAGGCCGGTCGCGGCGTTGAAGAAGGCGAAAAGATCCCAATGACGCGTTCCCGCGAGCATCGCGAAGAGACAGCCCCCCGCCATATCGGCGACTTGCTTGTAAAGCGTGGCGGCCACGCCTTTCCTCGCTTCTTCTTCGGTAGCCTTGTATTCGCGGGACTTCAGATAAAGCAGAGGAACTTTCGGCGCCCAGGTCACCTTGTCCCAGAGCCTCATGACAGCATAGTACGTGTCTCCGGCAATCGTGTGCCTTCCCGGGGTCGGATCAGCGGAATAGACTACCCCCATCAAGGGGTCCATTCGCGAATCATGCATGCCCGGTTCTTGCCCACCGGCGCTTATGGTGAATGATTCAGCCGCCAGGCCTAGCTTTTCCGCGGCAACCTTCGTCCCATCGGAAAAGATGGCTCCACCTCCTTCCCTGCTTGCCATCAGCCCGAGGAACTCGATGACAGCTTCGCTGTTGCCCCAGCGGAGATCTATGCCGCCCAGCACATCATCGCCAATGATCCCGCGCTCACGGCATTCCATGGCGAATGCCACCGTCGCGCCCGCCGAAATCGTATCGAGGCCGCTTCTATTGCATATATCGTTGCACCGGAAAATGGAAGCGTGATCATCGTTCAAGAGGAGCGCCCCGAAAGCGGCATGCGTTTCGTATTCGGGCTTATGCGTATGCCCGCTGCCGGGAAGCAAGTCGCGAACGTCGCAAATTCCTCCACAGCCGATGACACAGGAATAGCAATGATATTTCTTGGTTTCGCGTTGCGCGACATATTCAGCGTTGAGTTTTTCATACCTGGCCTTGGGGAACTCGGTGGAGTCAGTCTTCCAGTTCCCAACCGGGGTATCGCCGTTCGCCACTCCGCCAGTGTTATTGTAGATCGTGCCCCATTTCTTGAGGAAGGCGGAACTCAGTATCCCATCGATACGGAATACGATAGGAAGGCCTGTCATTTTCCCTACGGCGGCCAAATGCTTGCCTTTTATGAAGGATGGCACATTGGCCTTCTTGACCGCGTCAGCGAAACGCTTCGAGAGCTCGCTCACTTTCCTTGGATCGGCGCACTGGATCTTGGTGCTCCCCGAAAGCACGACCGCCTTCAACCGCTTCGATCCCATGACGGCGCCCACGCCGGAGCGGGCCGCGTAGCGGCCCCCATCGTTGCAGATGCCGGAAATGAGCGAAAGCCTCTCCGCGGCATACCCAATCGTCGCGATAGCCGGCTTTTTGCCTCCTCGCCTCGCCGACAATAGGATTTCCTCGGTTTCAATGGCATCCTTGCCCCAAAGTTCGCCGGCAGGCTCAAGCCTCGGGCCATTTTCGTCGCAGATGAAAACCACAGGCTCGGGAGCGATCCCTTTGAAGAAAAGACCATCGTAGCCGCATTGTTTTATCGCGGGCGACAGTGTCCCGCCGCAATTGGCGTCTCCCCACCCTCCCGTAAGCGGCGATTTGCATGCCACCATCCAGCGGCCGGTCATGACAGCGCCGGAGCCGGTGAGCGCCCCCGACATGAAAGCGAGCACATTGTCCGGTCCCAGGGGGTTGGCCCCCGCGGGAATCTCATCCAAGAGAAGTCGCGCCGCCAGCCCGATTCCGCCGGCGTAAGCGCGGTACATGTCTTCCGAAATGCTCCGGTCTTCGAAGCTCCCTTTCGCCAGATCGACGAAGAGCACCTTGCCCATGCAACTTTTCACATCAGCCCCCTGACCTTCTTAGCGAGCGAGGAAATCTTCGCGCGGCGGGGAGAACACATCGAGGAGCCTCCCTTTCGCGAGGCATTTGACGCCATGCCGGGAGCCACCCGGTATGAGGATGCTATCGCCGGGACTCATCCTATAGGTATCGGCGCCTATAAAAAAGTCGAATGTCCCCTCAAGGCAAAACGAGAGCTGTTCGTGAGGATGTTCGTGAGCCGCGCCTTCGGATCCTGTCTCGAAACGCACTTCGACGATCATCGTCTTTTCGCCGTGCGCCCTTACCTTGCGTGACACTCGCCCCGGTTCAAGAATATCAAGAGCTATGGCCCCATCAGGGAAAAAAATCCTCTCCATATGATCCCCCCAACCGTTGCGTGATTCTACCTGTTAGGATTTCGCCTTGACTATATCATGAAAATCTGCGAGGATAATCGAAATCTTCAAGAAAAGGAGCCAAAGCAGTGTTTGTAAACGCAAAGTCATCGCCCCGAACCGTACGCGAAGCTGCTTAGGGCTCAAGTACAGAAAGCACACCCCCTTTCTCGCACCCCCAAGCGCCGCGCACCGATTGTCAGTTGCGACAAGAGCGCAATCACCATTCCGGACAGGATAATCCCGTCCGGAGCGGAACCGCACACCGTGCGGGAGTAAGCATAGTATGGGCATAATAGCCACAAAAGCGGGAAACCGCACTCTCCCGAATTTTCTCCGCCTCAAGGTGGCGGGATTATTCGGCGTGTACAAAGGCCTTCCTAAGCCCCTGTACACACTTTTCATCGTAACCGTCGTCAACTCGGTGGGAATATTCGTATTCCCCTTCCTCACGCTCTATCTCACCGGCAGGCTGGGAATGAGCCAGGGAGACGCGGGATCCTTTCTGTTCCTCATATCGATGGTGTACATACCGGGGAACTTCATCGGCGGCAAGCTGGCGGACAAGTTTGGGCGCAAACGGCTCATGGTGATCACGCAAATCATCTCGGCCGCGCTTTATGTCCCCTGCGGCTTTAGCGCGTTCTCGAAGATCGTCCCCTGGTTGATTCTAGCCAGCGTGTTTTTCGACGGGCTCACCGATCCCGCGAGATCAGCGATGATGATGGATCTGACCAAACCGGAAAACAGAAGAACTGCCTTCTCCCTTACCTACCTGGGCCACAACCTCGGCTTCGCGATGGGATCGCTCATCGCGGGATTCCTCTTCGAGCACGCATCGTCGTGGCTATTCTGGGGAAACGCGCTCGCCGTGTTCGCGGCCACTCTTATCGTGGGCATCAAGGTACCTGAAACGAAACCTACTCAGCAGCAGATCGACGCGACGATCGGGTCGGGCAGCACCGAGGAAGCCCACAAGGGGACCCTCGTCCAAGCCCTCATGTCGAGGCCCTTCCTGATCATTTTCACCTTGATCACGACCTGGTACGGCTTCGTCTACGCCCAGCACCGATTTGCCTTGCCCCTTCAGGCCAAGGCCGCCTTCGGCGTATCGGGCGCGGCCATCTTCGGGTCTTTCATGACGCTGAACGCCGCGCTCGTCATCTTTTTCTCCACGCCCGTGATGGCGTTGACGAAGAAGTGGAAGCCCATAAACTCAGTGGCACTGGCGGGCCTCTTCTACGCGGTGGGATTCGGGATGATCGGGCTGGCGCGAAATATCTGGCTCTTCTACCTCTCGACTATTCTGTGGACGCTCGGGGAAATCGTGAACGCCACGAACGAAGGCTCCTACGTTGCCAATCACACGCCCATCTCGCACAGGGGCAGGTTTCAGGCGGTGCTTCCCCTCATAGGAGGAATCGGGTGGACGATCAGCCCGCCGGTGATAGGAAAATTAATTGACGCGACAGGTCTCGGCGCCGTTTGGCCTCTCATTGGCGCCATCGCCGCGGCCGCGGCCGGGCTTCTGTGGATTCTGGGCAAGGTAGAGGAGAGAACACTGGCCAAGCGGGGAGGCCCCGTGGAAATCCGGGAACAATAGGGCTATACTTGAGTGGGTGGGGGGCCGGCTGGCCGGCCCCCCACCGGGCTTGGCCTCGTGGGGTTGAAGCCGGATGGGCAAAAAAAGAGAGCGCCGGGTGGGCGATATTGGGATTGAACCAATGACTTCTACCGTGTGAAGGTAGCACTCTCCCGCTGAGTTAATCGCCCACCCGGCGCTCTCCGACAGGAGGCCATCCTACCAAAGCCCTTGAAGCATGTCAATAAGCGCCCCGCGGAGAAATAATGAGGCAAGAAAACGTCCAGATTCCGGAGATTTGCCCTGCTCCAGCAAAGCAACGCAAGAAAGCCACGAGCGAGGAAATCGCGATCGAGTTCACTCGCAAATCGATTCATCTCCTGATCGCTTTCGTTCCCCTTCTCCTCTCGCTCTCAAAACCCTTGACAGTCTCACTCCTCGTGGCTGGAACCGCCGCCTACGCCATTTTCGAGCAGCTTCGCATGAAGGGCATAAAAATCCCCCTCGTTTCGACGCTTACCGCGAAGGCAACCCGGTTACGCGATAACGGACACTTTGTTACAGGGCCCGTGACGCTTGGATTTGGCGCTCTCCTTCCCATACTGCTTTTTAACCCCGTTTCGGCATCTATCGCTATTTATATCCTTGCTTTCGGCGATAGCTTTTCAAGTCTTGTCGGCAAAACCGTGGGAAGAATCAGCCTGCCCCTCACGCGGGGCAAATCCGTCGAGGGCAGTCTCACCTGCTTCATTTTCTCCCTGATCCCGGCCTTCCTCATGTCGAGGCGACTGGGCGCCGCTCTCATCATCGCCGCTGTCTCGACCCTCGTCGAAGCCGCTCCCACCAAGGATTGGGACAATATACTTCTGCCACTTTCGGCCGGGATAGCGGCTTCGCTCTTGGGGTTATGAGCGGACTGGCACATTCATTGCCAGAGATAGAAGGAATGCAGTTTGTAGATATAGAGGACGCTCCCCAGCCCCATGACCATAAGGGACAAGAGACTCAATAGAGGAGAACCGTCCCGGCTCGCGAAATGCGCTCCCATGGCTACCGCCGCTATGCCAAGGGTAATGTAATAGTAAGCCTTGTCGCCTCTCACCCGCACGGCGATGAGATAATTTGTGACCGTTATCAGTATGATGGCCAGGGAGAAGCCTTCGATGAGGCTGCTGTAACCCACCTGGAACATCAGGTTCTGCATCCATATGCCCGTATTCATCGGAAGGATCGAGGCAAGCGCGATGCTTATTCCTATGCAGGCTATCATGATGGAAAATTGCCTCTCGTTTCTCATCCCCGCGGCATAGAGGCCTGAGATGAAAATCGACATATAGCCAATGAATTTCACGCCCATGTACAGGTTATCGACGATTGCCAGCACCGAATCGGAACTCCCCCCGATGGCAAGGAAGAGGTGGATGAGCCTGAACGATTCGAAAGAGAGGGTCGAGAGCCAGAACGCGAAGAAGAAGATTTCCGCCGAAACGGTCTTTCTGAATGTCGCAAGGATGAAAGCCCCAACAACCACCGCGAAGAGCTGAAGAGTAAGCACATCGATCAGGGAGAGAATGAACGAGGATATGCGCAGCCCCGGCAGCCTGTGGATTTTATAAACCCCGTGCTCTATGAGGAAGATGGGTACATCCTTGCGCGTAGCGAGAAGTACGGCGAAAACGGCGCCGATCAGTAGCATGGCACTGCTGATGCCGAAGAGGATCCAATAGGTCTGGCGTCTTGTCTGTAGAGTCACGGTTTCAAAGATACCTCGAAATGACGCAGCCTTGAAGCCCCTGAGCCCTCCAATCGATTCACGCGAGGTTGTTGATTGAGCCCGCACTTATCCATTATAGTTGCGTATCATTTTCATGTTGAGGTGAGCAATGGCCGAAAAAATCACTCCCCGCGAAGTCGACTACTCCCAGTGGTACATCGACATCGTCCTGAACGCGAAACTGGCCGACTATTCGCCGGTGAAAGGGTGCATGGTGATAAGGCCGCGCGGCTACGCTATATGGGAACGGATCCGCGATGAATTCGACAGACGCTTCAAGGAAACAGGGCATCAGAACGCCTATTTTCCCCTCCTCATCCCCATGAGCTTCCTCCAGAAAGAGGCTGACCACGTCAAGGGCTTTGCCCCGGAACTGGCGGTCGTCACCCACGGTGGGGGTGAGGAACTCGAAGAGCCCTACTGCATCCGCCCCACGAGCGAAACCATCATCTGGTCGAAATACAAGGACTGGATCCAGTCCTGGCGCGACCTTCCCCTCCTCATAAACCAGTGGTCAAACGTCGTCCGTTGGGAAAAGCGTACGCGCCTCTTCCTGAGAACGAGCGAATTCCTCTGGCAGGAGGGACATACGGCCCATGAAACCGAAAAGGAAGCGGTCGAAGAGACCCTGCGCATGATCGAAGTTTATCGCGACGTCGTGGAGCGTTATCTCTGCGTCCCCGTGGTCGTCGGCGTTAAGAGCGAGACCGAGAAATTCGCCGGTGCCGTCCAAACCTACACCATCGAAGCGATGATGCAGGATAAAAAGGCGCTTCAAGCGGGTACCAGCCACTTCCTTGGACAGAACTTCGCGAAGGCGTTCGACGTCAAATATCAAACCCGCTCGGGCAATCTCGATTACGTCTGGGCGACCAGCTGGGGCGTTTCGACCCGCCTCGTCGGCGCCGTCATCATGACGCACTCCGATGACAAGGGCCTCGTCCTTCCCCCCACCCTCGCTCCGGAAGAAGTCGTCATCGTCCCCATCTACAAGAACGACAACAAAGCCGCTGTCCTTGCCTATGCCGAAAAGATTCTCGCGACGCTGAAAGCCGCCGGACTCAGGGTAGTCCTCGACGGCGACGATTCGTCCAGCCCCGGCTGGAAATTCGCCGAGTGGGAGATGCGCGGAACGCCGGTGAGGATTGAAATTGGTCCGCGCGACATGCAAGCCGAAAAAATCGTGATCGTTCGCAGGGATACGGGCGAAAAGGCCTTCGTGCCGGCCGCTGAAGCGGCGACGGCAGCAAACGCAAGCCTGGCCGCCATCCAGACCTCGCTGTATGAGCGCGCCAGAAAATTCCGCGATGAAAACACCGCGAAGATCGGATCCTCGGCCGAGTTAATGGAATTCTTCGGTTCCGAAGGCATGGGAACCGCCGACGCCCACGGCGGATTCGCCGAAGCGCTCTGGTGCGGTTCCGCCGAGTGCGAGGCCGGGCTCAAAGCGAAGGCCAAAGCCACTCTCCGCTGCCTGCCGCTTGGCCACCAGGAAGAGATCTCGGGCGTATGCGCCCTCTGCGGGGCTCCCGCCAAGCACCGGGCTATTTTCGCAAGGAATTACTGACCACTTAAGGCGACGGTCGCGCAAGGATCATTTCCGGCGCGGCCGTCGAGCCTAGCTCCGCTCTTTCGCCGCGCCCGCGCATACTTTGTTTCTGCCTTCCCTTTTCGCCCTATACAGCGCCAGATCGGCTTCCAACAAAAGCTTTTCAAGAGAGATACCCTGAGCGTCCTGGGCTGAAGTCGCCACCCCTATGCTCACCGTGATCTTCATCACCTTGCCCGCATGGGATATCCTGAGATCCTCGACGCCTTCCCGTATGCTTTCCGCGATCTGGAAAGCTTTCCCTGGATCCATGGCGACGAGGATGATGACGAATTCCTCGCCGCCGTAGCGTCCGAGGATGTCGGATGCGCGAATTCTCCTTTTCAGGGTTTGAGCCACCTCAGCCAAGACGGTATCCCCCGCCTGATGGCCATACAGATCGTTCACATCCTTGAAAAGATCGAGGTCGATCATGAGGAGGGAAATCTGGCCTCCATAGCGCGCAATGCGCGAAACTTCCTTCTCGGCGTCGTCGAAAAACCGCCGGCGGTTGAAGATTTTCGTTAGCGTATCGTAATTCGCGAGTCTGTATAGTTTTCTAAGAACGCGGTGGAGGGCTGTCACATCTTGGAACATGAATACCTTGCCCACCACTTTCTTCTTATCCAGAAGTTGCGTCATCTTCACCTCGAAATAGCGACCTTTCCCATCCCGCGTCAACCTGAGCACCTTGCGCCTCGACACTGCCTGCTCCAAGGCGGCTCCTTCAGGCAGATCCGATAGCTTTTTGCCGATCGAATCGGAATTCAGCCATGGAAAGACCCTGCCGCCCGCCGCGTTGTAGTCCGAGATCCTCTCTTCGTCATCCAGGATGAGAATGCCCTCATTGATGCCAGAAAACACGATATCCTTCACGAGTTCGTCCGACTTGAGGAAATCGTAGCGAACGATGGCGACCGCATCGAACAGCGCGGCTCCCAGGAAGCCGAAGGCCGTGAGGTCGATGTTGTGAGGCGCAAGACCTACGAGATAGAGCAATTCCAGAAGGCCGACCCACGCGGCGCCCAGCATCATCCAAAAAGAGCGGCTCGCTATCCCAAGCTTCGATGACTTCCATTGCTTGAAAAAGCTGACAAGGCTCAGCGCTATCATGGTGTTCGAATAAATGACGAAAACCCAATACCAGGGACCTTTGTCGAGTTGCGCATAGAGTTGGCCGTTGGCGACGATGACCGAGACCGAGCGATAATAAAGATGGTGATAGTCATTCGTGGCGCTGAGGAAAATCGTGAGAATCGGAATGAGGAGAACGATGACGAAGCCGTGGAAGGGCGGCTCGCGTTTGAACTGAAATTTATAGGCAAAAAGAAGCCAAAACGAGGGAATGAAAGGCAGTCCGAAATATTCGAACTTCAGCCAGAATTTGATCTCTTCGACATTCTTCGACCCAAGTTCAAAAGCATACCCGGCCGCGTAGACGATGATGGCGAGGGACATGAGCGAGAAGAGGGGGGAAAGCTGGTTGCGCCTATGCGCAAGACAGTAGAAAAAGAGAAAACAGAAAACGACCGCAGTCGCGTAAAGAAGGCCGCGAAGGAAAATCACCGCCTAAATCCTTTGTCATCGTCACAGGACGACGTTTGGTCTTATCCGATCATGATAATCCTTCGGCAGCCGAAAAGGTAGATCCCCTCCTCGACGCGAAACCGGAAAATGCCCCTCAGAAGGCGAGTTGCCTCAGACTGCCTGAACCGGCATCGATCTGCGAAATCATAGGGGAGCCATAGTAGTAAACCGACCCGGAACCATAGATCCTGGCATCGAGCGCCTCATCGACTCTGAGGGTGCAGGAGCCTGAGCCGTTGATGCTAGCAAGAGCTCGCGCGGCCATGAGGCTGTCGCCATGGATGTCGCCCGAGCCGGCTATCGTTCCCTTGAAATAATCCGTGCCGCCAGCGAGGCGGATTTCGCCTGAACCCATGATGGATGCCGCGATTTCGTCATAGTCGAAACTTCCGGAAATATCCCCCGATCCATGAATCGAGAGCTGAATGGCATGGCCGGAAAAGCGGTCCGAGACAAGGATGTCGCCAGAACCATACACGCCTATCTCGTTGAGGGAAGCCAAAGTGACGTTCACCGTGAATCCTGTGGTATGGTAAACGCTTTTTCCTGGGCGCGTGGAGATAATGAGAACACCCTTATCCACATGAATATCCAGCGCTTCCAGGATGTTTTCGTCGACCGTTACCTTCGCCGAGGCGCCAGCGCCGCGGTGCACGAGAACCTCTGCCGATGTCATGTTCCTCACCGCCGAAAATCCGCTTACCGGCAATACTGAGGTAATGACCTTGCCGTTTCCGGCGATACCATCGAAGGGAAAGGCGAGAACGCAGGAGGATGTGATGAGGATAAGGGGGAAGATGATGAGGCTGATGCGTTTCATGGAAGTCTCCTAAACGCTATGGGCTACGTCCCTCGTACAAGGCGACGTTTTCGAGCGGCGCAGCATCGCCCCATGCGGGCGCGAATTCATTCGTGTCGCTCACGAGAAATATAGCGCTTGCGTCGGAAATCGTCCAATAGAAATTGTGCGCCGATATTCCTTGCTGGATCGCCTGGCAGGAAGTAGTATAGTAATCGATGCAACCCGAAGATTTGCTTCTTTTCGCGGCCGACTCGGCCCGACTCATGCTCGAAAGCGGCGGCGAGACCTACCGCGCCGAAGATGCCGCGATGGGCATCATCTCGAGCCAGGGAGGGGTCGAGGTTGATTGCTTCGCCACGAGCACAGGCCTGATGCTCTCCTTTACGGGTGAGGATGGACGGGTCCATTCGATCATACGGCGGATAAAGCGGAGAGGCATGAATCTGGAGAAGGCTTCCCGAATCGACACCATGGCCAAGGATCTCCAGACCGACAAAATCGATATTCTCGAAGCGACGCGCCGGCTCGATATAATCGAACGCATGCGTGAGCGCCCCGCCGCCGTCAAAATGGGGGCGAGCGCCATCGGAGCCGGTTTCTTCACCCTGCTTTTCGGCGGCAGCTTTGCCGATGCGGCGGCCTCGACCTTGATCGGCGCTGTCGTTTCCCTCGTCATTCTCGGATTCCAGCATGTCAGGCTTCCGGAATTCCTGACAAGCCTCGCGGGCGGAGCGATCGCCGCCTTCGCGTCGCTGGCAATCCAGACAATCAAGCTTCCGATGCATCCCGACACCATCATCATTGGTGTCATCATGCTTCTCGTGCCTGGCGTCGCGATCACCAACGCGATACGCGACACCATCGCAGGCGATCTCCTCGCCGGACTCGCGCGCGGCGTCGACGCCTTTCTCACCGCGGCGGCCATATCGGCGGGAGCCGGCGGCGCCTTTGCCATCTGGAAGCTTCTGCGGCTCGGAGGCATTGGATGATTCCGGATCCCTCCTCGTTTTTGGGCTGGCTGAAAGGACCATTTTTCGCGGCCTGCGCCACTTCTGGCTTTTCAGTGCTCTTCGGCCTTCATTCCACCGACGTATTCCTTGCCTCGGGAGGGGCGGCGGTAGGCTGGGCCGTATTCCAGAGCCTGCCCCAATCAGGCTCCCCGGCTTTCGCGACCTTCCTGGCCGCCCTCGCGGCGGGGCTCTACAGCGAAATCGCCGGATGGTTCCGCGCGAGACCCGCCACCGTCTACATGATCGCGAGCATCATTCCCCTGGTACCGGGCGGCGGCATGTATTATATGATGCTCTCCACTCTTGAGGGGAATTCGGCGAAATCGGTCGAGATCGGCATGGCAACCCTCATGACCGCCTTTTCCATAGCCCTCGGGCTCGCGGTCGCCAACGCTTTCGGAAGAATAGTCTTCGCGTCATCGTTGCGTGGCAACAGAAGGAATAAACAATAATTGGATTTCATTAGTCAGGAGTGCATATGTCTTTTACCCTTATCGAAGAGCGTTCGGTTCCGGAAATCGATTCGATAGCGCGTCTTTATCGCCACGAGGCCACGGGCGCCCGGTTTCTCTCGATCATCAACAAGGACGAAAACAAGGCCTTCGGCATCAGCTTCAGGACCCCTCCCTCTCGGTCGGATGGGGTCGCCCATATCCTCGAGCATTCGGTGCTCTGCGGTTCGCAGAAATATCCCGTCAAGGAGCCCTTTGTCGAGCTCATGAAGGGTTCGCTCAACACCTTCCTCAACGCCCTCACCTATCCCGACAAGACAGTGTATCCCGTGGCATCGACGAACAAAAAGGATTTTTACAACCTCGTCGATGTTTACATGGACGCCGTCCTCAGGCCGCGCATCACCGAAGACACCTTTCGCCAGGAGGGCTGGCACTACGAAGTGGACCCTGAGACGGGCGCCCTCAGCTACAAGGGCGTCGTTTTCAACGAAATGAAGGGCGCCTATTCCGACCCCGACGATTTGCACGATGATCTTTGCAGGCGCTCCCTCTTCCCCGATACCGCCTATGGTCTCGATTCTGGCGGCGATCCGACCGTCATCCCGCGTCTGGATTACGCTGCGTTCAAGGCTTTCCACGAGAAGTATTATCATCCATCGAATTCATTCATCTATTTTTATGGGGACGACGAACCGGAAGAGCGCCTGATTTTCCTGGATTCGTGGCTCGCCCCCTATTCGCGGGCCGAGGTGGCATCGCTGCCCAGTCTGCAAGCTCCTTTCGCCGCTCCAATCTCGCTCACGAGAACCTATGAGGGTACCGAGCCTAAGGCCTGGACGGCCTTGAATTGGGCCTTGGTCGAACATGGCGACCAAAAAACCTCGCTCGGCCTCTCGATTCTGGCGCATATACTTACCGCGACGCCGGCTTCGCCCCTTCGCAAGGCTCTCATCGATTCGGGGCTTGGCGAGGACCTCGCTGGTTTCGGCCTTGAGGATTCCCTGCGGTTGGAAGCTTGGTCGGTAGGGCTAAAAGGCGTACGTCCCGAGGATGTAGCCAAGGTCCAGTCCCTCATTCTGTCCGAACTTTCCCGTCTCGCCGAGAAGGGTATCGATCCGGACACGGTGGAAGCCTCTCTCAACACCGTCGAATTCGCCCTGCGCGAGAAAAATACGGGCCGTTTTCCGCGAGGTCTCGCGATCATGCTCGAGGCCCTCAACGAGTGGCTCTACGACGAAAATCCCATCGAAGCGCTCTCCTTTGGGGCTTCCCTCGAAGCGATCAAGAAAGATGTGGAGGCAGGCGAGCGCTATTTCGAGGCACTGATCCGCAGATGGTTCCTCGACAATCCCCACCGGAGCATGGTAACGATCCTGCCCGACCCCGAGGAAGGCGATCGCAGGGAGGCGGCCGAGAAGGCGGAACTGGAAGCCGTACGCGCCGGAATGTCCGAGGCGGAATTCGAAGGGATAAAGGCATCGGCGCGACGCCTGCACGATCTGCAGGAAGCTCCCGACAGCCCTGAAGCGCTCGCCTCGATTCCTTCCCTTTCGCTCGTCGATCTGCCGAAGGAATCGGCTCGGCTTCCCTCTGAAGAAGGCGAAATCGCGTCCTCGACCTTGCTTTTCCACGACCTTCCGACGAGTTCAATCCTCTACCTGGATTTGGCGTTTCCGCTGGACGGTCTCAGGGATGATCTTATGCCTTACGTCGGACTGCTCGGCCGGGCGCTCCTGGAAACGGGCACGGAAGCCGTCGATTATGTGACGATGAGCCAAGAGATTGGCAAGCATACGGGCGGCATCGGCGCCACGGCGGTGCTCACCACGAAGTGGAAGCGGCGGGAGGCGGCGGCTTTCTTCGTCGTAAGGGGCAAGGCACTTCGAGAAAAAAGCCCCAAGCTTTTTGAGCTCCTCCAATCAGTGCTCCTCGGCGCGAAGCTCGACAATAAGGAGCGTTTCAAGCAAATCGTTCTCGAGGAAAAGGCCCAATCGGAAGCTTCCCTCGTACCCGCCGGGCATCGCCTCGTAGGCTTGAGGCTTCTTTCCCGTCTCACGGCCGCCGATTACATGTCCGAAAGAATAAATGGCCTCGAGCAGCTGTTTTTCCTCCGTGGCCTCGCCGGACGGATCGATTCCGACTGGGAAGGCGTGCTGGCGGACCTGAGGGCGACGAAGGACGCCATCGTGGGCGCCGCGGGCACAATCGTCAATGCAACGATGGAGAGAGGGGAATTCGAGGGGCTGAAACCGGCGCTGGAAGGTTTTGTCGCGGCGCTGCGGCAGGGGAGCGTGGGCGGGAAGGCGCCGCAGGGCGTGGCGGCACAGAGCCCGGCCCGGAGTACGGCACTGGCCGGAGCCGCCCGCGGCGGCCCCGGCGCCCCTCCCGCCCTGGAACTTTTGGCCGCGCCAAGCCAGGTGAACTTCGTGGGCAAGGCTTACCCCATGGCCGCCGCGGGCGCGGCGCCTTCGGGAGCCTTCCTTGTCGCTAAAAAGTACCTCGACACCACCTTCCTTTGGGAGAAGGTCCGCGTTCAAGGCGGCGCCTACGGCGGATTTTCCATCTACGATCTCAACTCTGGCGTCTTTGTCTTGCTTTCCTACCGCGATCCCAACCTCGAGAAAACCCTCGACATCTTCGCGAAGGCTTCCGATTATCTCGAAGCCCTTGAAATACCGGAAGAAGAGCTGACCCGCGCCATCATAGGCACGATAGGGGGCGTCGACAGCTACCTCCTCCCCGACGCCAAGGGATTCACTTCCCTCGTCCACTATATGACGGGCTACACGTATGAAGACCGGCAAGCCATGCGCAACCAGATCCTGGCCGCCTCTCCTGCGGATTTCAAAGCCTTGGCCGCATCTCTCGCCTCGGCTCAACCCTTCTCCATCGCCGGCGCGCTTGGCTCCAGGCAGAGGTTTGATGCCCTGCCCAAAGCCCTCCGCGAAAGCGCAAAAATCCTCACCCTCATGTGACGGCTCAGATATCTCGCTGTATACCGCTCCCCTGAGCTGAGGTGCTCGCTAAACGGCACCTCAGTTTTTATAATCCAACGATCGTACTCGTCTTTTTCCACAAGGGCTTTTTCAGAGCCAGCCGCCGCGGGCTCAAATTGGCCGACTTTTCCGCGCAGGCGACGAAATATTTGCCGGAGAGGCCGGCGACTTCGTCCGACGAAGCGAGATAGATGCTCGTCTTCGCTCCTTCCTCCGCGTCGATGGCCTTCCAGTCCATATAGCGATCGATGAAAAAACCATACCACTTGTCGAGCCGCATGATTTTTGTGGCCACCAAGCCCGGATGGAGGACGTTCGCCGTCGCGCGCGAGCCAGAAAGCCTGTCGGCAAGCTCCACGGTAAAGAGGATCATCGCCAGCTTGGAGGCCGCGTAGGCGGAGAAGCCGTTCTTCGCGGCGATGAAGCTCGCCTGCTTCAAATCGAGGCGCCCGATCGCGTACATGGCGGAACTCACGTTCACGATCCTGCCGGCTTCCGAGGCCTTGATCATTGGAAGGAGAAGGTTCGTCAAAAGGAAGGGAGCGAAATAATTCGCCTGCATCGTGGGGTGGATGCCGTCGGCCGTCTTCGTGTCGCCCTGCGTGTAGGTGCCGGCGTTGTTGATGAGCACATCGATCCTGGCGCAGTCGGCCGCTATGGATGCGGCGCAGGCGCGGACCGACGCGAAGGAACCCAGGTCGAGATGGACGACCGATATTTCGTCGTTCCCCGAAACGCCCCGAATCTCCTCGGCTGCGGCGTTGGCCGCTTCCATGTTTCGGCAGGCCATTATCACCCGCGCGCCGCCCTTCGCCAGCTCGCGGGCCGTGACCTTTCCGATTCCGCTGTTGGCCCCGGTGATGACGATCGTCTTGCCGCGGCAATCCATTGCCATAAGGTCTCGTCCGTCTCAGAGCACGAAGAAGAGGAAAATCAGGGCGTCGCGCCACGAACTCGCGCTGAACGCGACCTCGTGGCTCCCGATCTTCTGCGCGCCGGGGAAGAAGGACCCGCGCAGGGCGAGATGGTGCTCCTTGAAGCGTATTTCGACATCGAAGCGGCGGGGCATGTACTGCTTTTCGATGCCGGGGGGATCGGCGAGCGCGGCGGCGACCGCGTCCCTGATCATGCGTTGCGCGACAGCGGGGTGGACGGAGATCGACGCGTTCCCGATGCCCTTGCTGACCGGGGCCGTGCGGATTCCCCAATCCATCCCCGCCGCGAAGACGCACAAGGCTTCGTCGCCGGCCAAAAACAGGACGGGTACGTGGAGGGATCCGGCTGTATAGGCGTTGATGAGGAACTCGCTGGCCGGCACGCCGTTGATCTTCACCCAGACATTGGCCCCGTTCATGGTGTGGGCGAGCGGATTGCCGTCCGAGCCAGCGGGGGAATGATAGCCGGTGAAGAGCACGCCCTCGAAGCTCGAATCGAGACCTGCCATCATGACTTGCGGATCGCGGGTCCAAGAACGGAGGATTCTGGCCCTTTCGGGCAGGGCCGATGGATCGATGTTTCTCCCCGTGCTGTGAGCGTCCTTGACCAGGATATCCTCGACGCCTGAGGCGATCGCGGCCTCGCAGGCCGCCGCCACTTCCTTCGTCATTTGCGCCCTGAAATAGGCGCTCTGGGCGTCGCCAAGGTCCGTTTCCTTCCAGTCCGCAATGCCGCAGGTGCCCTCTATATCGGCGCTCAGGTAAAGCTTCTTCATCCGCGTTTCCTCCGCAGTCAGTGTTTCGCCGCTCTCGTGGCGATGAATGTATCGATGTAGGGATCGAGGAAGTCCCCTCCCGAAGAATCCTCGAAAAAGCCCGTGATGGCGAATCCGGCGGCGATCTGGCCGCCGATCAGGTCGTCGAGGGAGTGGCCGAATTCCAGGGCTTCCTTCGCCGCGACCCTCGACGCCAACAAGGCGGGGGGAAGTTGGCCGATATCGGAGTAGGGGATTTTGTAGCGCACCGTCATGGTCCCCTCCGCGTCCCATTCCTCCAGATCGAAGATGTAGAGGAGAGGGTTCACGAAGCCGGCGAGCAGTACACCCCCCTTTCTCAAAACCCTGTGGCATTCCTTCCATACAGGCCGCACATCGTCGATGAAAAGATTGGATACGGGATGGAAGACGATGTCGAAGCTCCCGTCGGGGAACCTGGAGAGATCCCTCATGTCGCCCTGCTCAAGCCGCAAGTCCAGCCCATCGCGCGCCGCGACCATCTCGTCCCGCGCGAGCTGCGCCGGACAGTTGTCGAAGACCGTCACCGCCGCCCCGGCCGCCGCCAGGATCGGCCCCTGCTGGCCGCCTCCCGACGCGAGACAAAGGAGGTCTTTCCCCCGCGGGTCGCCGAACCATTGGCGGGGCACCGGCTTCGTCGGCGTGAGGAGGAGCGACCATTCGCCCTTCCTGGCGGCGGCCACTTCGCCGGACGAAACGGGAATCGTCCACTTGTTGCCCTCCGCGACTTCCTTGTCCCAGGCTTCGCGATTATGTTCGAGAATATTCACCGAGAGCCCCTCTATAATACGGCTTGGCAGCGGCGCGGCAAAAAGATGCTTGGGCCCGCTCAAAGAAGCTTTTCCAGGTAGACAGCCCCTTCGATGGGGTTGTACACATAGGCTTCCGTTTCGCTAAAGCCGAAGGACCGGTAGAGAGCCAAGGCGGACTTCATTGTCGAAAGCGTGTCCAGACGCATGGCGCGATAGCCTTTCGCCCGGGCTTCCCCTATGATGCTGCGCACCAATTCCTTTCCGATGCCCTTTCCCTTGTGCGAATCCGAGACAAAGAGACGCTTCATCTCGCATATGCCATCGCCGATTTTCCGCAAAGCCACGCAGCCGCACAGAGCGCCGCCGGCTTCCGCGACGAGGAGGGCACCCTGAGGTTCGGAATATTTCCCCGGCAAGGTCTTCAACTCTTCGTCAATCCCCTGAAAACATAGGTCCAAGGCCATGGATGCCAAATATTCCTTAATGAGGCCGCATATGCCTTCCATGTCGGCGGGTTTGGCTTTGCGGTACGATATGCGCGCCATCTTAGGGGTTCCTGAACCGGAGGGCATTTCGGATAGTTTGATGGCAAGCAGCGCGAAAAAGGCGTCAACATCGTTCTGGGCACCGATGTTAAGGGATATTCCATGGTATTTTTCCCCCTTCGAATTCGCGTACTGCGCCTTGGCCGCTTCGGGCAAAGGAGCGGTAGTCACCGCGTCTCCCTCGTCAGGCTTCAGATAGAACGTTGTCCTGAAATATCCGCTATAGGCGCCAAGCCAGAATACGGTCTTTCCTTTCGCGGAGACCTTGAGAAGCCAACACTTGGTGTCGCGGTAATATGACCAGTTTTCAACCATCTCGGGATGGTTTTTGCGCAACCTTTCGAAAAGCGTCTCATATGCGTCAGAGGCTGCCTCGCCGAGCGCGTCCCTTAGGGAACCTTCCAGAGGATGGGCTTCGGCGGCGAATAATGCTGATTTTTCCATATCGGATATAATCCGCTATTGTGCCAGATAAATCAATAAATCTCGCGGAAGGACCGCCTTATTCGACCTTCCAGTACTCAAGGTGGATGGTATAGCCTGTCGACGATTTCTCTATGACGCCGGTGGGTTCGCCGAGATTTCCCCTATTTGCCATCGAAGAAGGTGTCGTCACCGCTTTTGTTTTTGCTGTCTTTCCTTCGATGCTTTTCGCACCGTTGCTGAGGCTCCGGTATAGTGGATTGTAGATAACAGGGCCAGAATTTGCCAGGTAAATATAGAAATAGGAATCATAAGGACCATAGGGATTGCCTAAGGTCGCGTAATCCGCAGTAAGGTAGTACCTAAAAACATACCTAGCACTGGTAGAGTAATTAGTCCATGTATAGTCTGTCCAATATTCGCCGGGATATGACTTGTAGTAATTGTCTTCACCGATATAATCAGCCGGTATGGAGGGATTCGTGTCAGAAAAACTGTAAAGAACGTCATCCCAACCGTAGCCGATATAGACATCGCCCCTCACCGCTATGCCGCAGGAAGAAAACATCACAGCGACGAGGACCGCCGCCGCCAACAGAAAACCTTTGCCTTTCATGTTCCTCTCTCCTCGATCAGGGCTTCGATTCATAGCTGTATTACCCATACCTTACTAACATACCGTTTTATCAATCGTTATATCCACTTTTTGGGGGAAATATCGGCCATTTCACCGCAGCCGCCGTGGCCTGCCCCGTTTCTTTCCCGCTTCCTGCTCGTGGCCAAACTGCGGCACGGTGACTCAAGCCCGCGTAGAAGCCCGGGCCGAAATCGTGCTATAGTGGCGCCCGCATGAACATTCTTTCGATATCCGGCGCCGCTGTCGCGCTAAAAGACGGTTTCCTCTTCGAAGATCTCGACCTCGGCATCGAATCGGGCGAGAGAATCGGGCTTGTCGGGCGCAACGGGACGGGCAAGACCACCCTTCTGCGCCTTCTCGCGGGTGGCCTGCGGCACGACAGGGGCGATTTAGCGCGACGAAGAGGCCTCGCGGTTTCCTCGCTCGATCAGATGCCCATCTTCGGCCCCGAAACGACCATCGCCGAATTTCTTTACGGGGGCGACGCCCCGGAAATACTGCTCAACCAGCGGCGGGTCTCCGCCGAAGGCATGGAGCTTTCCCGCATAGAGCGGGAGCTCGAAGCCCTCGGTCCCGTCCCCCTCGAGAATCGCTACGCCTCGCTTTGCGCCGAACTCGGGCTCACCGATCTCGACAGGCTCATGTCCACCATGTCCGGCGGCGAGGTCAAAAAAGCCGCGCTGGCGCGCACCCTCGCGCCCAAGGCCGACCTCGTCCTCCTCGACGAGCCGACCAACCATCTCGACCTGGATTCGATCGAGTGGCTGGAGGCGCGGCTCCTGGCCTCGAAATTCGCATTCGTGCTGGTGACCCACGACCGCTGGTTCCTCGACGCGGTCGTCGATTCCATCCTCGAGATCGACCGCCGTCGCGTGCATCGGCACCCCGGCAATTACACGGCGTACTTGGAGCGGAAAGCCGAGCGCTGGGCCGCCCTTGAGGCCGCCGAAAACCGCCGCCTCGCGAATCTCAAGGTCGAACTGGCCTGGCTGATGCGGGGAGCGAGGGCGAGGGCGACGAAGAGCGAGCGCCGCAAGGACGACATACGAGCCATGCAGGCGGCCGCCCTCGAACGCCCGTCATCGAATTTCGTCTTCTCTTCCTCCGAAAGCCGGCTCGGGAAGAAAGCCGTGATCCTGAAAGGCGCCTCCGTTTTCTACGGCGCCAGGAAGGTGCTCGACCCGATCGACTACGTCATCGAGCCCGGCGCCCGCCTCGGCATCGTCGGCCCCAACGGCTCGGGAAAGACGAGCCTTCTCAACCTCGTGGCGGGAACGATAACCCCCACAGCGGGCGCCGTCGAGCGCGGCGACACCGTGAGAATATCTTGCTTCGAGCAAACCGCGGACGCCATCGATCTTTTGGTATCGGTGCTCGACTACATCCGCGAGCATGCAGAGCGCGTGAGGATTTCGGAGGGGGCGGCCCAGGACGCCAGCCTCCTTCTCGAGCGCTTCGGTTTCGACCGAGATTTCCAGGCCATGCCCGTGGGCAGGCTTTCGGGCGGGGAGAGGCGCAGGCTGCAGTTGGTGCGGGTCCTCTCGGAAGCGCCCAATATCCTTTTGCTGGACGAGCCCACCAACGATCTCGACATCGATACCATAGAGGCGCTGGAAGATTTCCTGGAAGCCTTCCAGGGCTGCATCGTCGCCGTCTCGCACGATCGCGCCTTCCTGGATCGCATAGCCCGATTCCTTCTCGTCTTGGACGGCTCGGGAAGCGCGCGGCCCTTCAATGGTTCCTACCTCGAATGGAGGGCCGAGCTCGACGCTGTCCGGGCTTCGGCCGCGGCCGCGCGCGCCGATTCGGAGCCAAGGCGGAAAACGGCGGAGGGGAACGGCGCGGCCGCGGCCGACGGGGCAGCCGGAACGGGCGCCGGCGCGGCTGCCGCGGCGCCCGCAAAAAAGAAGAAGCTCAGCTTCGCCGAGCACCGCGAGTTCGAAAGCCTTTTCCCCGAACTCGACGCGCTCGAGGCGGAAAAGACAGCCATCGAGGCTCTGTTCGGAAAGGCGGGCGCCGCGCCGGCGGAGATCCGCAAAGCCCATGAGCGTTACGGTGAAGTCTTGGATCTCATAGAAGCCAAGACCCTGCGTTGGGAGAATCTCGCCCAGCGAGAGGCGGAGCTTTGAGCATGGATTCTTTCCATACGGGCGATGAACCCGGGAAGATCGGCGGCGCCTTCGACGCCCTCTCGCCCGCCATCGTTCTGGAAGCGGTGGAAGCGGCCTACGGCATCGTTCCGGACGGCAGCCTGACGCCGTATTCCAGTTACGTGAACCGCGTTTATGGCCTGCGAGGCGACGATGGCGCGGAATATGTCGTCAAATTCTACCGGCCAGGACGCTGGAACGAAGAAGCCATTCTCGAAGAGCACCAGTTCCTCGCCGACTGCGCTGAGGCCGAACTGCCCGTCGTCGCCCCTCTTGTCGATTCGGAAGGTCAAACCCTGCCGGCGGCCGAAATTGAGGCCGATGAGGGAGATGCGCCAATCGTCCACGACAAGCGCGCCGCCCCGCCCGCGTTTTTTTTCGCCCTTTTCCCGAAACATGGAGGCCGTGGCTTCGACGCCGAATCCGAGTCCGATTGGCTGAGACTCGGCAGTCTGGCCGGCAGGCTCCACGCCATCGGGGCAAGGCGGTCCGCCCCCTCGCGACCCCACCTGAGCCCTACCCTCGCTTTTGCCAATCTCTCTATCGTCGAGCCTTTCGTCCATCCTGAATTCAGGGCTGAGTTTTCCGAACTGTGCCGGGCGACGCTCGAGGACACGGCGAATAGCGTAAGCGCCATCCCGCCGAGGCGGATCCACGGCGACCTCCATCGAGGCAATATCCTGGAAAGGCCGGGCGAAGGCCTTATCCTCCTCGATTTCGACGATATGATGATGGGGCCGCCCGTCCAGGATCTTTGGCTCCTCCTGCCGGGCCGCGCGTCGGAGTGCGTCCGAGAGTTGTCGCTTCTCGTGGAAGGCTACTCGGAATTTTCGGGGCTGGAGGCCGGGAGTGTGGACCTCATCGAAACCTTACGCTTCTACCGAATGCTCCACTTCCTCGCATGGCGCTCCCTCCAACGCGACGATCAATGGTTCAGACGGGATTTCCCCGATTGGGGCGGCAGATCCTTCTGGATACGCGAACTCGAGGATTTCAGGGAGCAGGCGAGCGTCGTCGCCGGTCAGTCCTGAAGCGGCGATATACCGCCCTCGCCTCCAACGCGCCCGCCCCTCCCGCCTCAAGCGTTCACTTCAGCGGAACCCAGTACTCGCACCAGTAGTCGTCGGCTTCCATATCGGGAAGATCGGGGTAGAATTCGATTTCCGGCGTGCCCGCGGGCTCGCGGCCCGAGGCGGGAAACCACTCCGAATAAATTCTTCGTATCACATCCTGAAAGTTCTTGCTCAGCGGGCCACGCGACGTGAACTTCGCCCAAGTCGACGCGGGAACGAGGATTTCCTCGCAGCCCGCGGGAAGTCCCGAGGGATCGGAGGGCGCCTCTATGGCGATGCTGTAAGTGAAATCGCCCGTCGCGTCGTCGCAGGAGTGACACACGCCGCAGACACCGACGCTGCTTCCCGCCGCCTTCCCGCAGAGCGCTTGAAAGCGGCCGTCCTTCATGGCTTGGGTCCAGAACGCCGGAATCACCTTGAAGCTCGTCCCATCGCTTGCGCGCGTTCTGATGGAGATGCCGATGAGCTTGTACTCCGGCCCCTTTTCGATCCTGTATTCCATAGCCTTATCTCCTTTGAGAGCGACGGTGAAGGAGAGCTTGGGGAAGATGTGGAGATTGGTACCAGGCAGCCTCGCCTCGCTCGGCAGGCAGTCGAATTCACGCTTGAACGCTCTCGTGAAACCGTCCGGCGAATCGTAGCCGAACTCGAGGGCGATATCGAGGACCCTCTCCCTGCCGCCGGGACCACCGCCCGACGCGAGCTCGAGCGCCGCCATGGACAGTCGTCTTCGCCTCAGGTACTCGCCCGGCCCAAGCCCGGTCACCACTTCAAACATCCTCATGAAGTGAAAGGTGGAGCAGTTGGCTTTGGCCGCAGCCTCGCCCATGTCGATATCGTTTCTGAGATTTTCCTCGAGATAGTCGAGGGCCTTGCTCATCCTGACTTGCCAGTCCACCCAGTCTCCTTTCGTCGTCTCGATGGTACTATAGCGGAGCGAGGGTCGCAATTCCCGACTTTTGCTGCCTGGTGTTGCAGGATGAGAGGGCTGGAGGCGGCGGGGATCGCTTATCCGCCCAGATGCTGGATGCTGGGTATTTCCCCTTCGCCCGCATCGATCGCGGACACCCACTTCACCCTGGAGATGATGATGAGGGCGAGGACCGCCGCCGCGTAGTTGGAAAAGAGATTGCCCCAGAAGACGGCGTAGTATTGGAGGAAACGCTCCGTCGCGAGGATGAAGATGTAGCGGAGGAACCAGATGCGCAGGATGCCGAGGAAGAGAGGCACCTTTGTGCGTCCAAGCCCGATGAAAGCGCCCTGTATCGTCATCGCCAAACCAAAGCCGACCACCGAATAGGTGTAGATGTGGAGCGCGCGGTTCGCGATTTCCAGAACATCGGTCTGCCGCGTGAAGAGAACCGTCAGGCGAGAGGACAGGGGCACGATGATCGCGATGATGGCCACCGCCGTTATCGCGCTTATTATGCAACCGGCGACGCAGGCGCGTTTTGCCTTCTCGGGCTTGCCCGCGCCTATGTTCATGCTCACCATGGTCGTTACCGCCGAGCTGAAGGCGCCGGGGAGGATGAAGCAGACCGAGGAAATATTGCTCGCTATGCCTTGGCCGTTCAGAACGATGGGGCCGTATTTTTGCGTCTCGTTGTTGATGAGATAGAATCCCAGGTTGAGGAAAAAGGAGTTGAGCATGGCCGGCAGACCGATTCGACCCAGTTTCTCCAGCGTCTCGCGCTCGAAGTGGAATCCCTTGAGCTCGAGTCTGTCGGGATCCTCTTTCACGAAAAGCTCGTAGAACATCCACGCGGTGATGACGACGTTCGCCAAAAGGGAGGAGAGGGCGCAGCCGACGATGCCGAGGCGGAATAGGTAGATGAACAGGAAATTGAAGGCGATTTTCATGATGAGCATGAGGACCATGCGGATAAAAGGCGCTTCCGGTCTTCCATTCGCGTTCTTGATGCCGTTGTAGATCGATTCCATGAACGAGAAGGGGAGCACGAAGGCATAGAGGGAAAGATACAAAAATACGTTGTGCGATATTTGAGAGTTGACTGATCTCGATATTATGGCCCCGGCCCCGACGAGCAGTGGAGACGACAGGCAGCCGAGAATCGATCCGGTGGCAACGATTTGGGTGGATGTGCTCTTCGCCTTGGCGAAGTCGCCCTTCCCGTTGAGTTGCCCGATGATGGCCATCGCCGCGACGCTCAAACCTTGGGCGAAAGCGGTCATCATGTTGATGACCGGTTCGGAAAAAGTCACCGCGCTGGCGACCAGCGTCCCCGAAACATTGTTGATGAACAGCCCATCCATCAGGGGCATGAGGGATTGCACAACGCCCAGCATGAGGCTCGGCACGGAGAGGAAGAATATCGAGCGCGATATGGATCCGTTCAGAATAAGGTCGCGACGCTGGGCGGTGGACTGATCGAAAAACTTGAGATGCATCGCCGACCATGATAGCGCAAAGGGAGACGCTTCTGCTAGGCGGAGAGCGCTCCGCCCCTATCCTTTCACGACCGGAAGTAGAAGGCGCGAGGGATGGGCGGTGTCCATATGAATCGTATTGGTCGCGGCGCGGCTGCGCCGGCTCGAGCCTTCAGGTTCGCCCGTATTGGGATTCACGTCGAAATGGGGAAAATTGGAGCTCGAGACGTCGAGTCGGATCCTGTGCCCCCTGGTGAAAAGATTGCTCGTGGGAAAGGCCTCCACCCTGATTTTGTAGATTTCGCCCTCTTCCATGAAGGTAGGTTTTTCCCATGAATCGCGGTAGCGCGCCCTTAGTATTCCGTCGGTGACGTTCATCGCGAATCCCCTCGGAAAATCCTCGCTGGGCGGATAAAGATCGATGAGCTTGATCGTGAAGTCGGTGTCGGGACAATCCGATGAAACCCACAGCTCCGCCACGACGGGGCCAGTCACCTCGAAATCTCCTTCGAGGATTTCGCTTTCGAAAACGAGGACGTCGGGACGGGACGCGAGGGGGAGATAGGGAGGCTTGCATCCATAAAAACGCTGATCCTCGACCTGATCGAAGGCACCGCCGCGCATCACGGGTTCGCCGGATGTTATCGTTCCGCCGATCGAGGGCACGGGATTGGCCGGGTCGAAGCGGTAGGCCACGGAGGCCGCCTCCACTTCGCGCGCCGATTCATCGAGCGAGCCATCGGCGCCGAGGTAGAGCGCGAGGAGCGTCGCGCCGGGCAAGGGCCAGTCGGCCGCCGAACGCCACTCGCCGCCGTGATCGAGTCTCCCATCCTTGTTCCGGCGTCCCGACCCCCCGCCCATCCTGAAATAGCGGACTCGTGGATCGGCCTCAGCGCCGTTCTCCTTTCCTTTCAGCCAGCGATCGAACCATCGTAGGCGCAGCTCGAGAAAACTGGCGGCCACATTGCCTTCCAAGGTCGCGGCCGGACCGAAATCCACATCCCCCGCGTAAGTGAGACAGCGATCCCCGTGCGTCCATGGGCCGAGTATGAGCGCGAGCGGCCCCTTGCCCCTGCGCCTCAGGTCGATGTAGTTGTCGGTCGCCGTCCTGGGATAGGGATCGAACCAGCTCGACATGTGGACCATCGGCACATCGGCGAAATCATCCATGAAAGCCGCGGCGCATATGCCCAGTTTCTTCCAGAAATCATCGTAGGAGCCATGCGTCCACTGCTCGAAAAGATACTCCTCAAACTCAGGGAGCCAGCGCAGCGGCGATTGCCCCTTGCGCCAGGGAAGCCGCGAGAACCAGGCGAAAACATTTTTCAACTCAGACTCGAGCGCTTCCCTGACGAGCGCGTCAGCCTTCGCCTCGGGACTTTGCAGCGCCTGGCGCAGCGCCCAGGTAGCCTGCTTCAATTCGAAAGCTCCGCCTTGCCGTATCCCACCCTGGTAGGCGTCGTGAAATCCACCGGAGTCCACGAACATCGCCGCGAGAGCCGGCGGGGCCGCGCAGGCTGCCGCTACCTGGGTGTGGGCGGCGTAGGACAAGCCCATGGTGCCGACCTTTCCATCGCACCAAGGCTGTGCCGCGATCCACTCGATGGCGTCGCAACCGTCTTCGCCTTCCGAGAGGTATTTCGTGAAGCGCCCCTCGGAGCGGTGCGTGCCCCTGCAGTCCTGGTACACGAAGGCGTAGCCCCGAGCCGTGAAGAAAGCGGCGACCTCCGCCCTGCCCATAGGAACCGGGTCGGCAACGCTCCGCTCGGACCGCGAAGGCGCGTTCTTGTCGTAGGGCGTGCGCTCGAGAATGACGGGGAAGGGGCCCGACAGAGCCTCGCCCGTTTTGGCGGGGAGGTAGATATCCGTCGCGAGCCGGACGCCGTCGCGCATCGCGACCATGACGTCGGCCTCCAGAACATAGAACTTATCGTTTTCCATGATTCCGGCCTCCAGGCTCATGCCGCCGAATCGTTCAGGTGGCAGGCCGACCGTCTGCCGGGCGCGATCTCCGCGAGACGGGGAACTTCCTCCCTACATCTCGGCATCGCGAAGGGGCAGCGCGGATGGAAGTGGCATCCGGGAGGCGGGTCGAGGGGAGAGGGAATTTCGCCCTGAACGGGATTGTAGACAGCCTTTCGATCCTCGAGCCGGGGGACTTCCCTGAGAAGCGCCTTGGTGTAGGGATGGTTGGGCGCGACGAAAATCTCTTCCGTCCTCCCTTCTTCCACGAGCCGGCCGAGATACATGACCATCACTCTGTCGGAGATATGCTTCACGACGCCGATGGAATGGCTGACGAAGAGATAGCTCAGCGAGAGCTCCTCGCGCAGCTTCATGAAAAGGTTGAGGATCTGGGCCTGTATGGACACATCCAGCGAGGCTACCGCCTCATCAGCCACGATGAACTCCGGCTGGACGGCCAGTGCGCGGGCGATCCCCACGCGCTGCCGCTGCCCGCCGGAAAACTGGTGAGGGTAGCGGTCCATGTAGGCTGGATCGAGGCCGCAACGCAGCAGAGTCGAAGCGACCCACTCGCTCAGGCCTGTCCTGTCCACGAGCCCATGGACGAATGGCGCCTCCCCGACGATATCCCGCACCTTCATGCGCGGATTCAGCGAAGCGAAGGGATCCTGGAAGATCATCTGCACTTTCAACGCGGCGCGGCGTTCTTCCCTCGTCTTTGCGATGGCGGGGTTCGTACCCCTGAAGAGGATGTGGCCGGCTGTGGGCGGGATAAGCCCCGCCGCCATCCTGCCGAGCGTCGACTTGCCGCAGCCCGATTCGCCCACGAGTCCCACGACTTCGCCTCTCGAGATCGAGAAATCCACGGAGTCCACGGCGTGGACGATGCGCTCATCCACCTTCGCGCCCAACTTCCTAGCGATTTTCTCCGAGAGGTCGAGCCCCCGGGAAAAGCTTTTGGATAGGTTTTCGGCCACCAAGATCGGGGAAGATCCGGAGACAACTGCTTCGCTCATACCGGCTCCTCCTCGGGATGCGGATGGAAACAGCGGCAGCCATGGCCATCGCTGAAATATATTTCCCCGGGATCGGAGGAGCAGCGCTCATCGGCGCGGGGGCATCGGGCTTTGAAGGCGCAGCCTTCGCCCAGCGAGAGCGGCGACGGCATCATGCCTGGAATCTGATACAGCTCGCCGCCTTTCTCGGAGCGGGAGGGCACGGAGCGGATCAGACCCCGCGTGTATGGATGGCGCGGATGATCGAGAATGTCGTCGACGTTCCCGCGTTCCACGATTTTGCCCGCGTACATGACGCAGATTTTGTCGGCCAAGCCCGCCACCACGGAAAGATCGTGGGTGATCCATATCAGGGAGGTGCCGGAATCGACGCAAAGCCCCCTCATCTCGTGCAGGATCTGGGCCTGGATCGTCACGTCGAGGGCGGTGGTCGGTTCGTCGGCGATGATGAGGGCTGGATTGTTCAGCAGGGCTATGGCGATGCAGACTCTTTGCCTCATGCCCCCTGAAAATTGATGGGGATAGGCGGAGAGCCTTTCCTCGGCGGCGGGAATGCCTACTTTCTCGAGAGCCGCTATCGAACGTCGTCTCGCCTCGGCCTTGTCTACCTTGGCATGGGCTTGCACCGCCTCGACCATCTGCGTTTCGACGCGGAGGACAGGGTTGAGCGTCATCAGAGGATCCTGAAAGATAGCGGCGATAGCCGAACCTCGGAGCTCGCGTCGGCGCTCCTCGCCGCAGGCGCGCAGATCCTCGCCCTTGAAGGCGATCCGTCCACCCACGATCCTTCCCGGGCTGTCCACCAAACCCAGGATCGAGAAGCCCGTCACGCTTTTCCCCGAACCCGATTCCCCGACCAACCCCATCACCTCGCCGGCGCGCAAGGAGAATGACACATCGTCCACGGCCTTGATCACGCCCGCCTTGGTGAAAAAGTGCGTCTTTAGACCTTTCACTTCCAATGTCATCGCTTCGTTCATCGTTTCAGCCTCGGATTGAGGACATCGCGCAGACGGTCGCCCATCATGTTGAGCGCGACAATCACCACGACAAGGGCGATGCCGGGGTAGAAGCTTATCCAGTACTTCCCCGAGAGGAGATAGCGGAAGCCGTTGGAAATGAGGAGGCCGAGCGAAGGCTCGGTGATGGGCAGCCCGATGCCCAGAAAGCTGAGCGTGGCCTCGGTGGAAATAGCCCTCGCCACCATCGTCGTTGCGATGACGATGATGGATGGCATGACGTTGGGCATCAGGTGGCGGAAAATGATGCGGAGATCGCCCAGTCTTAGGGCGCGGGCCGCCTCGATATATTCGCGGTTGCGTTCGGCCATCGCGCTGCCGCGGGCGGCCCGCGCGAAATACGCCCAGTGCACGATCACCAGCGCCAGGGTTATCTTGTCGACGCCCTGTCCGAGGACCACGAGGAGGACGAGGGCGATAAGGAGGGCTGGGAAGCTCAGCTGCAGATCGACGATCCGCATCAGGATGCTCTCGAAGCGCCCGCCCTTGTACGCCGCGATGAGGCCCAGCGAGGTGCCAAAGACGAAGGCCACGATCGTGCTTATCACGCCGACGGAAAGGCTGATTCTCAGCCCGTAAAGGATGGCGGAGAGCATGTCCCTGCCTTGCTCGTCCGTGCCTAGGAGATACACCGAACCCGAAAAGCTCTTGGAGAGAGGCTCGAGGGTTCCGTCGAGGAGGTCCAGCTTGGCCAGATCGTAGGGATTCTGCGGGGCGATGAGGCTCGCGAAAAGCGCCGCCACCACGAATATCAGCACGACGAAAAACGCCATGACTGCCGAAACGCTTTCGCAGTATTCGGCAATGGCTTTGCCGAGGGGACGCTCCCTGAACCTAGCCAAGGCGCCTTTTCCAGAAATCGCGTCCTTCCTCATCGGCGTTCCTCCAGGCGGACTCGGGGATCGAGCGCCGAATAAATCACATCGACAATCAGGTTTATGAAAATGAACATCACAACGATAATCATGAGATAGGCGACGATGATCGGTCGATCGAGGATGGAAATGCTGTCGATGATCAACTTGCCCATGCCCGGCCAGGCGAAGATCGTCTCGGTGACGGTCGCGAAGGCGATGGTTCTTCCGAATTCCATTCCCAGCACCGTGATGATTGGGATGAGGGTATTCTTCAATACATGGACGAGGATAATCCTTGCCGGCCTCAGGCCTTTTGCCTTCGCGTATTTCACGTAATCGCTTCGGATCACTTCCTGGGTTCCGGCTCTCGTGAGTCGGATGATGAGCGAGAGCTTAAAGCAGGCAAGGTTGAAGGCTGGCAATATCATGTGCCTTATGCCATCCCAGGTGAGAAAGCTCACCGGAACACCAAAGAGGTTCACGGTCTGACCCCTTCCCGAGGCGGGCAGCCAGCCAAGGAATACCGCGAAAACCATCACCATCATGAGTCCGAGCCAGAACGCGGGCACCGAGAAGCCAAAGGCGGAAAAGCCCATGATGAGCTTGCTGGAGATCGAATTCGGCTTGAAGCCTGAATATAAACCGAGAGGTATACCGAGGAAGATCGTCAGGAAAAGGGAGGCGAAGGCGAGTTCCAGCGTCGCGGGTATGCGTTCGGCGATCAATTTCAGCGCTGACTCGTTGAATTTGAAGGATCTTCCCAAATCACCCTGGACCGCGTTCGCGAAGAATTTTCCATACTGCGCGTAGAGCGGCTGGTCGAGACCAAAATGATGGATTACTTCGACACGCTCAGCCTCGGTCGCGTCGGGAGCTATCAGGATGTCGGCGGGGTTGCCAATGGCGTAAACGCCAAGGAAAACCAGCAGGGACATCACGAGCACGAGGACGACACTCTGAAGAAGTCGCCTGATAATGAAAACGGCCACGGTATTATGGTCCTTTCCGCATGGGGGTCGCGGGCTCGCCCATGGCGAGCCCGCGACCCCGCGGATCATGAATTTACTTTACCGG
>Ga0172375_10002260_pt1 | contig 30199 bp, 22 predicted proteins | sample LakKiv1m_FD_114537 | JGI IMG/M metagenome (GOLD analysis project Ga0172375, IMG submission 114537) | Freshwater microbial communities from Kabuno Bay, South-Kivu, Congo - kab_092012_11.1m | ecosystem: Environmental > Aquatic > Freshwater > Lake | place: Democratic Republic of the Congo... | reverse complement strand
GCCTCGAATATTCTGCTGTCGAGAGATATGGTGGCATCAAGCCTGACTCTGCGGGTTACCCTGAACAGGAAAAGTTCCTCCAGATCTATCCCGTCTTGTATGATTCTGAGCTGGCCGGCCCTGTTGGCCGTAAACATGAAAGATAACCCGGTTGTCGCGGCTGTCCGCAAGACAAGAAAGCAGATTAGCGCAAAATACGGAAACGACCTGAAGAAGCTGGTTGTCCATTATCAACAAATGGAGCGCCAGTATGAGGGCAAGATCTATCTGCATAAGGCTATGCGTAAAGCCGTCCAGGTCTAATTAGCAAATGAGACCCGTTGAAATGGTTTGAAGAAATGGTGAAACAATGAAGACGCATAAAGTAGCCAATCCGTTGCAATGGCTAAAGGATCAGATATTATGAAAACAGATGTTATGACACCGAGAGAAGTTAGAACTCGTGGTTTCGATGCCTTAGAAAAGGCTCTTGGACCTGCGGGTATGTTGAAATTTCTGCATCAGTTTGAAGAAGGAAGTGGCAACTACTCCAAAGATCGGCACAAGGTTATCGATAAGCTGGAACTTCGTGATATAATCAAATCAATCAGACAAATGCAGAAAACGACATAGCTATAGAATCTGAAGACTAACCCCGCCGGATAACAGCTGCGGGGTTCTTTTCTTGTCCCGAAAACCCTTTCTTCCTGCCAGTAAAACCGGTATATTCTCTGAAAATAAGGAGAGTCGCTGTGCCGTACTACCTTATCGAAGATACAACGCCTTCCGCATCATGAGCAGAATTATTCTGATGTTTTCAACATAATCACAAAAAAGATAACGCAAGGAATTTGGGAGCTTGGTCAGGCTCTCAAATATGTATCGATAAAGTTGACTTTATATTCATCGTCTTTATCTAAATCGACCTTTAGTTCAACTCACGGCACTTTCATCCCCCTCTACGACGTCATAATGAAGCATATTCAGTGCCACAGTGCGTTTACAAGCCAAGGACTGAAAATGCATATGTGGGTACGTATATCACTCAACCAGGCACCACAGATGGTAGTGTTGTGATGGATCTTCCATGTCCACAACCACTACCTGTTGGGGCAGGTTGAGTCAAGCGGATACCCATAAATGCATATTCAGGTTCTCCCGGGATATAGAGTTCTTGAAGGGGTTTCGCAAAACGAAATCTTAACTTGGACAGCCCCATAACAAATATCTTGTCTGCCCGTCTATGATCGACCAGGAATTCTCTTCCATCCTGTTGCCCTCGCGAAATTGCCAGTAAATGTATATTGAAAATGACTCTGCGTTTTTTAATACTCTTACAAATGAAACAAGAGCTGGTATTTGAAGTTGATCAGGATGCCGATGGCGGCTACACGGCCGAGTGTCTTACAGAGGCGATCTTTACACAGGCTGACACGTGGGAGGCGTTAAGAAAGAATGTCTCTGAAGCTGTAAAAGCTTATTATTTCGACAAGAAGATGCCTAAGGCTATCAGACTGCATCTTGTTCGCGATGAGGCATTTATTCCTGCATGAAAATACCCAGAGATCTCAGCGGGCTGATTACTCGTGAGAGCATTATTGCGAAGATCAGATAGCCAATCGGACCTTAACCGGTACAGTATCTGGTGAAAGTCATTTCGGTTTATCCTGTTGGTCTCCAAGAAACAACAGGGGAAAGCAAAAGCCTTCCCCTGTGTTTAACAACAACTGATGTTAGTCTGAATATTGCATGAGCATTCTAATGATCATGCAATATTCGCTTCAGTAATAGGAATAAATATGCTGAAGCCGACCTTGCGATTTGATTGCAAATTGCAAGTCGGGATAATCCTGATTGGCCCCGATATTTTGGGGCCAGATCGGCCCGCTGGGCGGATATTGCAGAATATTGATGCAATATCCGGATTAGTCTTTCAGCTTCGTGATCAGCGCCGGAGGTTTCGGCGGCTTCTTGGCTTCTGTCCTCGCCATAGGAGTGGTGCATCCGCCAGGAATGTAAGTTTCCGCGGAGGCAGAACTTCTGGGAGGAGGAGGCGGAAGCTTTGTTTCCGGAGGAGCCACGAAACCCGGCTCATCCGATCCGTCACCGGCCAGCGCCGTGCCAACGCACAGCGTGCTTGCAAGCAATGCTACTACTGTCTTTCTGCTCATGCTGTTTCCTTTCTGTTTGTTTCTTTTCCATACTGCCCATGATGCGGCAGCAGTTCGAGGTCAGTATCCGAAAGCCCAGGCTTCGTCTGAACTGACCTCGCGCTGAACGCCCATGGCAATTGCAAGACCCGAGTTGTAAACGGTACGGTAGATACCGGTCATGATGCGGTTAAATTGAATGTCGTCCGTGAGCTCCCTGGGGCGGGTTACATAGACGCCGTCAAAATCGTATTCTTTCGTGAGCTGAGAAAGCTTGTCACGGATCTGTTTCATGAAGCTGTCGTATCCGGCCCCTGCGTCTTTTGGTATATCCACCTTTGCATAGAACTTAACGTCTTCCCTGTGGGCCATGGTTATTGCCGATTTGAGGTTCGAGGGAAGGGCGGACGGACTGACGGATGTGATGTTGTAGGTGAGGGTATTAATGCCCCAAGACTTGACTGTGGACATTGTCTTGTTGATGTCGGCAACCTGGGCGGCCGACAGATGCCCGAGTACCGGGTTCTTTGTTGTGGATTCGACAGACATTGGGGAATCGCTGCTTACCTCTACCCGGTCCCCGGTGGTGACCTCCGCGGAATTTTTGTCGGCATCCCTTGTGATGCGCACTTTCCCGGAGCTGACTTCAAGTGTTGTCGAGTCTTCCCTGCTTTTTACGTTGAAGCTTGTGCCCAGCACAGTGGCGCTTGCCATGGGAGTTGCAACAATCATGGGCCTGCCTTCGGGCTGGTGGGCCACGTTGGCGGCAATGGCGCCGCTGTTCAGTGAGAGATATTTTGCGCCCTGGTTATCCGCGATCTTCAGGATGCTTCGCTCGCGCAGTTTGATGCTGGTGCTCTCGTCGCTGTAGCGTATCACGGCCATGGCCTGGTCCGCGGCGGTTATGACATCGCCGTTATACAAGCTGGCATTGGCGGCCGGCTGGATCGTGGTGTTTCCCCTTGTTATTGTCACATTGCCGTTGAATTCAATGGAGGCCAGTGCGGGGCCAAAGGAAGGTACGGCGGCCGGCTGGTGCGAGAAGCGCCATATTCCGAACGCCACCAGCGCGCAGGCCGCGGCCGCGGTAAGAGTCCGGAAGAAATAGATTATGCCGGGTGTTTCGTATCCAGTGGAAATGCTGGTCTTACGGCTTTCCCGTCTTGCCGGTGTCTTCCTGCCGAAAGCGCCCCTGCGGACATTGATGACCTTGCCTTTTGCATCTTCAACAACAAGGTCTTCGCTGTTGCGTATCTGGTCGAGGACGATTTCGACAGTGTCGCCGTTCCTGGGCAGTGCCTTGATGATCTGTTCAGAAGAAACCGACGGCCGTTTTGATGTTTCGAGCAGGCGGTTTATTATAGCCATCTGGGCGAGGAATTCCCTGTTTTGAGGGGATTTTTCGAGCATCTCGAAGAAGTGCTTGAGTTCTTCCCGGCTCAGTTTACCTTCGAGGTAACCCGAAACAAAATGCATGAAGGAATAATCAGCCATTGCTCAATACTCCTTTTCGCTGGAGACATTCGGCTATTGCCTGGCGGGCGCGGCACAGCATGACGCGTACGGCGCCTGCTGTCAGCGAGAAATCATTTGCCAGCTCTTTCACGTCTCTCTCCTTGAAATAAAAACCTTCCACAACTTTCCGGGCCATTTCGCCCAGTGTCTTGATGCACTGGTGAAGTGCGTCAAGCACATCCCCGCTCAGGGAACCAGCCATCTTGTCGACATCAACTTCAATCGTCCTCTCTATTTCCGCCCTGTAACGTTCTTTCATGTCGTTCTTTCGATACCAGCGGCGACGTTCATTCTGCGCGCAATTTCTTGCTATCTGGGCCAGCCAGGCGCCCAGGTGCGTGTCCGGCTTGTAGGTTGATAACCGCTGGTATGCCGTGATGAAGGCTTCCTGCGTCAGATCATCAACCAAACTTGAGTCCGGTATCATACTCGCGATTACCACCCTTACTCTTGGTTCAAAGGTCTCTATTATCTTCCGGTAACTTTCCAGGTCACCATCGAGAGTCTTCTTTACATAATCTTCAATGTTGATATTTTCCATCTCTCATGACCTGTCATTAGAGTAATGTCTTAAAAGGCCGCCATAGTTACAGGAAAAGCACAGAATTCCGCATTTTCCCACCATTTATCGCGAGATCCAGCCTGCCGGAATCAGGAAGCATCATGGGACAGATTGTCCCTGTTCCGTAGATGTTCTTCATTCAAATCCCTTTGATTTCCGGAGCAAATCGGTGCAAAGGGGCAGGACGTCCCGGACATCGATTCCGGCCATGCATTCTATTGAGCTGCATGGCTTATGGTATCCGAATATGAAGCAGGGAGAGCAGGAGAGCTTCTTTCGGGCTATCCTGTGACGCGCATCATTAAGGCCCCACTTGGCCGGATCTGTTGGACCGAAAATCACCACTGTGGGAGTCCCCTGTGCAATAGCCAGGTGAGCAAGACCGGAGTCTCCGCCGACGAACAGGTTTGAATGACGTATCATCACGGCGGTTTCCTCTAATGAAAGGGAGCCGGCAAACGAGGCTATGCTCTCCTTGAGGTCCTTCGTTCCATTGAGGATGACGTTTGCCTGGTGGATATCGGAATGACTTCCTATCAATGCGACGGCGCAGCCGTGACTGGAAATGAGTTCGCGCCCCAGGGCCGTAAATTTGGCGATGTTCCATTGTTTGAAGATGGAGGTGCTGCCCGGGTGAATGGTCACCAGTTTTCCCTTCTTTTCGAGGGCACTAATCTTCTCCTGTGCAGCGGCGGGAAGTTTCAGCCCGGAAGGCGGGATGGCGCCTTCCAGCCTGAATGCCGGGTCAATTATACCTGCCGGCTCCAGCAGTTTGGCAAATTGTCCGCCTTCGTACTGGTCCACCGCGTAGTTGATGAGGTTGGTATAGAGGGGGTTACGGCGCGGATTGATCTTGAAGCCGATGCGGACCGGCGCCCTGCTTAACAGTGCCATGATTGCCGAGAAGTGATGGAACTGCTCAGTGTCTATGGCCATGTCATACGAAACGCTTCTTAACCTGCGGAGGAGCCGGAACATCCCCGCATCATATGCCATGGCATTATTTTCAAGGCCGGCCAGCTGGAGCACCCCGATGTTGCGTTTCTCGCATATAATATCCAGTTCAGCCGATGGAAATTTCTCCTTAAGAAGTTTCAGTGCCGGGAGGAGGAGGATCATGTCACCCATACCGCCGGGCCTGATGACGAGGATGCGCCGCGGCGCCTTGTTGATTGTGTCCGATGCGGCAGTTTTTTCCGGGCTGCGGGTATGCTGGAAACAGCCGAGAGTGCAGCAGAGCCAATACCCTGCAGTTGCATCCAGGACCTTCAACAGACGGAGACGCAGGCTGGATACATGGGGTTGTGTCTTCACCTCTTACGGGTTCCTTCAGTTTTCCTTATATTTCTCGAGAAGCGCATGGATTATGCAGTTGCCGAAAAATGACGAAACAACCGAAGATACTGCCGCGAGCGGTGATTTCGGATTTGTTAAGCGTGCAATCTTGCCGGCCAGCGTTTCCGGGACGTTTCCCCCGTGGAGAAGCATATAACGGTGCAGGCTGGTGACTGCCTCGTCGACCGCATAAGTTGTTGTGTCCAGCAGCCTGTACCCGGCGCGTTCTGCCAGGCAATAGAGGCTGTGCCTGGTGAAATATGTCAGGTGCCGGGGCGGGTCCCAGTAGTACCAGTATTCGCCAAGCAGCGGGCGCATGATCGACCTGTAGTTCGGGGAAATGATCAGTACATAGTCAATGTCAGCATCCCTCATTGAAGAAAGAATGGCTGCCGGATCATAAAGGTGTTCGAGCACGTGACGCATTACGACAGCCTGGGCGGGCTTCCGGGTTCCGGTTGAATCAACCAGCGGCACAAACGGGATATTGAGGTCTACCTGGCGATACTCGATGTCGGGGCAGGGCCACTCTTCCGGGGGATACATATCCAGGGCCAGGGGGTTGAAACCCATTCCCTTCAGGAAGCTCGAGACGGCCCCGTCGCCGGTCCCGAAGTCAATAATTCCCGAACCGCCCGGAAGTCTCTTCAAAAGCGGTTTCAATTCATCCTTCAGCAGCATGTTGCGCAGCTTGTAATGAACGCCTTCTTCTTTCCTGCGCATGCGGTCGCCGGAGGGATTTGCATAATGCTGCGGCATGGTATCGGGCGATGGCGGATCTGATATGAACCTGGCCGAACAGTCTTTGCAGTGGTGGACGGAATAGGAGGAGTGTGAAATGTGGTCGCGGACTTTCCGTTCGAACAGGAAGTTTGTTCCCATGCAGACCGGGCAGTATTCCCTGATGATCCTGTCCGTATTATTTGTTTCTTCGGATATATCCATAAGCGTAAGAGCATAGAACAGAAGCAATACGAATCTCAACCCTCAAATAGTCCCGCACCGGTTTGTCTTTACGGATTGAACAAAACAGTCGGCAACCCGCGATATATCTGTCTTTGCTCGGTATTCTTGAGTAAGAAGTACCGGGGTTTTGCTGCAAATAACGGCAAATAGTCCAGTATTGTGCTTTTCGGCGGTATTGTGCTTTAATGTGGAGAAATAAATTGAAAGGGGTTTATTAATGGAGCAGAAGGAAATTTTGAAGATCCTGGCTGATTCCGGCGCTTTGCTGGAAGGGCATTTCGAGCTGCGGTCGGGCCTGCACAGCGACCGCTATTTTCAATGCGCAAACGTGCTTCGTTATCCGCGGCTTGCCGCGGCGCTATGCGATGAACTGGTTTCCAGGATTAAAAGGGAAATGAAGGACAAATTAAGGGCGGCCAATGTCATTTCCCCGGCCATGGGCGGGATATTAGTAGGGCATGAACTGGGCCGGGCGCTTGATGCAAAACATATTTTTGCCGAGAAACAGGATGGCAAGCTTGTGATGCGCCGTTTCCAGATTGCACAGGGCGAGGCATTCATCGTTGCCGAGGATGTGATCACGCGTGGCGGCCGGGTCCAGGAGACGATTGATATTGTTGAGTCCGCCGGCGGAAAGGTCGTGGCTGTCGCCGTGCTTGTGGACCGGAGCGGCGGAAAGGCGAAATTCAATTACCCGACTTTCAGCCTTCTGCAGCTTGAACCCGTTACGTACGAGCCGGCCAAGTGTCCCCTGTGCGCAAAGGGCATGAAATTTGTCCATCCGGGATCCTGAAGGAAGGCACAGAGGCACAAAGGTTCGGAGAAGAAAAGAGATCAGCAGTAAGAAAGAGAGAAAGTTGGCTGTAATGAACGGGAAGGTAATGAAAGGGCTGTGGGGTTCTGCCGTTGCGGTGCTTCTGGCGCTGACGGTCCTGAATCTTTTCAAGGGCGACCTGAACCAGGATGAAGGCTGGTATCTTTATGCTGCGCGGATGGTCTCGGAGGGGAGGTTCCCATACATTGATTTTGCCTACCCCCAGGGGCCGGTCATGCCTTTTGTCTATGTGATTGCCAGGCCGCTGGTTGATGCCTTTGGTGTTCTCGGAGGGCGTCTTTTCTCGGCATTGCTCGGCCTGGCCGGCCTTGTAATTGCTTCGTTACTCGCGGCCCGGCTGGTATCGCCGGAAAGAAGGAATCTTGCGGCATTTCTTGCCTTCTGCCTTGCTTCGGTAAACGTCTACCAGAACTATTACCTGGCTTCCGTTAAGACATATTCACTCTGCGCATTGTTCCTGGTGTCGGGTTTCCTTGCGCTGACATTTGCAAAAGGAAAATACGGCGGGCTTGCGGCATTTGCCTCGGGCATCCTGCTGGCCCTGGCGGCGGGTACGCGGACTTCGGCCGGAGCAGTCCTGCCGGTTGTTTTCATAGCGTTGTTTGCCGCGGTTGTGCAGGTGCGGAAGTGGCAGAACACGATTGATTCCAGCGGCGCCGGGGCAATTATCGGCGACGCCGCAGTGTCAAAAATAAATCCGTGGATATGGCTGTGGTTTACCGCAGGCGCCGTCCTGGCGGCACTTGTCATTTTCCTTCCTTTTGCGCTCAAGGCGCCTTCCGCCCTGTGGCTTGCGCTGGTTGAATATCATACCGGGCGGAGTTCCGGAAGCCTGGCTGCCGCGGTTGCCTACAAGGCCGGTTTCATTTCCAGGCTTGTGCAGGCATACTTTGTGCCGGTTGCCCTTCTTGCTGCCGGAGCATTGTTCATGCTGATGAACCGGCGCAGGACGGAGTGGCGGTCGCTGTTCAGCGTTGTGGGTGAGGCTCCGCTTCTCCGGGCAGTCCTGATTGCCATCTGGATCAGCGTGGCGGCGGTGAGCCTCCTGCATTTCTCGGCCCCTTTTCCATATGAAGACTACCAGGTGATTATCTTTCCCCTGTTTGCGGTGGCGGTTGCGGTGATGCTTGCCGGTTTTCCGGAATGTGATGCAAAACAGGCTCCGGGCCTTCCGGCTTTTCCCGGGGGATCATGGCTCCCGCTCCTGGTCCTGCTGTTGTGCACGGCTTCCGCTTTTTCATCGCCGATCAACCAGGCGTGGTTTGTCGGCCAGAGGGACAGGATATGGTGGCCGTTGAAGGATGAGGCTCCGCTCCGGAAGCTCCAGCGCGTCGGCAAAATCATCAAATCAATGACCAGGCCGGGTGATATCCTCCTGACCCAGGATGTGTACCTGGCTGTTGAGACCGGGTTGAGGCTTCCGCGTGGAATGGAAATGGGGCAGTTCTGTTATTTTCCATTCTGGAGCAGGGAGAAAGCGACTGCGTGCCATGTTTTGAACCGCGACATGATGCTGGACCTGCTGAATACCGTTGAGGCCCCCGTTGCCTCGTTCAGCGGGTACGGGTTGATAATTGGTTCGCCGGCAATCGTGAAACTGCCTAAGGCCGAGCAGGACCTGCTTTGGAAGGCTGTCAATGAACGTTACGCTCTGTCTGAGGAATTTGCCAATTTCGGCCAGGCTGACACGACACTGAAAATAATGAGGAGAAAAGACAGGGTCGAATAGGGACAGACTGGAAAACGGAGATGGGGCGGCATGAAAGAGGAAAAATGAAAAATGGCAATCATCCATGGTTATTGATGTTCCGGCGGCTGGGCGTGATTTGTTTCGTGGCGGCTGTTTCTTCGCAGGTGGCCCAGGCGCAGTCGCTGAAGTTCTCTAATCACCGCGAGGTTTCCATACCGGAATATGCGGTGCTTCGCATAGGACCATTTTATTCCAGCGTTTCTTTTTCCCAGTCGGTTGGTTACCGGTATACGAAGGGCAAGGGAACCGGCATTGATTACTTGTTCGAGAACCAGCGGGGAGAATTCCTGAAAGACGGTTCCGATTTTCCCCTTGTCTCGACGCTGGATTTGAGGAATTACCTTATTATTTCCCGGACCATGGATCTCGATATTTCCCTGCGGGCCAGCTATGCGCATTTTCCGATGAAGACGCAGAAGGACGAGTTCATTTTCAATCCTGTAGAGGAGGGGGTTTTCGGCGAGTTTTCCACGGAGTTTGAACTCACCCCTTTTGTCAAGGGTACTGCCTATGACAATGCCGCATACCGGACGGACTATGTTGACACAAGGGGACTGGCCGACAGGTACGGGGGTTCTGCATACGAGCATCTGCAGAACGAGGCGGGCGTGAACCTGGACTGGCTGATGGCGAAGGACAGGAACCTGGGGCTGAAGTTGAGCCGGACGGACATAGTCCCGAAGGATGAGAAGTTCAAGGAGCACCAGAGCGTTTCTTACGCGGAAAGCCTGGCGTACCAGCAGATATTCAATCCGCAAGTCCTGGCCGGTGTGAGCGCTTCGTTCGGCCAGTATTCATATACGGCCACAACCAACAACCGGCCGGACACTTCCTTCCAGACATTAATGGTTTCTTCCACCGTGGAACCAACCAAACAGACTGTTATTTCAGCCGCCGTCGGTTATTCACAGGTGTCGTCTGCCGGGGCTGGTTCGGTGACAAGCAGCATTCCGGACGGAACGATGGTGGGTTCGCTGTCTCTCAAAACTGAACTCGCCGAGGGGCTTGAGCACTCATTGCAGTATTCGCGGGCCCAGTCATCCGGTTTCAATACGGCCTTTGAAGTCAACGATAAGTACGGCTATCACCTTACCTGGAAGGACAGGAGCGGGATGGCGGCCGGCATATATTCCGAGTATACCACATCGCAGTCCAGCGACATCCGGTACGGTGAGTATACGGACTGGAGCAGCGGGGTTAATGCCTCGTATCCCCTTACGCAGATTGTCTCGCTCATGTTCGACAGTGTGTACTCGATAAGGAAGAACAAGGTGGCTCCCAGCAGTCAGCCGGTCAATGTCGAATTGGTCAATAATTATAACACCTGGTCCAGCAAGCTCGGCACTACTTTCCTGATTTACCAGAATGGCTCTGCCGCATCAGACCAGGTCATTTTCACCACTTATGTCCAGCATATCGAACGGAGCAGTGATGCGGATCTCCTCAACTACAGCCGGGATGTGTTTGTTGCAACGTTTACTTACAGCCATAAGTTCTGATATTCACAAAATACTGAAGAGGTTGGCCTGAATGAGAGGGTTGCGTAAAACAGTCTTTTACCTTGTTGCAGCAGTTTTTTTTATCTGGGTATATTCTCATTACCGGATGATTGCCGGGGATGAGAACGGCACGGCGCGTTTTGTCCTAGGGACCCTGTTCGCCTGGATCATTCTTGCCCGGAGGAAAAACAGCGATCAGGATTCTTGCCAGCCGGGCTGGACGGTTCCGGCGACTGCTGTTGCCGGCACAGTGCTGGTGGTTGGCGGGATAATATTCGATATTGGCCAGTTTGAATGGCTCGGCCTGATTGTCCTTTTCTATTCATGCCTCAGCTGGGCTTTTTCGCGGAGATATACCCGCGATATTGTGCAGGCGCTTTTTGTCCTCTACTGGATCCATCCATTACCCGGAAAGCTGTTCCTGAAATTCCAGATGCTGATGCAGGTATTGTCAGTAAAGGGGGCGGAATGGCTGCTTCATTGTTTCAATGTCCGTGTCTGGGCGGATGGCATTGTCCTCAATACGGGGTTCCAGGCTTTCCTGGTGCCTGATTCATGCAGCGGGATGGTGACGGCAGTTACCGTTCTGGTGACGGCGCTTGGTATCGGGATGCTGTTCCGCTTCAGATGGTTTGAGGTTGGTTTGCTTCTTATGGCCGGTGTTGTACAGGTCCTTGCGCTTAATATTCTCCGCATATTCTTCATGGTTGTCTGGTCGGCGCGCATGTCGCCGGAATGGGCGAATACATTCCTGCACGATACGCTTGGTATTCTGCTTCTCGCGGCCATCCTGCTTGTTCAGCTTGAGGCCGTTTTCTGGAGAACCTCGAAAGCAATGAAGAAAGAGGTAAATGAAGGGATAGAAGCAGGGGATGTAGAGGAGCCGGAACTGGCCACGATACTGCCCAGGTTCTGGCGTCTGCTGAGTGAATGGAAGTGGATCGGGTTAGCGGTGCTTCTCCTCGCCGGGACCCTGGCTGTTGCGCTCTATAAACACCGGCCGTCGCACCGGGCGGTAATGATAAGCGATGTTGTCGAAGGGCTGATGCTGCGCGATCTTGCCAAGGCCGAGAGGGCCATCGACCAGGCGCTTGGGCTGAAGCCTGGAGACCGGGATTTCATATCAAAACGCATTCATGTAATGGTGCTGCGCGGAAAGTACAATGAAGCCCTGGCCGAACTGAATTCCGCCGGCGGTCCCCGCGATACGACAGAGATGGTTTTGAAAAGCTTCGCATTGATGTCACTCAAGCAGGCCGATGCGGCAATTGCGCTGGTGGATTCTCTTTCCGAATCGGAGAAGAACATGCCCGGGGTTGCCATGATCAGGGCTGAATATGCGGTCGGCAGGAACAAGCCATCGGTTGTTGCTTCATGCGTGGTGCAGGCTTCGTCCGCTCCGCTGTTGATTCATCGTGTGCGCGCGCTGTTTCCTTATCTCGCGGCCCACAGGCAGTGGTGGGCAATTTCAGCCTCGTATAATGAGAGTGTTCCTTACAAGGAATGTTCCCAGCCGCTGATTGAGATATACGCGAACCTGGAACTTAATAATGTCTATCGCGCCTCGAAAATTCTGAAGGCCGCCCTTGCGTCGTGGCCGAATGACCCAAGGTTTGTAGGAAGTCTTTTCATGGTTGCCGCCAGGAGGCCGGGGAGCGAATGGGAGAATCTGTTTGCCGAAAATATAATGGCAAACATAAAGCATTTTGACGCGGACAGGCTGGGTTCGTACATGGAGTACTGTTTCAAGCTGAGCAGGCCGGACCTGGCATGGCTGCTGTATCTCAGGCTCAGGACAGTCGATCCCGGTGATCCGGCCCTGTATCTCGTTCCGGCTCAATTCGGGAACGTCTGGTTCTCTTTCCGGTGCCATCAACTCGGGATAGCGGCCGCGAACAGCAGCATAAAGATTGATATGAAACCTTTTTATGTCCTGACAAAAGACACGTCTTTGATGAGGTCTTTCTGGGAAAACGTGCCGCTTGCTGAGGAACTGGCCGGCAAATCTGTTGAAGGGAAGCGTATCGAATACCTGGCCAGGTGCATCGCAGAACTGGAGAAGAGGGAGAAAGCGGGAACTATAAACAGACGGATGTACATGACTTATCCGACTGCGCTGACAATGGCCGGAAGGTACAAAGATGCCGAAACAGTCCTTCGAAAGCTGATCAGTGAATATCCCGACGCCGAGAGAGAGCTGATCTATCAGCGTGCTGTCTTGTATGACCAGCAGGGCAAGCTTCAGGATTGCTATGAGACGCTGGTGAAATACCGGGCGCTGTCCGGTGGTTCTTATAACCTAAATGTGGACCTCATGATGGTCAATATGCTGATAAACCTGAACATGGGTGTTTGCGCCCTGGAAGTTGCGGAACGTGCCCGCGAGTCATTTCCTGATTCGAGCCTTGCATGCATGGCACTTGCTGCAGTCTGGGATGTGTTTGGTTTCAAGGACCAGGCGCTTTTCCTTTTGAGCCGGAAGGGTGATGACCAGTGTAATGCCAGGGCAGTTGCGCAGTTGCTTTATGAAACAGGATGTTTCAAGGAAGCAGAGAAACTGAGCAGGGCAATGGGATTTGGAATTTCCAGGAAACAGGTTGTAGTGAAACAGGGGTTCCTGGCGCCGCCGGCAGAATTATCCATCGCGGGAAAGTGGCCCAGGCCGTTATTGCCGGAGGAGATGGATCGTGAGGCGGAACGTACGGAAAGGGAGTTAAGCCAGTCCTCGAGTCCGTTTTTCAAACAGTTAAAACGTCTTTCCGCGGAATGGTACCGGGCACGGGGCCGTGGCGCTGTTTCCGACACAGGCAGATGGGCGGCCATTGGCCGTGATAACATTGAGAAAGCAGGCGCCCTTTACCAGCTGGCAATGCTGCAGGCACGGCAGAAACTTTATGACCAGGCGGCGAAAAGCACTGAAGAAGCCATTGTTTTCATGCCTAAATCGGCTGTGTTCTGGAGGGCGCTTATCGCCATGAAGCAGGGAAGCCCGGACATAATTGACAGCGCGCGACGGGCCTGTCCTTCCGACCCGGATATCTGGCTTGCTTACCTCGTGACTGGAATTAAGAGAAACGGCAACAAAAAGTGGCTGGACGAAGAGATAGAGAAAGCGGCAGCCCAGGTGAAGTTTTCTCCTGGAACGATGGTCAGGGCCGGGAATCTCCTGTTGAGGAAAGGGTTTACGGGGCAGGCCGGAGCTGCCGCGCGAAATGCGATAGACAGGTGCCGGGGAGCCCTTCCTGCCTATGTCCTGGGGCTGCAATGCGCATTGACAGCCGGGGATACGAAGTGGGCCCTGTCGTGTGTCCGGGGATGCATTGAGAATGCGCTGGATCCCCGCATGTTCTATTCGTTGATGGTGGATATCAAGTCCGTTGATAAAATGACAGATGCGGATGTCATTGCGGCGCTTGAATACCTCAAGGAACATTCCCCGAAAGAGACCCAGTGGACGGAGCGGCTCGGCGACGCTTACTTCCTGAAGGGGGATCTTGAAAGAGCCGACAGCATCCTTGACGAATTAACAGCCGGTAATTTCAGGGGGCTCAAGGTGAGGTCTCTTCTCCTTGCGGGGGAAACCGCACGGCTCGAAGAGGATTATACAAGGGCCATCAAAATACTTGAAAATGCTTACGCGGCCCATCCTGACATGGTAAGCGTATTGAACAATCTTGTTTATAACCTGGCGCGGAATGGTGACAACGCCGCGAACCTGAAGCGGGCCAGTGAGCTTCTTGTCAAACTGCTGGAAGTTGATGGAGAGTCGGCATTTGTGCTGGATACCGCGGCAGTGGTTTACATGAAGACCGGGGAACTTGAGAAAGCCAGGAAGTATTCCGAGAAAGCACGGAGCCTGGTCAGGAAGAACAGTTATGCCGCCGTTGAGATGGAGCTTAATGCGGCGGAAATCATGCTTCGAATGGGGGAGACCGGCGCGGCCAGGGATATGCTTAAGAAGCTTCAGCATGGGCCTGACCGTTCGCAGTTTATTGATTCCCGTATAGTTGAACTGTTGAGGAATATTGCAGACAGGTCGGAGAAGAAATAAGCCGGCAGGTGTTTGAGGCAGGAATGGCCGGACTCTGTTTGTCCGGGAAGGGCATTGGTATTGATATTTCCGGCAGCAGAAAAATATTGTGTCCAAGGATGATATTTATAGTAAGATAAAGTGTTGTCTGGCATAGGCTGGATTCTGCGGGGATAACGCGATGCACACGATGAAGAAGATGGTTAGAATCTATAAAGCCGGGCTGGCCTGCATTGCCCTGGCTGCCTTTCTTTCCCCGGGGTGTGCGACACGTAAAGACGTGGATGTCTCGGAGTTGTTGAGGAGCCTTAACGAGAAGCCGGCAACTGGATCCAAGTATGGCGGGCCGGACGCGCCAGAGCCGCCGAGCACGTTATTGCCTCCGGCCCCGACAGACGCGGCAGGAACGGCAGGGGCATCAGTTTCCGGCGATAAGATAACCATTCAGCCGGATTGTCTTGTGCAGGTGAGTGTCAAGGAAGACAGGCAGCTTGAAGGCAGTTATACTGTTAATGATATCGGGGCCATTGAAGTTGGTTATGTTGGGCCGGTGATTCTTTATAACATGACCGAAAAGGAGGCTGAACGGAAGATCCGGGAGGTGCTGGAGAGCAGGTATTTCAGGACGGCAACGGTGAATGTCAAGATACTCAAGGCTTCGTATGACAAGATAATGGTGCTTGGGGCTGTTAACAAGCCAGGCATTATAAAGATTGGGGCCGGTGACAGCATATCTTTGAACGACGCGCTTCTGCGGGCTGGCGGCCTCAGGCCGTCAATAAAGGGCGCCAAGGTAAGGCTTGTCAAGGGGGGGCTTACAAAGGCGGTTGCTTTTGACGGGGATGAGTATGCTCTGGTTAGCGAAGACGGCAAGCCGAGCATTCCTGATTTAAAACTGAAGAACAACGATGTTGTCTATGTGTTTTCAAGCGATGCCAGCACTCCTTCTGAAGTTGGCGAGAAGGAGGTTTATGTCCTTGGAGAAGTCCAGAAGCCGGGGGTATATCGTTTTTCCACGGCTGAACCGTGTTCCATGATGCATTTGCTTTTCAAACTTGGAGGCCTTCCCGCATATGCAAATGCCAAGAACATAAAGATCATGCGGCGCGACAAGAACGGCAATGAAAAGGAAATCAAGGTCAATGCCGAGAAGATACTGAAAGAGGGTAAGCCTGAAGACGATGTTACGCTTGAGAATGGCGACAGGATTGTGGTTCCCGCCAGGCGCATAAGTTTGTTTTAACAGGGAATTCGGGAGAAAATAATGCAACAGACTCCATTACAGCAGACTCCGCTACAGCAGAACATGGATTTCCGGGTCTACATTGGAGTTATTTTGTTCCGGTGGCAGATAATTACCGTTTTCTTTCTTTATTGCCTGCTCGTGGGGGTGCTTTACATTCATCTTGCTCCCAAGCGGCACCTTGTCGCCAGCAAGGTAATGATTTACCGGGATCCGCTCCTTGAAGTGTCAAGCAGCCTGGCGGTCACTGAAAGGACGTCCTTCCAGATGCACACTTTCCTGCTTCAAAACGAAAAGTACCGTGAACGCGCGGCAAGGGCATTGACGGAAGAATGGGGAAACAAGATAGGCAGTTTCAAGAAGATGGTGCTTCCCGTGACTGTTGACAAGGAGCGCGGCTTTGGATCGATGATAAATATCAGCGTGAAAAGCAGTGACCCGGCTTATGGTGTTGCTTTCCTGGACGCGCTCCTTACCGTGCATTCCAATGAGTGGCGCGCAATACAGGCGGAATCTTCCAAATCTGCCACGGAAAATCTGGACAAGGAGCTGTCGCATCTGGAAGAGAAGATAAAAGAGGCCGAAAACAATGTCATCGATTACAAGCGATTGAACGATGTGGCCAGGGTCGAGGGCCGGGCGAGCACGGAGTTGAGGTATCTCCAGGCGCTTATGGAGCGTCGCAGCATGTTGAGTACCGAATTGATGCTTCTTGAAGCTGAGTATCCTGCACTCAAGGGAATGAACCCTGCGGTGATAAGCGATGTTGCAAGTCTTACCCGTGAGACTGGAGCCGTTGAACCTGTCAGGGAAACAAGGGATACCGCCGAAGGTTTGAAGCAGAATGAATCCGGGGAGAATCCGCAGAATCCCCAGCTTCCCGGCGTTTTGGGAAACAATAAGTCGGCAGACAATAAAGCCAATGAAGGCCATGGCTGGCGCGATCTGAGGGTGAAACTCCTGCGGCTTCAACAGAAGGAAAAAGAACTTGCCGCCAACCTGAAGCCGGAGCATCCGGAACTGAAACGTGTTCGGGACGAGATTGCCAGCCTGAAAAACGATCTCGAAGTTGCCGCCGAGACAGAACTGGGAAGGATGAAGGACAGGCATGAAGCGCTGAAAATCCATTTGAATACCGTTGAAGCGGCTGAATATAAATGGAAGGCGCAGAACCTTCTTGCCAGCACAAGGCAATCAGAACTGAAACGAATCAGTGATGTAGTGGACCGTTTCGAGGCAAACTACAGGACTCTTTATACAAGGCTTTCGGATATGAAGATCCAGGAAGAGATGAAAGCCGAGCATTTTTATATTGTTGAGCCTCCTGTAAACAAACCGGAAAGCGTCTTTCCGGATCCATTGAAAATCCTTTTTGCTTCACTCGTCCTGGGGCTTTTCTCGGGCCTGGGCGCCGCAATAGTGATGCAGACGTTTGACAACAAGGTGCAGTCAATCGCTGACGTTGAGAATGGCCTGGGCATAAGATTCCTTGGCGGGGTTCCTTACTGGGTCCATAGCGGCCTGGAAAAAACCATCAGGCCGATAGTAACCGAGGAACATTCGACCGGCGCGATAGAGGCATACCGCGCATTGCGGACGGTTATTCTTGCCGCGCTTGCAAAGGAAAATGAGAAAATAGTGCTGATCACAAGCGCTGATTCCAGGGAGGGAAAAACGCTTACTGCGCTGAACCTGGCCATCATGATTTCACAGATGGACAAGAAAGTTCTCCTGGTGGATATGGACTTGCGGCGGGGAAGACTGCACCGGTCGCTCAGCCTTGAAAGAGAACCCGGAGTTACCGATGTGCTGAGAAACAGGCAGTCTATGAAAGAGATTGTGCAGAAGACGAGGATACCAAACCTTTTCCTGGCGCCTACAGGGAGTTCAATTGAGGATTCGGCAGAATTGCTGCAGTCTTCGGACGTTGCAGGAATGTTCGCGGATATACAGAACGATTACGACTATATCCTGATTGATACGTCGCCGCTGTTAAGGGTGACTGATACGGTAATTCTCGCAACGCATCGCATAGGTATGGTCGTCTACGTGGCCAGGGTTAATCATACACCGAAGCCGTTGATTAGGTATTCACTGGACATGATAAGCGATGCCAAGATCCTGGGCCTGATCATGAACAGCATAGAAATGCACAGGATAAGCAGCCTTTATTATGCGTACCAGTATCCCAACTATGCCTATTACAGCAATGCGTATGCTTATGGATACGACTATTACTATTATGGCGACCAGAAATCGCGCGGTGGAAGGCAGCTTCGCCGCATGAGCGAGTGGGACAGGAGAAAACATGCTTTTGGCCAGTGGCTGCGACGTACTTTCCTGCCGATGGAATAACCGGTCGCCTGTTGATTCAATAATGTCTCCCTGGCGGTAGTTTTGTTGTCGGAGCAAACGGCTTTAGCCGATGCGACGGCCGGCAAACCTGGTTCACGGAGAAAGAAGCTGGTGGTTTATGGTTTCACGTTCTCACTTTCATGGTTTTGCGTTCTGGATTGCGCTGATCGACCTTATTGCTTTGATTTCGGGAAGCCTGATAGCAGTTGTAATGCGCATTGGCCATGACGAGCTGTACGAATACATTTTCGGCCACATTGATGCGTGGATAATCTTTCTCGTCAGCATAATCCTTGCGAATTACCTGGCGGGCAGCTACAGGCTCCAGCATTCCTTTTCCCGCTTTAATGTTGTTGTGACATGGTTCTTCTCCATGTTCTTTTCGGTTCTTGTTTTGAGCGTTTTTTCCTATGCATGGCTGTTCAGGGTGCTCCTTGGCCGCGGCATATTATTCCTGTCAATAGCCTGCTACAGCATTCTTTCTTTCGTCTTGAAGGTGGCAGCTTACCGCGTACTGTTCACGAGGGATTTCTTCCTGTGCAGGACTGTTATTGCAGGTGTCGGGCCACAGGCCAGGGAAATGCAGAGAGTTATTGAGAACAAATTTGTCCTGCCGGTGCACAAGGTCATCGCATTCGTAGATGTGGAGAAAGAAGGAGAAGAGCAGAATTTCGGAAACAGTGCGGTTATTAATGGCGTTGCCGTAATCAACAGCACTGTCGAGACATTTGAAGGCATTATGCGGAACATGCGCGCCAATCTTGTAATTACTGCTTTCCAGGACCGCCAGAAGGAGAAACGCCTTTACTCGTTTTTGAGGCGTCTGCGTTTTGAGGGTATAGAAGTGCTCGACACTTTTGGGGCAATAGAGACCTATCTTGGCAAGACGCCGATTGATTTTGTCGACGAGGACATCATGACTCGCGTTGCCATGGAATCCAGGCTGCCAATGGTCCGCAGGGTAAAGCGGTTGATCGACATCATGATTGCCGCCGTCTCCATCCTGATATTCCTGCCCTTGATGTTGATGATAGCGGGGCTGATAAAGCTGAGCGAGCCGCACGGCCATATCCTCTATTTCCAGTCACGGGTTGGCCAGTTTGGAAAAGTGTTCAAGATATACAAATTCAGGACAATGCGGGAGGGCGCGGAACGGGACACGGGGCCCGTATGGTCTTCGAATTCCGATACAAGGGTCACCTGGCTGGGCCGTCTGCTCAGGAGATTCAGGCTGGATGAGCTGCCGCAGTTTTATAACGTTCTCCTGGGGGATATGAGCATTGTGGGGCCCAGGCCTGAACGTCCGGAACTGCACGCTGAACTCGAGAAAAAGATACCTTTTTTTGCGGAGCGGCTAAATGTGCCGCCGGGGCTTACCGGCTGGGCACAGGTACGTTATCCCTATGGTAATACTTTTGAAGATGCGGCAAAGAAGCTTGAATACGACTTGTATTATATCAAATTTCTTTCACTTGCCCTGGACCTGCAGATTGTTCTCCGTACCATCCGGATAATCTTTTTTGGCACTGAGAAATGATATGGGGATTGGATGCGCCTTGCGGAACTTAATATGAATAAAGCTCCTGTCATGTTTCCGTCGGCCGTTCTTCTGGTGTTCAATATATGACTTTCTTTTTCACATCCGTGTTTATTGTCCTCGTTTTCTGGCGGCCGCAGGAATGGCTTCTTCCCTGGATGTTCGGGTATCCGGTCCTGGATGCCGTGGTATGGCTGTTACTGATGTCTTTTATTGTCGAGGTGAACGCTGGTAAGATCCGTATCCCGAAAAACAGGGCTGTAATATACATGCTGATCGGATTGTGGGCGGCGGCTGTTCTTTCCCATGTCGCGAATTTCTATTTCCAGGGAATGCTTGATACAATACCGGAAGCCTTCAAGTACTGCTTCTTTACGGTCCTGCTTTTCTGCATTCTTGACAGCATAGAACGCCTCCGCGCTGTGGCCATAATGTTTGTCGTCATGGCCTGCTTGATGGCCGTTCATGCGATAATGCAGCAGAAGCTGGGATATGGTTTTACCGGCACGGGACCGATTCGTATCTACAAGACGGGAGTTGAGGAGCCGGTTGTGCGCAGTCTGTTCTTCGGAATATTTGAAGACCCGAACGATCTTGCCCAGATTCTTGTCACGTCCATTCCTTTTGCGTTTATCCTGACTAAGCGGCGTTCTGTTTTCGGGCTTGTCCTTGGGTGTGCAATCACTTATCTGCTTGTGCAGGGCGTAGTGGCAACACATTCACGCAGCGGGTTTGTCGCCCTGTCCGGGGTTGCTGCTGTTGTTTTCCTCCTGTTCCTGCCTTCGCGCTGGATGCCGGTACTGATGGCCTGCTATCTGGTCGGTGCGCTCGGGATGTGCCTTTTCTCAGGGGCGTGGCTGGATGAATCCGCCCATGACAGGGTGGTCTTCTGGGGGCTTGCCAATCAGACTTTCAAAAACAGTATTGTTAATTTCCTTTTCGGCATAGGTTATCTCATGTTCGGGCAGGTTGCCGGTGAGCGCGCCGCACACAATGCTTTTGTGCTGTGTTACACCGAACTGGGCATTGTGGGTTACTGGTTCTGGTTTGGACTGATAGTCCTTGGCATTACGGGTGCATGGCGCACAAGGGTGGTACTGGCGCACCCGGCAACTGTCGAGAAGGCCTGGATAAGAAGATTTGCAGGTCTCTGTATTGCCTCAACAACCGGATTCCTGGCCTCAGGATATTTCCTCAGCCGTACTTTCATATATCCCCTGTTTTTCCTGATGGCCATGCTGGGAGCACTGCCGGTCCTTGCCGATAAATATATGGAGGAAGAGCATCCGCTCCTGGTGAGACCGTTAAAAGACCTGCTGGTATTCAATACGTTGGCCACGATCTTGAGCATTGCTTACATTTACTTTTCAATTATCCTGCTGAACAGGGTTTTCTATGATTAATGATAAATCTGATTCCCGTAACAATCCTGTGGCGGAAGGCAGCGAAACAGCCGGTAAAAACCGCGCTGACAGACGGAGCGGAAAAATCGTTCCCCTGGTTCTTATCGCCTGCATGATCGTTGTGGCATTCTGGGAGGTAATGTCCAATCGCAGCCGCGATCTTTTCCAGGCTTTTGACCTGACTGCGGCCGACTTCAAGGGTTTTTCACCCGCCGGGCCTGGCTGGCTGGTCACAGGCGCACAGGTTGCCTCCACGCCGAATGAACCGAATATTATTTCCTTCAGGATGACCGCGCGCGGCGAAGGGCAGGGTTCCGCTGTTCCGGTCCTCGTCCGCGTTGTGCATGGTTACAACATGCATGACTGCATGCGCATCAAGGGCTACAAGGTTGAGATCATGGAAGACAGGCGTCCCGCAGCCGGGGCTGAGACCGGAACTTTGCCATCTTCCGTAACAGGACCTGCGGGCCGGCTCCAGGTCTGGCGCCTGACGTCAGGCGCCGGCGACGTTTCAATCTGGGTCACAAGTGTTCTAAGGGCCGGCGATTTCAATCCCACCGACGTGGATGTCCGCTCACTGCCGTTTCCAAGGATCGGGATACCTGATGATCCCAACTGGATTCCCAGGGGATTGACCCTGTCCAGCCTGCGGCATCCAGTCCAGAATTTCAGGCTCTTGCTTCGGGCGAAATGGAACAATTCCCGGTGCGATATCGCAACATTTCTGAAGCTGAAGACCCCGGCATGGGTCAACAACGAGCTGCTCACGCTGGTGGCATGTTCGGATTCCGAGTTCGTGAAGAAGGAAGAAGAAAAGGATGTTGCAGGGCAGGTTATTGCCGCCCATAAATTGATGCAGAACTGCCTCAGGACGTGGAGGTCAGCAACGATTCCCGTTAACTGACGGCTGGACCTGTTCCTGGAGAATAATATTCCCTGTGACAGCATCTGCGGCAGTACGGGAAAAGACCTGTGGACATCAAGTTACGCCGGAAACCCCTGAACGAATCGCTATTCCAGAGCTCCTGCGGAGTTGTTCCTGGATACTGGCCGAAATATATTCCCTGGCAGGGCCCCATGTCTCCTGTCGATGATATTACAAGTCGCCGCCAGGGGCCCAGGCACAGGTCCGTGAAACTGTCGGGTCCATCGCCGTAATATTGCCCCAGGTCGTCAATCCTGATGTCAGGTTCAAACCGGACGGTAAGCCTGTTGTTTCTCGCCAGTATACTGCTGACCTGGTCCTTCAGGGCTTTGATATCAATTGCGCCGGGCTTGAGGACAAAAGTTGATATCCGCGCGCGCGATGCCAGGGATTTCGTGGGCTCATCCAGGCGGAAGGCCTCTTGAGGTGACGCGAACATCAGGTGCTGGAATCTTATCTCGTCCAGTCCGAGTCTTTCTGCTTCTATTACGGTCTCAAGCAGGCTGCCCGTATTGTAGGGCGAAATTGTGCATTGGGTGCGAAGCGCCGGAGTGCGCCGGCCGACGGTCTTTTTGAGTTCGCCAATGGCCCTTATACCCGCGGAAATCGCCTCAAACGTTTTGTCGCGTATTGAGTCATGAATCTCGCGCGGGCCGTCAAGTGAGATGATTATCCTGTCAATTCCAGAATCCACAAGCTGTTTTGCTTTTCCGGCCAGCAAGGAACCGTTTGTGTTCATGGAAACATACATGCCCTTTGACTTGATGGCGGAAATGACCGGGAAGAGGGTTGGGGCCAGGAGTGGTTCGCCTCCGGTCAGGTAAAAAGTCGGGGCGAAGACTGCCAGTTCATTTATCAGTGAACGGTATTCTTCCTCGGAAAGCTCCTGGCCAGGAGATGTCCAGGACCATGTTTCCTCCCGTATGTCGGGACTCCTGTCGTAACACATTTTACAGCGTATGTTGCAGTTCTCCGTGAGCCGGAGCACCACAAGCACCGGCCAGGGACTTGATCCGTCGGCTTTCCTGAACCAGGCGGTCCGGACATTCCTTATAATCCGACTCATGCCGGTGAAAAAGTATATTGCTGAGATGGGATATTGAACCAGGTTCATTGTCGATTTTCCGCCGGAGATTGCCCGGTTGTACTGAGGTAAGTGTCTCCATAGGCTTTCAGCATGTTTGAAATAGGGAACTGCAGTTCTGCAATCTGCCTGCCTTTTTGTCCCATGGTTTCCGCCATGCCGTGTTCTTTGAGAAGAAGAATGGTTTTTGCGGAGAATTCTTTCTCATCTCCTGTGCCGGCAAGAAAGCCGTTCTCGCCCTGTTTTACCAGTTCCGTAATGCCGTCGGTCCTTGTTGCAACAACGGGTTTCCCTGCGGCCATATATTCCTGGATGGCCAGCGGCAGCCCCTCGCTGAGACTTGCAAGAACACAGACGTCTGCAATTGCCAGCAGTTCAGGAACATCCGTTCTTGTCCCGATGAAATGCACTTTGTCTTTCAGCCCGCGCCGGGCGGTGAGTCTCAGGAGCGAATTCCCCAAAGTGCCGTCGCCGGCCAGCAGGTAGTGGCAGCGTGGTATTTCCCGGCAGACCTGCGCCGCTGAACGGACGACAAGGGAATGAAGCTTCGGGGGATCGAGGCGGGCTGCGCAAACCACCAGCCTGGCATCTGTCGGCAGTCCCAGTTCTGCCAGCTTTGCCTGCCGGTTTACAGTATTGCCGAACCGTTTGAGGTCGACACCGTACGGAATCCTGAAGAGCGGGACTTTGCCACGCGTCATCCTGCGGGCGTCCTCGGCCAGGTGTTCCGCAACAGCCGTGATCGCAGAACACCTGCGCAGGAGGAATCCGTAAATCAGTTTTTTCATGAAATTCAGTTTCTGGTGGCCGCCGTGGAGCGCAGCGATGATCCCTGGTTTTGCGGCGGATAGTACGGCGCACCGTGCCGCTAACGTCGAACTGAATTCGTGCATATGGACTAAATCGGGCCCGATACCCGCAATTTCTTTTCTCAGGCGCTGGATGGCGCCAGGATCGAAGCCCGCATCCTTGGCAAGGTGACGTACGTCGTAACCGTCCTTTCGAAGTTGTTCCCAGTAGGGACCCTTCTGGCGCAAGGTCAGTATCGTATTGGCGAATTGCCGCGGGTCGAGCCCGCGAACAAGCTGGTTCAGGAAGTTCTCTTTTCCTCCGACCTCCATTCCCCAGATTAAATGCAGGATCTTTGTCATTTGTTACCGCTTTCCCGGGCTTTGAAAAGAGAGAATAACATTGAGCAGTTAGAATGTATGTCAAATGTCGCTTCAACTTTTTGCCGTGCGGCAGAAGCGAGCCGGCCTGCCAGCCCGGTATCGTCCAGCAGTCTTGTAATGGCGTTCTTAATGGCGGCAGGATCCCGTTCGGGGACAAGCAGGCCGTTGACATTGTTTTCAACGGCTTCAGGAATACCAAAGACATCTGAGGCAACAACCGGAACACCGCTGGCCATGGCTTCCATTACAACATTTGGCAGGCCGTCGTGGGACCCGTGTGCCGGGTCCACCGCGGGCATCACAAAAACCGCGGCCATACCCAGGTGTTCGATGATCTCCTTTTCCGGAAGTCTGCCGGCAAGCCTTGCATTTGTCATTCCGTTCCGGCTTATAAGGTCCTGGAGGAAAGTTCTCTGCGGCCCTTCTCCGATGATGACAGCTTTGAACCTGCGGCCCTCTGCATTAAGGAGGCGGCAGGCTTCGATGAGGTATTCGAATCCCTTTGTCGGAACAAGCTGGCCGACGGCCAGGATGAGCGGGATATCCGCCGGCGCTTTGCTTTTGCGCATTCTGAATCTGTCCAGGTCAATGCCATTGTAAACAAGGTGGAACTTCTTTTCGTCCGTGCCCGGGTAAATCCGGCGCAGGTAATCCAGGGTATAACGGCAGTTAAACACCACGGCCGATGCCTTTTCTATTTTCTCAGGGATCAGTATTCTTGTTGAATATATATCATACGCGTGGAAGGCGAAGCTGAAAGGAATGCCGGAGAGTTCCGACGCTATCATCGCCGCGGTGGCGGGATGCGTGGACCAGTGGGCGTGGATGCGGTCGAAATTTCCTTCACGCAGCAGACGCGCCAGGTGGAGGCTCTTCGGGAATACAGCCAGCGACTTCAGCAGGTTGACCGGGCTTTTCCAGGTCCCGGCAATGACCAAAGCCAGGAGCGACAGGCAGGCGCGCGGCGCGGCTGCCAGCATGATACAGGAAGAAGCAAAGATTATTGGCGAAAGGAAACCCGTATAGATGATGCTGGTGGAACTTATATCTGCTGCAGAACCATCCCGTTCGCACGCTCCAATAACCGGGAAGACCGTGATCGCCGCGCCCTGTGCAGCCATTTCGTTTATTTCCCTGCGTATGAAAGTCTGGTATGGGTGCGGATAGCGCGAAACAAAATAGGCAATTTTCACAGAGTCTCCGCTCCGATTTATTATTTTACCGGTCCGCCGGCCGGCTGGACCAATTTCCGTGTCGGCCTCGTTGATAATACAAAAGCCAGCGCCATGACGCAGTAGATGACAGTGAACATTATCGAGCTTCTTATGTCAAACAGGGTGCCGGTGATGGCGAACGGGCTGATTGCTATCAGCGACAGGACAGCAGCCGGCATGGCGGTCCGCAGGTAACCCAGGCCGGGGACATAGGTGCTCCACTTTGGAAGGAGCATCAGGAACATGGCTGATTCCGCAAACAAAACGGCTATGGCAGGCGCCATGTAGTCGCAGCTCCTGACAAGTGCGATGAGGATGATAATGCTGATGATAATGCTGACCAGGCGCACCTGCAGCACCCGCTTCTGGTCGCTTGCGGCATATGCAAGCCGTTCAATGAGCCCGTAGTTCAGGCTGAGCGGCACAGCCAGCATGAGAATGAAAAGAGGATACCAGCAGTTCAACAGCTCGGGCCCGAACAGGAAGAATAGGACCCGCTGTGAGTTGAGCGCAACCAGCAGGCTCAGGGGTATGCCGGCCCAGCAGAAGAAACGGATGAGAAAACCGGCTGTCTTCCTGAGTTCGTCAGTGGATGTTGTCCGGAGCCGCGAAATGGTCGGAAATGCCGCCACCATGGTCAGCATGCCGAGGGCCGTGCAACCTTCGAAGATTTTCATGGAAGCTGCAAAGCTTCCGACAGCGTCCACGCCGCTGAAATACTGCAGGGCTGTCATGCCCGAACCAAGGTAAACAAGGGTCAACAGCTGGGTTGAGCCTATCGGGGCGGATCTTTTCAGCAATTCCCAGATTGCGCCGGTATTCCACAGGGGTTTTATGTCATCTTTTCTTCCAAGGCAGATAACCATACCCCATATCAGGGCGGTCAGGCTCCTGAAACAGTAGGCCACGGCGACGCCCTTGATGCCGAATCCAAGGTAAAGTGCCACGAGCCCGATGCACAGGCCGACAAGGTTGTACGTTCCTTCTGCCAGCGCAAACATATCGACCCTTTCGATTCCCTGCACTACGGAAAAGAAAAGGTCGGCAATGATTTCCATGACCATACCGATTCCCATTACCGCGAGGACCCACGGGAGGAGCGATGATTGGGCTATGCTGAAGCCGATGGCAACGATAACGGGGTATATCAGCAGGGAAGCCAGGATCCGCCAGGCAAATGTGTTCCTCACAAGCGGGCCGGCTCCGGGCAGGTTTGCCGAGATATCGCGTACAATAAGGATGTTTGAGCCAAACACTGCCAGGCGGATGCCCAGTTCGATAAGGAAGAGAGAAAGGCAATAAAGCCCGAAATCCGCTTTACTGGAGATACGGATGATGACAATGCCCAGGAGAAGGGCCGAGCATTTCCGGACAATGAATGAAAGGTAAATGCTGAGGGTGTTTCTTGTAAGCCTGCGAAATGTCGGATTATCAAGCATGGTCTATTCTTGCTTTCTTTGCCTGCCTGTTCCCATCGTTTATGGTGCTCAAACGTGGAACGCATAAAAGCACCTTTCTCCTGCACGATCAAGAACATCATTCAGGTGGGTTCGGCTCTTTGCTGTTTCAAGTGGGTTGGGAGTCTCTAATACAAATGACATATATCCACTGAGCTTCACCCTCACCTTCATCCTCTCCCCTCGAGGGTGTACAGACCGGGGACATAGGTAACACCCGTTCGGACACATAGGTAACACTTTTAGGTATGATGCCTAAGAAACAAAGGAGGGTGTCATGCCTTGGAAAGAGGTTACCGTTATGTCTCTGAGAAAAGAGTTTATTATGATGGCAAGGCAGTCTGAAGTCCTAGCCCTTGGCCAGGTGTAGACTCGTCCTGCATTTCGTTTCTTTGCGCAAACATTTCGGGTCAGATGGCTTTCAGGGTCCCGCTCCGGAGCGGGATCCGTCCGGCAAGGCGGAGCGCTCGCCGTAATACTCATGGTATGCGACGAGCGCGACAACACAGCCGGGAATGCCATATCACACGAAAGATTTGCGTCGAAATGCGGGACGCTTTCTTAGGTTGATACCTGTACCCACAGGCAGGCGACTCCCTAGTATTCAAACTGAATTTCAGACTGAAGGAAGACACAGGGTTTGTTCTATGGATGAGAGTTGGAACGATGAGGCAAGCTTGCGAAGGCGCGGGAGCGTCCGTGTGACCAGCAGGGTTCTTCTTGTTTTCTTCCGCCAGGGGAGTTCCGTACCCTCGGGAATGCCCTGCCATTCATAAGGGTGCAGGTATATGCATGCAGGCTGCTGAATCCGTTCACAATAACGCATCAGCATCGGGATCGCAAATCCCGGAAGAATCCTTAATGATAATCCTCCAAGAATACCCAGCCTGTAAAAGCCGAGCCTGACGAGCGGGACCGGGACTTCGATTATGCCCGGGATTTGACTTATGCTTTTGCCGATCAATCCCGCATCGATACGCAGGCTTGAGTCATAGGAGAAACCTTCTTCGGCAAGGATTTCGAAGAACCATTTTAAGTTCTGGTTTACGGAAAAATACGGGGCCCTGAATCCATGGCAGCGCATGCCGGTGATGTCTTCTATTACAGCCTTTGCTTTCTTGAGGCCGGCCCTGAACTCGGCTGGCGGGGTCTCGTCAACCCTCCGGTGCGTCATCCCGTGGCATGCCACGCCGTGCCCGGCCTTTGCGCATTTCCGAATGATGTCCTTGAGGACAGGCGCATCGTCAGCCAGGATGAAGAATGTGGCCGAAGTTTTACATTCTTCAAGTACCTGCAGGATATTTTCCATGGCCGGCCTGAGGTCGTGTCCGGAACCATTGCCGGGCATGTCCGTCCCGCGGTACCAGTCTTCGACGTCTATTGTGAGAAAATGCTTCATGGGGCCGGTTCCTCGCGCTCGATGTTCCACGAATCCCAGTTCCTGCCGCGGATTACATCGGTCAGGCCCGCGCACGCGGCCATGTTGGACATCACAAAATACTTAACGATCCGGGTCAGCCGTGACGGAACCAGGGCCGCTGAATAGAAGAGTAATTGTGCAGCCAGGCACCAGAGGAAGAAAGTCTTTGAAACCAGCATGGCGTTTATAATGAGAAGCGCGATCATCACCCAGCCGGCAAGCCACCGCAGCAGTTTGTGCGAGAGGATCAGGAAAGAGACAACGGGAAAGCGGAAAGGGTTCAACAAACCGCTGACTGCCAGGAGTCCGCGGATACCCCTCGCGACTGTTCTTCTCTTCCGGGTGAATTCACCGGATTCGGTTCCCGAAAGTTTTTCCCAGGAAAGGGCCGTTTCCTCGTAAAGGACCTTTTCCCCTCTTTCCAGTACTCTCAGGATGTTAACGAAATCGTCCGGCACGCCCGGCGGAAGAGGCTGGAAACAGGAACGTCTCAGGGCGTAAAGGGAACCGTCTCCGCCTATAACCCGGCCAATTGTTCCCTCGGCTTTCTTGGTAGCGCTTTCGTACGAATTATAGAGGCGGGCTGATTCCCCTGTGCCAGCAGGATGTTTTTCGCTGTCAGACCGGTGTCCGCATACTGCGCCGACGGTCCGGTCCGAGAAATGTTTTACCAGTTCCCGGATTGCCTTTTCATGGATCAGGATGTCCGCGTCCGAGATCACAAGGATGTCGCTGCCGGCATCCAGCGCCATGGTATTGATGGCGCTGGTCTTGCCGCGGCCTGGGCTGACGGTAATGAGTTTGATCCGCGGATTTCCAAGCCTGCGGACCACATCTTCCGTGCCGTCGGTGCTTCCGTCCGACAGGACAACCATTTGTAATTTGTCAGCCGGGTAATCTGAAGCAAAGGTATTGGCGATTTTCCCGGCAATGTTTTTCTGTTCATTGCGGGCGGCAGTCAGCACGGCTACGGTTGGTTCAAAAGGCGGGGGATTATGTTTGCTCCCGAAAAGGCCGGCCAGCCGCAATCCAATGGGAAAGATTACAAAGACATAAAGGAGCAGGCCAGCAAGTGCGAAAAAAGCATATTCCATTTTTTCCTTTTCCCGCGGATATTTGCTCAATCGTGGTCAACAATTCTGAGCCGAAATTCAACATTCCCTGTTGTTGAGTTGGGGCGAGAATATCAGTTATGCGAGACCGAACTCAAGCGAGAACGGGTGGTGAGATTGACAACGACAGAAACAGGCCCGAAAACCTCTCCCGGAAGGAGTCACGCAGATGACAGGATTAAATCAACAGGAGCAGGGTGGGGCAGTAGAGAAGCTGAAGGAACTTTCGGTTGAATACCTGGAATGGAGGTTGTCGCTGAACACCAGCGCTGCCACGTTGCGATCACAGGGCCGCAACCTGACAAACTTTATTCAGTGGCTTGACCAGAAGATGCAGGTCAGGCCAGCCGCAGAATTACAGGGTGAACATCTTCGGGCATGGCAGGTATTTCTTCCCTCCAGGCTTACCAGGCTGGGACGTCCACTGATGGCGAGAAGTATCAATAATTACATTGTGGCAATCGCGGGATTCCTTCACTACCTGGTTGATCAGGGAATGATTCAGAAAAGCGTACCGGATTCACTTTACTATGTGTGCGCGGCCTTGAATTAATGAGACCAAAATTCATGATTAATAGGGTTACACTTTTTACTCTTCAGCACGGTTGCCAGGCCGTGCCTGCGTAACCATGTTTCCACGGCCACGCGCCATATAG
>Ga0172375_10002258_pt1 | contig 30212 bp, 19 predicted proteins | sample LakKiv1m_FD_114537 | JGI IMG/M metagenome (GOLD analysis project Ga0172375, IMG submission 114537) | Freshwater microbial communities from Kabuno Bay, South-Kivu, Congo - kab_092012_11.1m | ecosystem: Environmental > Aquatic > Freshwater > Lake | place: Democratic Republic of the Congo... | reverse complement strand
TCGGGATATGCAGGATCGGATACATCTACCATTACCAGACCGGAGACGGCATCCGAGATATAGGCGCGTTCGTCTTTGATGAAAACATCGTGGGCGTAGCCGTGAGTATCATAACTGGAAACCACATGTGGCTGTGTGGGATCGGAAATATCCACAATCTGAAGACCTTTTTTATCTGCAGCCACATAAGCATAGTTTCCTGCAACGTACAATCCCCGGGCTGCGCCGGGCAGAGGACAGTTGCCTGCCAGATGTGGCGCGACAGGATCGGAAACGTCGATAATCTGCAGACCCGAATCATAATCGGCCACATAGGCGTAATTGCCCACAACACTGATTCCTCTGGCGTAACCGGATGTATCAAGGTTCGAAACCACTACCGGATTGGTTTTATCTGAGATGTCAATAATCTGCAGACCGTAATCATAATCGGGAACATAAGCGTAATCGCCCTGAACAAAGACACCGTAGGCGTTTCCGGCAGTATCAATGGAACCTGCTTTTACAGGTGCTTTCGCATCGCTGATATCGATGATGCTGAGACCCGCACCGGAATCCGCCAGATAAACATAGTTGCCTTCAATGAAAACTCCGGCGGCAAAATCTGAACAGGGAACAGCCGAAACAAACTGCGGATGTCCTGGGCGTTCCACATCGATGATCTGCAGACCGTAATAACCATCGGGAACATAGGCGTAGCCCTCAGACACTGTCACGCCAAAGGCAAAGCCCGGAGTATCGTAAACGCCCACGACCCGCAGAGCGCTCATATCACTGGTATCCAGCGTCAGAAGACCGCGCTGATTATCGGCCACATAGGCGCGCCCTTCAATGGCGAAAACGCCGAAGGCGTAACCGCTGGTATCATAATTTGCGGCGATAAACGGCTCGGTCACATCGGAAACGTCTATGACCTGCAAACCGGACTGCCAGTCAGCCACATAGGCATAATGGCCCTCAAGATTGACGCGGAAGGCGTAGCTGGGAGTATCAACAGAACCGACCGATTGTGGATTTTCAGGATCTGAAACGTCTATTATGTTCAGGCCCGCTGAATGATCGGCCACATAAGCATAATTGTTGCGCACACGCACATGATTAGCATAACCGGGAGTGTTGAACTGCCCCAGCAGACGCGGCAGGCTTCTGTCGGCCACATCCACAATCAGCAATCCCGCAGACCGGTCGGCAATGTAGAGATAATCTCCTACCGCATCCACACCCTGTGCCATATCGATGGAGTCTATCATCCCGACATACTGCGGTGCGCTCTTATCACTTACATCCAGAATGAAAACGCCGGCACTGTCGTCGGCCACATAGGCATAATCGTCGTATTCAATAACATCCAGGGCGTTTCCAGGCGTATCGAAGAATCCAACCGGATAAGGTGCAGTCGGGTCGGAGACATCCAGAATTAGCAGACCGGAGCTGTTATCGGCCACATAGACATACGAACCGGAAACATAAATTCTCTTGGCCAGACCATCCGTATCATAACTGCCAACCAGCAGCGGCGAGCCTTCGAGAACATCTTCGAAGATATAAACACCGCCGTCTTCATTGGCGATGTAGATATAGCCTTCAGAATAGAATACGCCTCTGGCGGTGCCGCCGAAATTAGACAGCGGATCGGGTGAACAGACACACAGAGCCTCACCCGAACTGTCGTCACAGTCATCAGGACAGTCAAGCTGCGGATTTCCGCATGCCGGCAGGCAGATAGTATCGAGGTCGTTGTCCTGATAACCGTCGGCGCACTTGCCGCAGAACTGGCCGCCATAACCATCGAAGCACTCGCAGTAATCGTCGCCGCCGCACCAGCCGTGGGCGCTGCAATCGTATGCCTCTCCTTGACAGTGGGTTGCATCCACGCCTTCGCCGTCGCAGACATCGGCGGCACTGCACAGCTCACCGTCATCGCAAGTCTGGCCTTTGGCTTTTATAGCGTCAACAGGACAATCTTCCGAAAGTCCGTTGCAGAATTCTGTAATATCGCAGATGCCTTCCGAAGCCCGGCATGGTGTGCCTCCAGGCAGCAGCAGGTCATCGGGGCAGACAGCAGTCTGACCGTCGCAGGTTTCTTCCGGGTCGCACAGACCGCGCGACTCGTGACAGACTTCTCCCTCTTTGCGCAGGACATTTTCCGGGCAGGCCTTCGACTCTCCGTCGCATAATTCGCTCATGTCGCAACCGCCTACAGAAACGCGGCAGACCGTATTTTTTGCTTTTATGGAATCATCCGGACATACATTTGAAATGCCGTCACAGAATTCGGCAGCATCGCATTCGTCCTGCGCTTCACGGCATTTTTCGTGGGATTTGCGGTCTGCGGGACAGTCGTTGTGCATGCCGTCGCAGAATTCAGCCTCGTCGCATTCTCCCGAAGCCAGGCGGCATTCTTCTACGGTTTTTGCATCTTCCGGACAGTTGATGCTTTCGCCGTCACAATATTCTGCAGCGTCGCACTGACCGGCTGAGTCACGACATAAACTGCCCGCCTCGGCCGGACTCCAGCCGGCGGAATTAAGATCGCTGTCGCAAACGCTGCACGGCAGCTCCGGCGGCAGATAGCCATCGGCAACGCAGGAGCCTTCGATGTCACAGAAACCGGAGGCGCACACACACAGGCCGCTGGAATGATCGCAGACTTTATTAAGTTCGGCAGGGCAGTCTTCTTCACATTCGATAAAGGGTTGTTCTTCCTCTTCGGCATCGCCATCAACAGTGATGTCCATGTCGCCGATGTTAACATCATCTTCATCAGGCAGTTGCGGCAGGTCGGTATCTCCGTCGATTTCATGAATGAAATCGCCGTCTGCACCCTCGGGCAGGTCAGCGTCGCCATCGGCGGGCTCGACCTCCAGACAGGCGGACAACAGCAGCAGCGCCGTTGCAATCCCCCCAAGGATGAGCAGTTTCATAAAATTCATACCGTTACTGCCTTTTTAGATAACATTGCCGCCTGGAAAGACAGCGGCAGAAAGAACAGATACGATAATTTGACCATAACACGATTCAAACCTGCCGGAAAGCGATTTTCATATAGAAAAATGCTTATATTCTCTATAGTTTCAAGCTTTTTTTCCGGCACACAACTCAACATCGGGTCTTCCTCCATTAAACCCCAACAGTAGATATTATAGCAGATATAGAAGATATAGAAACATAATTCTTTAAAATCGACACTGTTTAAGCTTTTTCGCATAACGTTCTTTAGATTCTGATTCTGTAGCAGTGATTGTTATTGTATGTGTGAGAATATATACTGGTAATTATTATGTTATTTAAATTTAGTGTTTATTTACCGTTCTCTGCATAATGAACGATTATTGCAGTAGTGCTGCATTTAGCACTTGATTCGCCTTCTTAAAACGCAGATGCTTGGTTTGTGCCAGAGCAGAATTGTGAAACGAAAAGAGAGACAGCATGAAAAAATCGCAGCTCAACATTTTCTCTTATCGCGATTTCCGCCTTTTCATCCGGGATCGCCTGGCCGAGCTGAAAGCCATCGACTCCAAGTATTCTTATCAGTTTCTGGCTTCGCGGCTCGGGATTGCCAGCAAGAGCCACATTAAAATGGTGGTGGATGCAAAACACAACATCTCAATCGAGCTGGCCGAGCGTCTGGGCGGAATCTTCGAACTGAACCGTCGGGAGCAGGACTTCTTCCTGGCGCTGGTCGATTACGGGCAGGCCGCCGATGAGCGCTGCAAGCAGGCCGCGTTGGAGCGACTTTGCGCTTTCGGCAGTTTTTCGAAACTGCACCGACTCGACCTGAAGCAGATGGATTATTACGCCGATCCGCTGATGCTGGCCCTGCGCGAGATGGTGGAATTGAAGGATTTTTCGGAAAGCCCGGCTTACATATCCTCGCGTCTGCCATATAAAGTCAGTACGGCAGGCATCCGCAAAGCCATCGCGAAACTCATCGAACTGGGTCTGCTGGAAAGAGATACTGCCGGTCGTCTGCGCCACTGCGAGCATCACATCGCCACCGGCGATGACATGCGCTCACTGGCTGTCAGAAAATATTACCGACAGCGCTTCAAGGAAGCATCTGCCGCGCTGGAAATCCCTGCAGATCGTCGTCGCCTGGGCGGTCTGAGCTGCGCCGTTTCGCGAAGTACATACAAGAAAATATGCGATATTCTTGAGGAAAGCCTGGGTCGCATCTATGTTCTGCTGGACGAAGAGGAGGAGGCCGACGAAGTCTATCAGCTTGTAACGGCCATCTATCCTCTCACGCGACCGGCCTCCACCTATACTGATAAAAAATCTGCCAACTGTACCCCCGACAGTAAAGGAGATATGAAATGAAGAAGTTAACTCTGCGCTTACTGCCTGTTATCCTGTTCGTCGCATTATTCAGTGCGGCGTGTGCAGACAATTCTGACAACAATAATGAGTTTCTCGGTGGCGATAATGACGCCGATGCCACAGTGCGGGAGGAAAGCACCGGCTTCAAGGGCGGTTCGACGGTGGGCAATCCCTCCGAAGTCGATATACGCATTGTCACACGCGGCGGCCTGGAAGGCGGCCCGGACTGGGGAGAGATTTCGCTGGGCGTTCATAACGTTTTCCTTTCGAGCGGCATATGGAACAGCACCACCTTCGGCGAAGAGCTCATTTCAGATTCGGAAAACGACCATCGTCTGGAACTCGGCGAGCGCTCCAGAATGCGTCTGACGCTGGAGGCTCCGCCCGACATCGAATTCAGTTCGCTCGACCTGCGTCTGTCGAAAGACAGCGGTGCGTTCAAGGCCGAAGGCACGCTGGACGGCAGAAATATAAGCATCGAAACAGGGCTCTTCGGCCTGCTGCCATTCTCGGCACAGAGAGGCAATTACCGCTGGGAGGCCGACGGCAGCGACTCGCTGATAGCCGTGCTGGACACCGACGCCATGATAGCGCCCGAGACGCTGGCGGCCCTGCTGGAAGCCGACTCCGGCGACATCCGGGTGGATCTGAGCCACAACGAGAAATTTCTGACTGAAATCAACCGCAGCGTAATTGCGGCCTTCCGGCTTTATCGCGATCTGGACGGCGATGGTGTGCTGGATGCAAACGAGCAGGTCGAAACAAATCTGCTCTCTTACGGCAACCCCGACCGCGCCGAAAACTGGGATCAGACCTGGCCCGCTATGAGCTGCGCAAATATGGAAGAATCAGGATGGCAGGATCTGTCGCATGGATATAACTTTAAGTATATTTCAGGCAGCTCTCAGTTGGACTTGGTTGCACTCGAAAACGGTGAGCGTGGTTTATGGCAATTCGATGGAAGTAAGTGGCGCTATGTAGAGGTGCCGGACGAACTTATAAATAATAATGTATTTGACATTTGGCGGCGCGGGGTTGGAGACACTGTATTCGCTACCGATTATTCGGTTTTCGCTCTAAAGAACGGTGTGTGGCAGGAAGAGCTTCGCTATCTGGGCGGTAATGCCAATGATGTTGAATTGCTCCCTGTGAGCCCTGATGTCGCTTACCTTATAGTTACTGGCGCAGCCATTCTTGAAGGCATTTACGTTTATTCCGATGAACAATGGAGTCTGTTTGTTGATTTCAATGAAACTTCGTTTTTCGGCGGAGGCCCTGCCGTATCAAGCGATATAGTTTATGCAGGCGAAAACAAGCTCTGGCTTTTACGCAGAGATCAGCCTTCAAACATATGGCTTTGGGACGGCAACACATGGACCGAACGAGCCGATATTATTTCTGACATCGAAGCGCAATTCCACCCATTCGATGGTTTTAATCTTGATCTGCCGGAAAACGTTGTAGGGGGCGACGGTTGGCTTCTTTTTGCAATCGATGGCTACCTGGTTGAATGGGATAATGGTGAAGTAAGAACTTACGATCTTACTCAGTCGGAAGGAGTACCCGTCATAAAGAAAGCCTTTGCGCTCTCTAAGAACGACGTATGGTACTCCGCGATTTTGCCTGTTGCGAACCCGGTTGATGAGTGGCATGACAAACAAACAGTTCTGCTCCATCTTGACGGTTCGAATGTGACTAAGTTCATTCTTGAGAAAAATTCAAAGATATTGGATATGTGTGGTTCAGCAGGCAACAGCGTGTGGTTTACAGGAAATTCTACTGAGCCAGGCAACGCCGATGATGTTGAATTGCAAGTAGGAAGATTATGGTACTGGGATGGAGCAGAACTAAGCACTGTAATCAACCCTTCTTCAGACACAAGCATTGTTTCACCAGCCATTGACTCAATCAAGCTGTTATGGGGGACCAGCACCAGCAATATGTTTATGGCAACTTTTAACGGGCTATTGTTCAGGTTGTCAGGCGGTGTCTGGACACAGATGCAATTTCCCGCCATGGAATCTGTTCATTACATATTCAGCGCCAAGGCTTATGGATCTGATCAGGCGTATTTTATAACGCTTGGTGCGTTCGACGAGACAGATCAAGTGCATGATTGCTCCTTAATGCATTTCGATGGTGAAAACCTGGAAAAGCTCATGTCGTTCGACTGTGGAATTATAACTATGGAAGAATATGCCGTTCCTGCTTCAATGATGTATGTGGCGTCAAGCAGCAGCATTTGGATCGCCGGAAACGACAAAACCGATGGAAATGGTGTAGTTCTGCACTGGAACGGCGACAACGTCGAATACACAAAATTCAATGACTTTCCTGCGGTATATTCAATATTCGGAGTGGATGACAGTCACATCTGGATCATGACTTTCACATGGGAAGAGCGAAACTTTTCCTCAATGATGTTCTGGAACGGCTCAGGGTGGGAGGAGCAGAGTGTTGAGGTTTTTTTTCCAATAACTTCCAACTATGCATTTTCTGAGAATGATGTTTGGGGTTTGAGTGAAAACAAAATTGTTCACTATGACGGCAGCCAATGGTCGGTGGTGACAGAAATTGATAATCATTGGTTAAGTTCCATCCGTGGTTTCGGCATGGACAATCTTTTTATTGTCGGTTACAGGGGTTCCATGCTGCAGTGGAACGGCTCGGAGTGGAACGAATCAAGCGCCTGCACCGACAGCGAGCTTTCCAGCATACTTGGTCTGTCCGGGCGCGAGCTGTGGATTGGCGGCGAAGCCGGCGCGCTTATGCGCTATAGGGAATAATCTTATCTCTCGAAGGTCGCTACTGGAGCGACCCTCTCTTTCACTCCATAAGGAAAATCCCGGCTTTGAATTCAAGCCGGGATTTTCTATTTTTTAAAAATGACTGTTTCTCAGTCTTCCATTTCAGTCCAGGGTTCGGACCAGACGCTTTCGTATTCACCGTGAATGTAATCGTTCTCGCCGCACTTTATCAGCGCCAGGTCGCCATCCTGCCAGGTCAACTGGTGGCCGGAGCCCGCAGATTCCCACACGCTCGGCTCGGCCCAGTCTTCGGCCTCGGTATCCCATGAGTAATTATAAAGCGTATAGTCATAGCTCATGTCTTCGCGGAAAACATATTCAGCCACTTCCTTGCGGCTGGCCGCCGTCAGATCGTTTCCGGGGGCGATCTCGCGCAGCTCGTAGCTGTAAACATACTCGCCGGGGAAGAAACCCGCCTCGCCTGTAGCCTTGATAACATCGTTGAAATACAGCTCGTCACCTTTTTCGCTGGTGACGGCCATGCTGTAGCGCTCTTCGTATCTTACGCTGCCGCCTGAAGCGCCATAGGCCAGATAGAGTTCGCAGCCCTGATACTCCCAGGTGCCGGGCATGTTGAGCGCTTCGCCGTCGAAATAATTCAGAGTGCCGTTGGAACTGAAGGTGTATGTTGCACCGGTTATGGGATGCTCGAAGGAGCCTTCGCTCAGCAGATAAAGCTCGGCGTACTCCTCAGGTTCACCTTCACCTTCGCCTTCACCTTCACCTTCACCTTCACCTTCACCCTCGCCTTCACCTTCGCCTTCACCTTCGCCTTCACCTTCGCCTTCTCCCTCGCCTTCTCCCTCGCCTTCTCCCTCGCCTTCGCCTTCACCTTCGCCGCTGTCTTCAGAGCCGCAGGAATACATTACCGGAATCATGATAAACATCATCAGAACAAACATCAGTGTCATTTTCTTCATGGTCTTGACCTCTCCAGTTTTTTCACATTCTGCTTACTGTGTATTTTATTATTCTAAGGGGTCTGAATGCAATTATTTCGTTGGGCGTCTGCTGCCGCCTTTTAAATAAACAGAATGAAAATACTTATATCCGAAGACATAAAACATACGGCAGACATCTCAGTCGCCAGCCGACAGACTAAGACCAATCATTTATTCTGTAAGCCCGGAAACGCTGGCTTCTTCCGTGGGTGGATCGCAGGGCAGATCGATGTGGAAGCTTGTCTGCTGCATGGGTTCGCTTTCGAACCACAGCCTGCCGCCATGATCCTGTACGATACCATGACTGATTGATAGCCCCAGTCCGGTTCCCGTATTACGCGGCTTCGAGGTGAAGAAGGGGTCCATTATGCGGTGGCGGATATCGTCAGGAATACCCGGTCCCGAATCGGTAACGCTTATACGCACCCAGGCTTTGCCATCCTGATCAAAGGCAACAGCGCGTATTCCAATGATCTTGTTTTCATTATAGCCCTGGTAACGGGAGTTCAGCGCGTCACGGGCGTTGGTTATCAGGTTCATCAGAACCTGCATTATCTGGCGGCTGCGACATTTGATCTGCGGCAGATTTTCGTCCAGTTGCGGTTCAATACTGATCTGATCCTTGCGGATAATGGTTTTCACCAGCGACATCGTTATGTCTACAATTTCATAAACACTTGCCGGAGAAAATTTCTGTCTTTCGGGACGTGCGAATGAAAGCAGATTACGTACAATATCGGCAATGCGCAGGCTTTCAGACTTGATGCTGTTGCCGTAATGAGCCAGATCGCTGTCAGCCGGGACCTCGTCAAGCAGCATTTCGCTCATGCCTAAAATGATCTGGGCAGGATTGTTGATTTCGTGCGCCACGCCTGAGGCCAGTGTTCCCAATGATTCCAGACGCTGTTGCTGGCGCTGAAGATTTTCGTCGCGCCCGCGCTGTTCCTCAAGCAATTTACGCTCGGTGATGTCCCGGGCAATGGCCTGAAAAGCTATAGGTGCGCCATTGTCTGCAATAGTCTGCACTTTCTGCGAAAGCCAGCGTACTTCTCCACTTCTGGTTACAATCGGGAATTCCAGAATCGTGCTTTCGAGTCCTTTTACAGTATGCTCTTCGTAGAATTTAATTACTCTTTCGCGCCATTCCGGTTCTACATAAAAAACATAATGGCGTCCGATCACTTCTTCTCTGTTGTAGCCTATGAATTCGAGCCCATATTTATTGATATACTTCACATTCCCGTGCAGGTCTGTGTTGTAAATAATATCCTGACTGGATTCCACCAGATAACGGTAGCTCTGCTCGCTGTTGCGAAGCAACAGTTCGGCGTTGCGACGCTGCTCTATTTCACGGTTCAGGCTGCTGATGGTGGCTTTGAGATCCTCTGTTTTGCTTTCAACCTCGCTGCGCAGGCGCTCCTGGTAGCCTTCGTGCAGCGAATGGACTCTTTCGGCCTGAGCGAAAGAAAGCAGCAGACCGGTAGCAGCGAACGAAAAATGGAAGACGTATAGCGCCAGGTCCAGTTGCATCAGGCCCATTATGGTAGAAATGAAGAGCAGGCCCGATATCAGAGTAATGGTGAAAGACAGCAGGAAATAGCGCGCCGCCTTGAAACCGCGCCGGTATGAAATGACTGCGGCCGTCAGAAGAAGACTGATAACCGCCGCTCCGCATAAACTTGATAGAATGTTTGAGACGCGAAAATCAATCAGACTGCTTAATGTAGCCACAAGAGAACACGGTATGAGCAACAGCATCATACGATTAATACGCGGCATACGCCTGGCAGTTTCCAGAAAATGACGGGCATAAAGCAAACCCGTTATCATCAGCACTCCGCTGGTCAGGAGCGGAGCAAAGTATGAAATTCTACTCCAGCCTTCCGGCCAGATGTATTCGTCTGCCAGCCCGGCCAGACAGAGGTCGTAAACCAGAAAATTCAATCCCAGCAGAAAAAGATAAAGAAAATTGCGGTCTCGCAGCGAAATAAAAAGCAGCAGGTTGTAGAGCATCAGCGCCAGCAGAACGCCGACGAAAATGCCATAAATCATATGGTCTCTTGTGACGCCCAATAAAAATGCTTCGCGCTCAGAGAAACTGAATCCGACTATCATCACCGCCTTGGTTTCGAGACGGATATTAACCCGCATGCTCTGGCCGGGATCGAGTTGTATATTGAAAGCATGCTGGTGGTGCTTGAATTCTCTACTCTGCATAGGTACGCTTATTCCGCCGCGTAAATGCTGCTGTTCGCCGTTGCTTTTATCGATATAAACGTCTATGAGACCGATCTGAGGGTAGTCGTATGACAGCATCCAGTGATGCTTCGTCGTTCCTCTGTTTTCTGCATCGAAACGCAACCAGAGGGCCGAGACTGTCAGACCGTAGTTGAGAAAATCTTTTGCCGGAGATGTAAAATAATTGTCAGCTTTCCCGGCGCGGATATCTTCGATTCCGAGCCCTCCGGAAGTGTCCTCGAAAACCTCTAGATTCCGCGTGAGCGACAACTTCAAAGTAGAGTCATCCAGAACAATATTGTGCGGTGCGGCACAAATAACGCTCGGCGTCATAAGCAGAAGAGCGATAAAGGTGAGATAATATTTTATGTACTTCTTTTCTATCATCTGAATATGCTCGAAGCGGCTTGCGTGTGAAAAAACGCAGGGTTAATATAATAAATATAAAAGGAGAAAGAGCTTTCGTGTTTACAATATGAACACAAAGCCCGCTTGTTTTCAAGTAAATAATTGGAAAGCAGTCAATCCGCAGACCAGGTAACTGCTGTATTCAACGCAAATAACTTCGAGACAAAAAAAGATGGGCATTGATATGCCCATCCTGTCGAGTTGTTCGTCTTTTTTTTAGCGGCGGCGTCCGAAAATGCGCAGCATGTAAAGGAATAGATTTATGAAATCGAGATAGAGAATCAACGCTCCCATAATTGCGGCCTTCGAATGTTCCTGGCTGCCTTCTGAAGCCGAGAAAGCAAAAGCTTTGATTTTCTGCGTATCCCAGGCGGTCAGACCTACGAAAATCAATACACCCATGTATGTTGTCAGCCAGTAGAGCATTTCTGAATTCATGAACATATTTACAACGCTGGCGATAATGAGACCGAAGAGGCCCATCATCATGAAATGCCCCATGCCCGAAAGGTCACGCTTGGTGAAATATCCGAAGGCGCTCATACCGCCGAAAGTGGCGGCGCAGATGAAAAATGTCGAGGTTATGGATTCCTGAGTGTAGAGCAGAAATATAAACGAGATGGTAACTCCGTTTATTGCTGCGTAAGCCAGAAACATCAGCATGGCAACTGTGGCGCTGATGCGGTTGATGGCCCAGGAGAAGGCGATAACCAACGCCAGTTCGGCGATGATGAGACCGAAGAAAATACCCTGGGTCTGATATATCATCTTAAGGAGTTCCGGCGAACCCGCAATCGCCCAGGCTATTATGCCGGTTAAAGCCAGTCCCATTGCCATCCAGTTATATACCTTCACCATGAAGGCGCGAACTTCTGAGACAGCAGCACTCTGTTCTACCGGTATACCCTGTTCATATTGATTGAACTGCATGTTCATGCTCTTTCCTTGTTGTACTTAAACCACCTGAATCAGAACGGCATGCCGCCCTCGCCGAAGGATGCCAGTTTCTGTTGTACATTCTGCGTATAGGCATTGATCGAACGGGGATCAGCCGGATAGAAGCCTTCGGGGAAGCCCAGATCTTCAGCGATAGAGCCGATTACTTTGCGTGCGTCGATCCAGATCAGGCCGTTCATGGTGGGTGAACGCAACGGGGCGTATACGCCGGTCGACTTTATACCATCGCGCTCTATGGCCGGATAAGGCGCTTCGCAGGTGATCTCAGCCGGAGGATCCGGAATTATGCAGGCGTCTTCATATTCGACTTCGGCAAAGTGCCCCCAGTCGCGCTTGGTGTCTTCCTGACAATCCATGGTGTACCCGAACAGGCGTTCGGTTGCGCCTTCAGCGCTGTATGCAGCAATGATTTCGTAGGCTTCCTCGCCGCCCTCGTCAGTGTACTGCGCCACGACTTCGTGTCTGCTTAAAACCTGTAATACTCCGTCATCTGCCACCGCATCGGCGGCGTCGCTGATGGATTCCGTTAGCAGAGTGTCGGCAAAGTAGGCCTCGACCACCTCGTCTTCTGCAATGGTAAGCTCTTCGGTGTCGATAATTGCCGGATCGCCCGATTCTCCTGCCACCTCGCGGGAAACGACAGTTACCATAACGTTGTCGTTACCGACACCGCCGGTGGCATTGGCCGCGCCGCGGTCGTGCAGTTTAATCTGCAATTCGTCACCGGCGGCGAATTCAGCCGCACCGTAACCCAGACGGGCACACTCGACCGACTGCAGGAAGACCGGCTTGCCGGTAAAGGGGTTCGGCCCGATGTTGGTGAGGAATTCACGGAAGGGGAAGGGCCGCAGGAAGAAGGTATAGAAGTCGAACTGAATGGTGTTCTTCTCCAGACCAATCAGGTTAGGCAGTGTACCGCTGAAAAGCTTGGGAATGTCTTCGCCGTCGTCGCGGCTGCCGAAATACAGGTCGATCAGAGACTGAGCCTCTTCGCCCAGTTCTACCTCGAACATATCGGCCATGACTTCGATGGATACGGCCTGAATGATGAAGTCGGCCATGACGCCGATCATCATGAGAATGTCGTCTTCAAGCTGAGTGCGCAGATCGGCGTTGCCGTCCAGGTGAGCCATAAGCTGTTCCATGGTGGCTTCAGGCGAAAGATCCTGGCCCGACCACAGCATCAGAACCAGTTTTTCGCCGGAAATGAAATCACCTTGCATGCCATAATGATCCTTGTGCTTGATTTCAGTAGTGTCGTTGTGGATGTAAACGTCGTCCGCCTGATCGTCCGTTTCTTTTGCCATGAGCTTCATGGATTTGACGTAATCTTCGGCAAAAGCGTAGAGACAGTTGCGCGCTTCCGTCCAACGCTCGGCACCTATCTCTTCATCAACATTGAGGAAACCCGGATTGTCGCTCATGAACTTGGCGATATTTTCGATGTTCTGATCGATGTCGTTTTCTCCCTCTTCGTCGAAGTCGGCTTCATCCCAGTTGGCGTCCATGCTCTGCGATGAGGCCAGAGTAATAATCATATGGAAGATATTCAGCATGGAATTCATGTGATAAACGTCGGCCAGATCCCATTCGGAATGCATATCGATAATGGTGCGCTCTTTAATGACGATGGGGAAATGATCGAGTGTAAAAATAAAGTCGGGGCGTTCTTTCAGCCAGGCGAAGCGTTCAAGCTGGGTTTTGGACTCGGCATAAACTTCGCTGATGAGACGCACAATCTGTTCGCCGGGATTCTCCTCCTCGTCGCCGTCCGCCTTGACCTGCCCACCCGGTCCCATGCCGCTGCCGTATGACGAAATGAGTTCGTCCAGTATGCCGATCCAGCCCTGCAAAGTCGCCAGACTGAGTCCGAAGACCGCGTCGGTATTTTCCGGATCTATTTCATTGGCCTGTCCGAAAAATCCCTTGGCGTCGTCGGGAAGATTATCTCTAAGGGCCTGCTTGCCCTGCTCGATAAGAGCCGAGACATCAGTTTCCTCCGCATCGCCGTCGGAACCATTATCGCCATCGCTGTCTTCGGCGTCTTCCAGGTCTTCACCTGAGTCCTCAGCATCCCCGTCCTCGGAGTTGTCGATGTTGGTAGAACTGTCTTCACAAGCCGACAAAGTCAGCAGCATAAGAACCATGAAAACGGCGGCAAAATATTTTTTCATCACGGACTTCCTTTGCTTAATTTTGGAAGGGCTCGATTTCTCTCTGCATGCGTATCTGATAGGGCTTGAATTCAAGCTTGTCTAAAAATTTCCTGGTGCTGGCATCGTCTTCGGAAACTCCGGCCACAGCTTCGGTTACGCCATTCACGCGGAACCAAATGATGGCCGTGTCTATGAGTTGACGCCCTACGCCCTGACCGCGATGCTCTTCGCGTACCAGAACGGTGTAAATGACTCCGATGTGCTTGCGTCCCATTATACTGGTGCGTTCCTGAATCTCGGCCTCCAGCATACCGACCGCCTTGCCGCCCAGCTTGGCCAGAAGCAGCAGCTCGCGTTCGGAACGGGCTTTTTCTTTAAGCAGGTCGAAGGTTTCGACTTCATTGTAAGTGAAACTTTCCTTGATAAGCTCCATAGCCTCCGGAACTTCCCGGGGACCGACTTTCCATATCTGGGCGTCTTTGCTCATGGCTTTCCTCGAACAGTTAACGGTTACTTCAGTAATTTCATTTCATGATAATGCAAAGATGATCGTGCAGCAATTCGATTGTGCGCGTTTCATCACCTTTGGGAACCACAAATGAAAATGAATGCCGACGGTTGAAAACCTGTTTCCATGTAATTCTGGCTTCACGCAGCAGTTTTATGGCCAGTCCCAGACATGCTGCGTCCTCGCCGATGCCGGTGCCTATAACGCTTACAGTGCAGAATCCGGGTTCGAATGAAACCGAGCTACCCAGACGAGTTTCTATGGCATGGCGGCTCTTTTCCCAGTCGTGCAGGTTAAGCAGGTCTATCACGCACTCAAGACAACCCGAATCCGGGCCATCGAAAAGCATGTTGGACGGACTGATGCGACCATCGGCCAGCACTTCCAGAAATGTGCTCAGTTCCAGATCGTTGTGATAGCACAGTTTGACGTATACCACATCATGCTGGGAAGTCGCGGCGCGCAGCAGCCCTTCACGACGCTGTTCCTGTAATATCAGCGTACCTTCGCCGCCTTTGAACGTCGAAGTAAGCTTGATCTTAAGTCCGCAGGAGTGTGCGAATTCAATAGCGTCCGGCGAAAGCACATCGGCTCCGGCATCCGACAGGGCTTCCATCTCGTCGTAGTTTAGTTCCTTTATTTTGTGGGCTTTTTTAATCTTTGACGGATCTGCGGAGTACACGCCGTCCACATCCTTGCAGATTTCGCAATAGGATGCATGCATGGCCGCAGCCAGCGCCACCGCAGTAGTATCCGAACCGCCGCGTCCCAGCGTAGTGATTTCGCGCTTGTAACTCATGCCCTGATAACCGGCGACAATAACGATGCGGTCGCGGTCCAGTTCGTCCAGTATGCGCACCGGTCGCACGTCGATAATGCGGGCCTGCACATGATTGTCGGAGGTGATTATTCCCGACTGTGAACCGGTGAATGAAATGGCTTCGAAACCCAGTTCCTGAATAGCCATGGAAAGCAGCGACATGGTGATGCGCTCACCGGTGGACAGCAGCATGTCCAGCTCGCGTCTGCCTGGATTCTTTGTAATCTGCTTGGCCTGTTCGAGCAGGTCGTCTGTGGTTTTGCCCATGGCGGAAACTACCGCCACTACGCTGTAGCCTTCTTTCCGGGTCTCAACTATGCGTCTGGCAACCGCCCATATCTTTTCGACATCCGCCAGGGACGAGCCGCCGTATTTCTGTACAACGATATTCCTCAAAGTCCATCCTTAAAAACAAGTTAATCCAGTATTTCTTGTATCCTTTACAGGGCGCGCATGTCAAGGAATGAAAATGATTCCGGGCAATTATGAAATCTACGGAAAGAAAATCCAAAGTTGCCAGAAGAACGGTATTTTACATAAATCCATTAAAAATTAATTATGGGCATTCGACTGGGATACATTACTATAAGTATGAAATCGATTTACACATCAGCCGAGTGAAGAGAACGAAAAAGTAAACAGGCGGAAAGATGGAGATAACCCATGCGTTCGACCTCAATCATAGAAAAATTTCTTTTTATAATGGTCTTTGTCTGTATGGCGATTCTCTTTAACCCGCCAGCGGTCCGGGCGGATGAAGGCGAAAGCTACGATACGGTACTGTACTCTTCTCCTTACGTTTATCAGCGCAGCGGTCAAGGCTACGACATGTCCGTCAGTCTCATGTACGAACTGGGTTACGGATCACGCGAGAGCCGCAACTTTTCGCAGGAAGGCATAGAAAACGGTCTGCGGGCACGCTTTCAGCCATGGAGTTTTTTAGGTATTGAAGGCTTCGGTGGAATAGTGCTGGACAGCGACGGTGGCGGCTATAGAAGTGAAGCAGCTTCGATTGATGTAATTGCCCGCCCGCTCAATCAGGAACAGCATTATGTGAATGTCGATTTGGGAGCCGGTTACATTTATGATTACCGCAACGACAACATTCCCCGCGTCCGCCTTTCAATAGGTCGCAGCTTCAACAAGCTTGACCTCAGTTTAAGCGGATTGCTGGAAATTCCGGTAGGAGCATCCGGTCGCGATGAAGCTGACATAATGACTGCTCTGGCCATGTCTTACGCTTTTGCCAGGCAGTTCCGCGGCGGTCTTGAATTAGCTGGTGAGGATCTGGAAGGACTCTTCGAATCCGAAGAAGCCGAAGGTGGAGCCAAGATACTGTTTGGCCCCACTGCCAACTTCTACCTGCCGCTGGATTTCATGCTTAAATTCAACGCCGCTGCGGTATACGCATATACATCCAACCAGAATTACGCCACTGACACAAACGATCAGAATTCCACCGCACAGATAAAAAAGCCGGAGGAATGGGGTGTAATGGGCCGTATGGTGATCGGCTGGACCTGGCACTGAAATAAGTGCAAGCAGAAAGATCCAGTATTATCTTCAGAATCCCCTTAATCACTCTTCTTCGAAAATATAATCCTCTGCGGCAATACCGTCTTCACCGGCGTTGCCGTTCAAATCACCGCCTGTCCCGCCTGCACCCGGTTCGCCTACGGTAATTTCACAATCGATCATATAAGGGTCAGCTCCGTCAACACGGAAAACGCCGAAGGAACTGCCACCCGCACCACCGCCACCATTGCCGCCTGAACCACCGGCTTTGCCGTCGCCGCCGGAACCGCCGCCAAACGAAGCCGCCAGGGATGGATCGGGAGCGCTAGGGTCTCCTGAACCTCCAATGCCGCCGGAACCGCCGTTTCCGCCTGCGCCACCCCGGCGCCCATTACCGCCCAGACCGCCGTCACCAGCGATGAGATCAGTGTTTCTGAATAAGGGATTACAGCTTTTCACAAAGACGCCGAATGAACTTCCGCCGCCAGAACCGCCGTCTCCTCCCGTACCGCCACAGCCGCCAGCGCCGCCGCCGCCACCAGCGCCGCCATAATATTCACACCCCAAGGCATCGACACCCGCGGCCCCGCCGCCTGCTCCTCCTCCGCCGCCACCACCGTCAATGCCATCCCAGCCTTTTGAAGCGCTGGAGGGATACCAGAAATTACCGATAAGGCTGCCTTCATTCGAGCCGCCCTGACCGTTCTGGCCTTTGATAACAGCATAACCGGCAACACCGTCTTCTCCCGCTGCTCCGTCAAGACCCGCACCGCCGAGACCGAAGGGACTTGCGGAATTTTCCGCGTTATATCCACCCTGACCGGCGCACCATATGCCGCTGCTCTTGCAGGGAGTACCGCCGTCACCGCCCATCGACTGGCAGGTTGAAATTCCGCCTGTTCCCGGAGTCGGCATGGAGCATTCTCCGCGGCCAGGGGAGGAATCACTTTCGCAGCCGTTGCCGCCCGGCTCACCGTCGCCGCCATCAGCTCCGTCTGTGCCGACGCTTTCGCCGTTACGGCCTTTAAGACCATTATCGGCCCTTATGATGCAATCGGAAACGATCAACCCCGTGGAATTGACAATGTGCATGCCGTATGTTGAAACATCTACTACCTGTTTAGGAAGAGCTTTGATTTCGAAGCGACTGACGTTTGTAGTTGAATTGATGTTTCTGGCAGCCACTCCCACCTGATACCCGAAGATGCGCGTTTTCAGACCGGTATCGTGTTTCCAGCCGATTGGACTGGTGGGGCCGACGGCGTGTTCTTCGTAACCGCCATACAGATTGACACCCTGAATAAGCTCAACCTGCTCGTAATAGTCGCCGGTGGCCACCAATACGTTTTTTCTGTAATTGCTGGCAGCCGCCTTTTCAATAGCATCCTGAATGCTGTCCAGCGGCTGATCGAAAGTGCCTGGATTGGTCGGCAGACCGTCTTCCGCCACGAAATAGGAGTAGTATATTGTGCCGTCAATACCATCGCAGTCGGAGTCCACGCCGTCTACATCCGGCGGATCCACATCAGACTCCTGTTCACAATAGTAATTGCACTCGCCGCTGTCTATCTGGTAGTAGTTCGGCATGCACTCATGCGTCGCAGCCTGAAGTCGCACAATAGCGTCAAAATCGGTGTCTGTACCGGCGATGTAGAATACATAAGAAATCGCCAGATCGTAGACTCCTATTGTGTTTTCCACACCTTCAGCCTTCATCGTAAAGACATCCTCTTCATCACCGGCATCCAGAGTAATACAACCGCTGTCCGGGTTATTCGGTGTGTAATCGCCTACTTTCCAGGATGAAACATCGTCGTTTAAATACAGTGCGCACAATTCCACATCATTCGCCGTACTGCAGTTGCGCATAATGATCCTGGCGGGTTCCGGCAGAGTAGCTTCCGGCTGATTTGCATAATAAGTTCCGACATAGTATGGATTCGTAGCCACCTGCTCTACGCTTTGTCCGTTTATCTCAATACATATCTGCGGATTAGCACCTTTCCCGGACATATAAAGTTCAAAAATCGCCAGGTCGTCTTCACCACGACCCACTAACCGTGCAGTATATGTCTGCGCCAGCTCCGGTGTAAATTCCACTGTAAGACTGAAGCAGTCGGCTTCTGATGTATTGACACCTTCCGGCAATGGATCAAGCGTAAGTGGATAACTGTTGTCATCCACAATATCAAAAACGCCGTAGACATCATTGGTAATTTCCACTCCGCTGAAAGTCATCGGAAGTTGTCCGTGGTTGCATACGAGCACTTCCTTTAGGGCAGTAGCATTCACTTCGGTGGTCTCGAAATTGACTAACCCAGGTGTAATGGCAATAATTTCTTGAGTGGTTTCGCACTTGAGATCGATTCTTACTTCCGGCCTGTCCGGGTCGTTGGTATCGAATATCAGCGCGTTTTCGTACTCGCCGACTTCAACGGAATAGCAGGCCACGCTCATTTCGAATGTGCCGTTCATGGGAATAAGTTTCTGACCGTCGGCATCCAGACCGGCTGCCGGTAACTGGAAAAAGGTCTGTGACGGATCTTCCAGTCTGAAATTCGAAACCTGCAGGTTGGCGCAGCCGTCTGCACTTTCCATAACGTTTTTAATGGAAAAGGGAATTTCCGTATAGTGTTTTTCCGTTATCATACCGAAATCTATTTCGTCGTCGGGAGTCACTTCAATAAGCGGGTCGCCGTAGTTCTCATTCTTCAGTTCAACGACGAAAGGATCAGGGCTGTAGTTGATGTTGATTTCCAGTTGAGCCTGCATATCGGCGAAACCTGAACCCAGATAACCGATATCGACATCGATTTTTCCTCCCGGCAGCAGAGTGATGCTTTCGTTTTCAGCCAGTTCGTCTTCCGGCACTATGTAATAGTGCGGCATTGATTCGGATGTCAGACCGTAACGTACCACAATTTCACGTTCGGGCCCGAAATTCTCGATTCTGACGGTGCGGATTTCGATGTCACCTGCCATGACGCAGCCGAAATTCAATTCCATCGGCTCCACTGTGTAGGTGGGATCCTCGATATAGGCGTCGCCGTCAGCTTCGGAATCATTATCACCGGGGATATTATCGTCGCCGTCGATGAATATTCCATCCGCATCATCTTCTCCCCCATCCGCGTCACCGTAGTACCCTTCGACCTGGTCATAATCGGAGTCGTTTATTACTCCCATTATGGTACTGTCACTGCAGGCGCAAAGAATTGACAGAGAGATCAGCAGCATTAAGACGGAGAGAATATTTTTCATCGCCATGCCTCCTGACTTTTTCGAAATCTGATTCTATTAACAGCTTGTAGTCAGTTTATTCTTTTTATCCTTACTTTACAACCTGTTTATTTCACACTTTCGAATTGTCATCCTGAGCGCAGCGAAGGATCTCTTTTGAAACTTGATTCGGCTTCAGATTCTTCGCTGCGCTCAGAATGACAGGTGTGACAACTCTGAATTCTGAGATGGCTTCTAATAGTTAATCGATGCCGTCGAAGTATCCGTCAAATCGGCACTCATCCCTATAGAAACTATTCCAACAGGAGCCAGCGCTGTAACTGTCTGTCATTCCCGCGCGGGCGGGAATCCAGATTCGATTGTTTTTTTTGAATTTTTCGGTAGGGGAGGGTGTAGCGAGCTTATGCGAGCGGAGCCCCCCGATTGATGATTATGGGGAGCTTAAGCATACCTGCGGCATGTTGCACTCTCCCCTACAAAAAATTGAATTCCAACCCGGGCACCCGCTTTCACGGGTGTGGCGATTTCTCTGCCTTTTGGGACAGGTTCTAAAGTCTTTTCATGCAGATTCAGGCCCGGCGGCGGCGCAGCAGGGCGCAAAGCAGAAGCAGCGCCGAAAACGGCAGGACGCTATTTGCGCCGGTCTGCATGCAGGATGAGGAACTTTTATCGGCAGCAGTATTCTTGTCTTTATCGCCACCGGTATTCAGTCCGCTTTCGCCCAATCCACCCGATTCGGCGTACTCGTAGCGTTCCGTATCTATTTCCGGCTCGGTGTCGTGGTCGACTCGCACTTCGGGCATTTCCCAGTCGGGGATCTCGAACTCTTCCTGCCCCAGCTCCTCATAATCCATCCAGGGCATGTCCCAGTCCAGATCTCCGGGGGATTCAGGCTGGCATTTATAATCGATGCAGACCCAGCCATCCGGACATTCTTCTGTTGACATGCACTTGGGTCGGCAGGTGTGAGTGATGGTTTCGCAATACTGGGTGGCTTCGTCGCAGTCTTCATCCGAAGAACAGAAGCCGTCGGCGTCGCCTTCCTCCTTCGGCAAACAATGCCATTTGCCGATGTCGCAGTATTCGTATTCTTCGCAATCATAATCATTATAGCAGAAATAGCGGCAGGTGGAAGTCTCCGTCTCGCAATACATGCTGTTTTCGTAGGAGCAGTCGGAATCCTTGCGGCAAACGCCCGGATCAAGCGTTACGCATTCAAGCTGTATACATTCGTAAAAGGCCGGGCAGTCGCCGTGATCGACGCAGAAATTCGCCTCTTCCATGTCGACATCCATGATGCCGTTAGCCAGCACCGCATGCGATAACAGCAGCAGCGCCACTGTTATGATTGAAAGCGAAAGTCTGCTCATGGCTTTTTCCTCGTTTCCGGCCCGCGAAGAAACCGTGCAGTGGCCTTTATTTGTCGTCCTTAAGGCGTCTGTTGATGCGCATGGCGCAGAACTTCTCGCCGCACATCGAGCAGAAGCCGCCATCCTTGCGTTCACCTTCGGGCAGAGTGCTGTTGCGCATGCTGCGCGCCGTCTCGGAGTCGAGCGAAAGCTCGAACTGGCTCTCCCAGTCGAAAGCGAAACGGGCGCGAGCCATTTCGTCGTCCCATTCACGGGCTTTTCCGTCGCCGGTGCGACGCGCGATGTCGGCGGCGTGCGCGGCGATTTTATAGGCGATGATGCCCTGTTTGACATCTTCGGCGTCCGGCAGCCCCAGATGCTCTTTGGGCGTAACATAGCACAGGAAACTGGCTCCGTACCAGGCCGCCATGGCCGCACCAATGGCCGAAGTGATATGGTCGTAACCGGGAGCAACGTCGGTGACGATGGGGCCCAGCACATAGAAGGGCGCACCGGCGCATAAATCGTTCTGCATGCGGATGTTCTCTTCTATTCTGTCCATGGGAACGTGTCCCGGGCCTTCGATGATAACCTGTACTCCGGCATTGCGGCAACGTCCCGCCAGTTCGCCCAGGATTTTAAGCTCGGCATACTGCGCGCTGTCGCAGGCGTCGGCCAGACAGCCGGGACGCAGTCCGTCACCCAGAGAGAGCGTAACGTCGTAGCGACCGGCGATGTCCAGAACATCATCGAAATATTCGTAAAGCGGATTCTGTTTTTTATGGTGCTTCATCCAGCAGGCTGTAATGGAGCCGCCACGCGAAACTATGCCGGTCGTGCGCGAGCCGATCAGCTCCAGATGCTCGCGGATCAGTCCGGCATGAATGGTCATGAAGTCCACACCCTGACGGGCCTGACGCTCTATTACTTCCAGCAGCAGTTCTCGCGTAATATCCAGCTCGTCCTCGACTTCGGCTAAAGCCTGATAGAGCGGCACGGTGCCGACCGGAATGGGGCTGGATGCGATAATACCACGGCGGATCTCGTCGATGTTTTCACCGGTTGACAGATCCATAACGGTATCGGCACCGTATTTCAGGCTGGTTCCCAGCTTGCCCAGTTCGCCTTGAAGGTCGGATGTAACCGGTGAATTTCCGATATTGGCGTTTATTTTAACGCGGCATGAACGCCCGATGCCGATGGGTTTGATTTTTTTATGGAAGATGTTAGCCGGAATCGCCAGATGTCCGCCGGCCACTTCATTGCGCACACGCTCCACGCTGATGCCTTCAGTTTCGGCTACGATGCGCATTTCTTCACTGATGTCGCCGTTCAAGGCGATTTTCATCAGCGATATGTTTTTTCCAGTATATTCTCTCATAAGCTTCCTTCAATAATCAGACTGCAAAACAACTACACGCCGCTTATGCAGCGACGCCTGCAAACTCTAAAGGTTTACATCCTGAAACACTTTGTGTAAAGAAGAAAAGCTGCTACAGGTGTTTGCACACCGCAGAAATATTGTCCGGGCTTTCGCGTTGACATGGCAGGCCGGCTCCAATATATTCACTGCATTGCGCCATTTCATTATTGAAGCAAGGGAGATTGATATGAGACGCTTATGCCTGATGCTGCTGCCGCTGCTGCTGGCAATTTTTGTCCTGGGTGGCTGCGACAAGCCGCGCGATCCTCAGAACGTACCGGAAATGAAGGAAAAGCTGTCCAAATTCGTTTCCGTTATAATGTGGAAGATAGATGCCACCAGAGACCAGAAGGACAGGATGGACAAACTGCTCGACGGGCTGGCAGTGGATTTCTTCGCCTTTCAGGAAGAGAACAATGTCATTAAGCGCGGTCTCATCGATGCCCTGGGAGCCGATCCGCTGGACCGGGCAGCACTGGATGCGCTGCAGAAAAAAGGTCTGGATCTTTTTGATCGCTATACAAAATGTCTGGTTCAGGCCAGTTCCGATATAGCGGATATTCTTACGCTGGAGCAGCGCCGCGAACTGGTTGACATGTGGCGCGACTGGGAGTTCTGAGAATATTTTAATGCTGCATATAAAGAAAGGACGCTGCAGATGCAGCGTCCTTTTCATTATGAACATTAGCGGAGAATCAGCAGTTGGTTGTACATTCAACAAGTTCTTCGCAGGATACGTCGAAGCATTCGTCACAGGAATCGCTCTCTTCTTCATCCTCGCCCTCGCCCTCACCCTCGCCTTCACCCTCGCCTGATTCTGACTCGGCCTGGCAGTTGTCTACACAGGCACCTTCATCTTCTCCCATATAAGACTGGAACATCTCTTCGGTTATGCCCTGCTGTTCGATAATTACGTCTTTGCATTCAAAGGCTTTTGCGCAGTATCTGGCACATGGATCGTCGCTGTCGTCGCCACCGCACGAAACAGCACAGAAGGCCAGAAGAGCCGCAAGAACACAGAACAACGCCATACGTTTCATTTTTCTTCCCTCTCTTTTTGTGTTAATGATTCCCTAAGCTTCCCGCTTCTGAAACCGGATTTACTGAATATATTATATTTCCAGTATCTGTAAAAAGTCAATATGCTGTGCTTTCTTGACGCGGAAGGCCGGGCAAAATACAATTCGACATACAGATGTATTCCAAACGCGGGCCGCGCATGAAAAGGCAGACAGGCAGATGAGATTCCGCAGCATCAACGAAATGATCCGTTTCCGCGCCGAGAGATCGGGTACGCTGGCCGCCATGCTGTACCGCGATTCGGGGCGCTGGCGTGAGCGCAACTGGAGCGATGTGTACGAACGTGCCGCACTTATCGCCTCAGGCCTGCGCGCTTCAGGCGTTAATATCGGAGACCGCGTCTGTATATATTCGCATACGCGACCCGAGTGGACGCTCTGCGATTACGGCATACTGGGGGCTCGCGCCATCTGCGTGCCCATCAGCCCGTCAATTCACCCGCGTGAATTCGAGTACATTCTCGACAGCGTGGAAGCCCGCGCCATTTTTGTCGAAGACGTAAATCAGTTCGACCGTCTGGTTGACATTTACCACAAAACGACGGACCGCCTGCTGTGGATAATTATGAACGGAACCACGCCGGACGAGAGCGGCGTTATTTCGCTGGCCGATCTCATGGCGCGCGGGCGCGACCAGAAGGACACGGTTTTCGCCGAGTCGGTCGAATCGTGCGCGCCGGACGATGTCGCCACCATTCTGTTCTCGTCCTATGGCTCCGACGCCGAATCGCTGCCCAAGGGCGTGACGCTGACGCACGCCAACATACTCGAAGAACAGTATGCTTTAGGCGAAGTCTTTCTGCCGCCGGAGGGCGAACGCACGCTGCTGCTTCTGCCTCTTTCTCACATTTTCGGGCGCACCATTCAGATGATGGGCCCTTATGCCGGAATAGTTATCGTTTACCTTAAAAGTTACGACCGTCTGGTGGATGTGATGCGCGATACCTCGCCTGTATTTGTAGCAGGCGTGCCGCGCTTTTTCGAAAAGCTGGATGAAGCCATCAGCCGCCGTGTGCAGGCCGGAAATCTGGCGACGCGCTTTCTTTTCGGGCGCACGCTTAAAATCGGTCGGCGCGTTTCACGCAGGCGTCGTATGGATAAAGGATTGCCGCTGCTGCTGCGCCTGGAGCACGAGCTGCATCGCAGTTTCATGCTGGAGCGCATCCGACAGGAACTGGGCGGACGACTGCGCTTTTTCATCTGCTCCGGTTCGCCGCTGAAACGCGAACTGCTGGAGTTCTTCCATGCCCTGAGTCTGCCGGTGCTGGAAGCTTACGGTCTGGCCGAGTTTTCCGGAGTGGCCGCCATCAATCGTCCGGGCGATTTCCGCTTCGGCACGGTGGGCCGCCCATTGCCTGGCTGCCGTATCGAAATGGACGACGACGGCGAGATTCTGGTCAAAGCGCCTTTTGTTTTTCGCGGCTACTGGCGCGATGAAGAGGCTACGCGGCTGGCGCTGCGCGATGACTGGGTTCACACCGGAGATATCGGCGATGTCTCGCCGGACGGCTTTATCCGCATCAGCGACCGCAAGCGCGACATGATAGCCACCGCCGCAGGCCGCATGGTCTCGCCGCGCCGCCTGGAGAATCTGCTGGCCGCCGTGCCCTTTGTGCAGGACGCCGTGGTTTATGGCGAAAACCGTAACTTCCTGACCGCGCTCCTGACGCTGGATTACGACCATGTGGAGCGTTACGCCCGCAACATGGGCATTCATTACCGCGAGAAGGAAGAGCTGGCCTCGCGCCCGGAAATCCGCGTGCGTCTGGAAGAAGCGGTCGAGGCGGTTAACCGCGAGGTATCAGCTCCCGAAAAGATTCAGAAGTTCGCCGTGCTCGAAGAGCAGTTCTCGGCTCAGGGCGGCGAACTGACGCCCACGCGCAAACTGCGCCGCAAATTCCTCTACGAAAAATACCGTGACACGCTGGAAAAATTCTACAGGTAAGAACGAAACTGCAAATCATATTATGTCTGACAGAGAATTTGCCCGACCTGCGAGCTGCTCAAACATGAAGATCTACATAGCAGTTATTTGTCACACACTATCCATCTTGTTTTTTGTCCGGCGCTTATACTCCAAATAATATTCAACCATCAACGGCGGGTGGCCCCGACAAAAGATTGACAAACTGAGGTGTGCCATAGTCTCACCGTCGAAGACGGGGAGGCTGTGCTTTTGTTTGTGGCATGACCATGTACGATTTAGGGCAAATTTTGAAAACACACAGCCTCCCGAACTTCGTTCGTGAGACTATGGCACCCGAGTCCCAGCCACTCGGCGAAAATATTGTCCGACCTGTGAGTCCCAGCGCGTCGGTCGGGCCCTGTAGGCCCGACAATTGTTTTAAAGAAGAATAAATTGTCGGGCAAAAACCGCCCGACCTACATCCTGGGGATTATTATTTTGCTACCGCTTTCATGGCCGCTCGCAGGCCGTCCACTGCAGCCGAAGTGATGCCTCCGGCGTAGCCCGCGCCCTCGCCGATGGGATAAAGGCCGGGATGGCTGACGGACTGACAGCTTATTTCGTCGCGCATAATGCGCACGGGTGCGGATGTGCGGCTTTCGACGCCGAAGAGCAGGGCTTCGGGGTGACGCGCGAAATTGCGCAGGCTGGCATCGAAGCGCAGCAGGCCTTCCTGCAAGGCTTCGGCGATGCAGGCAGGGAAAATGTCGTTCAGCATGGCCGGTGCCAGAGACGCCAGACAGCTTGTTTTCTGCGGCAGTCTGCCCATTCTGCGCTGCAGAAAATCGCTTACATTCTGAGCCGGAACGCAGGCCCGCCCGGCGTGCAGTCCGGCTTCATAGGCCTTATGTTCGAGCTGTCGCCTGAAATCCAGCGCGGCCAGTTCGTCTCCGGCCCAGTCGCGCTCGTCCACTGTGGCCACTATGGCCGAATTGGCCCAGGCCGAGGAACGCGAGCGGTTGCTCATGCCGTTTACCACCATGCTTTCAGGCTCGGTGGCCGCAGGCAGCACATAGCCGCCTGGACACATGCAGAACGAATACACGCCGCGTTCGAGTTTCTCGATGTTGGCGGTCAGGCGGTAGGAGGCCGGCTCCAGCGCCGGATGTCCGGCGAATTCGCCGTACTGGCTGCGGTTGATGAACTCCTGCGGATGCTGCACACGCAGACCGACCGCGTAGGGCTTGCGCTCCAGCATCACACCGCGCGCTTTCAGCAGACGGTAAACGTCCGAAGCGCCGTGTCCGCAGCCTAAAAAAACCGCATCGACTTCAAGGCTTGATTCCTCGCCGCTTTCAAGATCAAGCGCCTTAATGCCGCAGACTCGCCCCTCGCGCAGCAGCAGATCCGTCATGCGCGTGCGGGTGTGAATGTTCGCGCCCCATTCGCGCAATGAGGCGCTCATGTTGGTGATGACGCGCCTGATAAGGTTCGAGCCGACATGCGGATTATGGGCGTAGAGAATATCCTCCGGTGCGCCGAAGGCAAAAAGCGTTTCGAGTACGCTTGAGACTTCGGGATGTTTGATGCGCGTGGTCAGCTTGCCGTCGGAATACAGGCCTGCTCCTCCCATGCCGAAGCAGACGTTGTCGTCCGGGTCCAGTTCTCCGTTTTTAAAATAGCGCGCGATCTTTTTCTGTCTGCCTGCGATGTCGGAACCACGTTCGACCAGATCTACCGCGTAACCGTGCTTTAAAAGCGTCAGTGTGGCGAAAAGCCCGGATGGACCCGCACCAACTACTACCGCGCGACCCTGCGGCTTATCCCAGTCTGCAATGTTATTGCGGATATTTTCGAGTGAAGGCAAGGGTGGCAGGAATTCGCCGCGGGCGTAGACTTCCAGACTGTAGACCAGCCTGACGGCATTTTTGCGGCGAGCGTCGATGCTGCGACGCAGGCAGCGTATGTGCTCGACACGCTCAACCGGCCAGCCCAGATGCTCGGCGGCAACGCGGCGCAGGTCTTTCTCGTCGTCTAAAGAAATGATGATCTGTTTGATCAGTTCCATGCGGGCGGCCTCTTGTTCTTAATTTAAATTGTCCGAAGCATCCGATGGGGAGGCGTATTGCCGCTTACACGAACGAAGGCGGGGTAAACCGCATCAGCTCTGCAATGTGACGGCGCGCAGTGTGTCCAGTTCTTCCAGTGCTTTACCTGAACCCAGAACAACGCAGGAAAGCGGATCATCGGCCACCATTACGGGCAGGCCGGTTTCCTCGCGCAGAATGACATCCAGATTGCGCAGCAGCGCCCCGCCGCCTGTAAGGACTATGCCCTTGTCCACGATATCGGCGGCCAGTTCGGGCGGCGTGCGCTCCAGCGTGGTGCGAACCGCCTCGACAATGGTATTGATAGGCTCGGCTAGAGCCTCGCGGATTTCGTCCGAGTTGACCTCGACCGTTTTGGGGATGCCTGCCAACTGGTCGCGGCCTTTGACCTCCATGACCTGAATTTCTTCGGTCTTGTAGGCGTTGCCGATGGTGACCTTGATAAGCTCGGCGGTACGTTCACCGATAAGCAGGTTATGCTTGCGCTTCATGAAGCTGATGATGGCGTCGTCCATTTTATCGCCTGCGGTGCGCACGGACTTCGACAGCACGATGCCTGCCAGTGAAATGACGGCTACTTCGGTTGTGCCGCCGCCGATATCGACTACCATGTTGCCGATGGGCTCGGTAATGGGCAGACCCGCGCCAATGGCCGCTGCCATGGGCTCTTCGATAAGATAAACTTCGCGTGCTCCGGCGGATTCTGCGGCTTCGCGCACGGCGCGCTTTTCGACTTCGGTGACGCCGTAGGGAACGCAGATCATGATGCGTGGACGCACCAGCGTATTGCGGTTGTGGACTTTACGGATGAAATGACGCAGCATTTCGCGCGTCACATCGAAATCGGCGATAACGCCGTCCTTCATGGGACGGATGGCCACGATGGAGCCGGGGGTACGTCCGACCATCTCTTTGGCCTCACGTCCGACCGCCAGAACTTTCTTATGCCCGGAGGCGTCCTTCTGCACTGCAACGACTGAAGGTTCGGAAAGGACTATGCCTTTCCCCCGCACATAAATGAGCGTGTTGGCCGTGCCCAGATCTATGGCCAGATCGTTTGAGAAAAGACCGAATAACCAGTTAAACATGTCGCTATATCCTTTAACCCTTTAACAGGGTGAAATATTTATACAATAAAGCACTTTATCTATAGCAACCGACAGGTGTACAGGCAAGTAAATTATGACTGTAAGGCTCAGAATGAATATGCCGCCTTACCCGGACTAAGGTCTTCTGATGCTGTAATAATAGACTCAGGTCCCGGAAAAGGATTATTTTCACGACTGTTTTTTGCATTTTCAGCGATTTTCTGATATTTACTTCACGTTCCCAAAAAATTTGGGGCGCTTATTACTCAAATTTACACACCTTTTTAAAAATCATGGAGAATCAATCATGAAGATGAAGAAAAACGCCCTTTTTCTGCTTATCGTACTTATGCTGGCCTCGATGTTCGCAGCCTGCAATCAGGACAGTGATGAAGAGGAAGGCGATCCAGCCGTCAATTTCGATGTGAAGTACGGCGAAGACACCTTTACTGCCGACATCAGTGGACTGGAAGAAGTGGATATCGATGGCGAACTATACACACGCCTGTCCGATATCGTAGTCGCCAGCGGTCTGGAAAACGCCGAAAATCTGTGGTTCGAGCCGGTCGGCAGTGACGGCTTCCGTCCTTCGGGCAAAGGCATGAATCTGCTCAGCCTGACCACAATTGAAAGCTGCTATCTGCACAAAGTTTCGAAAAATGTCATTTGCGACGAAACTCTGGGACTGGCCAAGACCTATAACGTTAAAGAAACCGCTTACATCATCGCCGAGGATACTGAAATCATCGGCGGCGAAGGTGAAGGCGAAGGAGAGGGTGAAGGTGAAGGCGAGGGCGAAGGCGAACTGGAAGAGTTCGGACCGTCGGGTCTGGCCGGCACAATTGCAGTCACCCGTGGTGAAGACAGCGTGGATGTGACTCTGGCTGACGTAAACGGCGTGCATCTGGATGACGACATCGTCGCCGTCAAGCTTTCGAGCATCGTCAATGCCGCTTATGCCGAAGACAACGCCACCTACCAGTACGATCTGGTTGGCTCGGACGGCTTTGCGCCAGGCTCTAAGAAGGGCGAATACCAGCCCTGGGAAAACATGGGCTATGGTTACATAATACTGGGCGAAGACGGCACTACTCTGGATGTAACCTGGGAGGCGGCTCTGAATATGTCCGGCATGTGGGGAGTTTCCGACTGCGTCGAAATTCAGTCGATTCCCTTGAATAAGTAAAAACCGTAAGCATCTTAAAAGGCGGGAGATTTTCCCGCCTTTTTTTTTATAAAGCGAAAACCCCACGCTAAGCGTGGGGTTCAAAGAGGCGGAGCCTATCGAGATACAAAAATAGTCGCTCTGGGGTATAAGGAAGTTGTTCCGACTTCCGTGAAACCCGAAG